>Ga0181581_10002905_pt1 | contig 13442 bp, 4 predicted proteins | sample 071ome_22_FD_132433 | JGI IMG/M metagenome (GOLD analysis project Ga0181581, IMG submission 132433) | Coastal salt marsh microbial communities from the Groves Creek Marsh, Skidaway Island, Georgia - 071404AT metaG (megahit assembly) | ecosystem: Environmental > Aquatic > Marine > Intertidal zone... | reverse complement strand
GGGGGCCCCTCCGGGGGGGGGCGGGGGGGGGCGCGGGGTTCGGGGGGCGGAAGGCGCGGAAGGGGGGGGGGGGGGGTGCGCGCTCACCGCTCTGGGACCCTGAGTTGCCGGCATGCCCGATGAGAAGGGGCACGAAGTACGAGAGGGCCACGTGCTTCGTCAGGATGGTCTCGAACTCCCCCACCACAACGGCGGCGACGAGGAGCCCGATGAAGAAGAAGGCTAGCCATCCCATTCGCGACCTGACTAGAGACGCCACGGTCTCTTCCCGGTAGTCTCCACCTGTTGCCACACTGCCCCCATGCCCGCCCCCCGAGTCAACCTCCAGGGCGGCGGCCGCAGAGACCAGCGGTGTCGACTCCACGTCGTGGACGCCGTTTGTGTGGGGCTGCGGCGCGCTCACTCTCGCCCTCTGCACCACCCCCCCCGGCACCGCGACCCCCGCCGGCATCGGCGTGGTGCCCTCGACTGGACCCTTCCCGCCGTCGTACGCCCGCCACTTCGCCGGCGTGCTGGGCTGGGCGGGGTCCGAGGATCCCTCCGGAACGCGTGAGGACGAGGGACGCCGCTGGTGCGTCGCACTCCCCAGCATCTCGGCCCGGCGGGGTGGCTAGGACCCTGCCGGTCCTAACGTGCTCGGCACTGCGGCGAGTTGGGGGAGGGCAGGGGGTCAGGGCAGCGGAACGACACGGAACACGACAAAGAAGCACCCTTCACCCCCCACAGGAGTCGCTTTGGTCTCACCGAGCCACACCTGCCCGCAGCGCCCCCGCGTCACAAAGAGTCGAAAAAACGCCTGGCCCTCTGGCGCTGTGCGCGAAACATAAGCCAGACCGCGTGTCACCTGCGAATTCTATCTTTTCGGACGCCCCTATGGCGCTGAGTCCAGTCGCAGAATTCACGAATCGCGCCACAGGACGGGGGGCTCGTCCACAGGATCGGACCTTCTGAGCAGGGGAATCGGCGCGCACGAGATATACGTGGAGGAGGGCTGCCCCACGCGCCAGATGAACCGGCTAGACCGAGGGGCGCTCTGCTGCATGCAAGGCGAGGGGGTTGCCAGGGGTCGCCCGTCGTGCCCACGCACGAGTCGTACCCCGCGTACGGGGCGCTGTGCACCGTCCCCTAGCAGGGGGGCGGGGCATCTGTGATGCACTCTTCTGAAGCGCAACGCGCCTATCGCGAGGGACGCGTTCAATCAATCGCGAACGACAACATCAAAGACATGTGGGCGGCGCCCGGGGCCAGGGCAGGGTGCAACTACATGGTGAACTCCTTGTCCTCCTCCGAGACGGCGTCCTGGCCGAGGCGCTGGATGCCGAAGAGGTAGGCGATGGAGCAGAGAACGTAGCCACAGCCCATGACGGCGAAGCCCTGGTAGAAGAGCATGAAGGCTGTGTCCATGTCGGTGCACACGTCGTTGGCCAAGCGGTCGCCGAGGAGCTGGATGTGGCCGCAGCGACCGAGGAACTCGAGGCCGCCCGCGGAGCCGATGGCTTCGTTGGGGGCCCCGATGGCTTTCTCGATGTCGCCAACGACCTTGAAGAAGGCCTCCGTGGAGAGCTGGAAGGCCTTCTTGTTGCCATCGTTGGCATCGACGTAGTGCCAGCCGTCGCTGGCCGCGAGGCCCGCAGTCACCGTCTTGGCCTCTGTCTCCGTCACGAGCTCCTTCCCGAACACTTCTTCCCACTTCCGCGAGGGATACACGTAGACATTCCCCTCGTTGTCAAACTGCGGGTCGTTGTTCAGGATCCCCTCGATTCCCCTGGCGGGGTTGCCAGTGTCGAAACCGACAGCGGCCCTGTACGCAGCGTCGTCCGTCTTGCCAGAGGGCTCCGAGCACTGCGCGTTGAACCCCGGCGAGTCTGCCGCCAGGTTCAGCTTGCAGTCGGAGGTGTAGCGGAAACCGGGACCGGCCTTGTAGATGCCGCTGCTAGGGAGGTCGCTGAGCTTGAAGTTGCCGGGGGCCTGGGCCGCCTTGGCGGCAGAGATGGCGGAGATGCCGTCGCCCACCTGGCCGTACTGAGCGAGGAAGGCGCAGGTGTTGCCGAACTGGAGAACAGGCTTGAGAACGTCCGAGACGGCCTGTTCATCCAAGCAGGGGAGCAGCCCCGCGGCGATATCGGACTGGCTGGCCGCGTCGGCGCCCTGGGTCTTGAAGAGGTCCACCATGACATCGAGCTCGAAGCAGATGTCCGAGAGGAAGGTGGAGATGATGATGCCGAAGCCAGCGAGGATAAAACAGATGGTGACGAAAAGAGGGGTGAGGATGAAGGCAATGGCCATGAGCATCTTCCACCCGAACCACGCAAAGACGAGGAAGATGAGCGCGAACGCCCCCATGACGGCCGAGGCAACGGTGAGGGCCAGCTCGACCGACTCCATGTACGCGTCTACATCCGTCACCGACGCCTGAAGGTCTTTCTTGGACTGATCGGTGGTCTGCTTGAAGTCGAGAGTGGCGTTCTTGGCCTCCGTCGCCAGGGCCTTCAGCGAAGCAGAAGGTACCTGTAGAGCTCCGCCGGAGACCTTGTTGATGGCGCTGGCGAGGCGATCGATCTGCGTGTTGATGGTATCAGCTGCGGAGCCGATGTTATCCGCGAGGTTCGCAGCGATATCGATCATGTCGCCGAGCGTGTCCACAGTCACGCCAACGAGGCCACTTGAGCCAGTCCCGAGCGACTTGGGGATCTCGGCAGCCGACACGAAGAGGAGGATGGCTCCGACGAAGGTGGCAACGGTGAAGGCAGTGATGACGAGGCGCACGATGAAGCGGTGCTTCTTCGAGTACCCCTCGTCCCTGGGGCGGGGACAGCACCCCCTCCCGCAGCAACAGCAGACGAAGCGGACAAGTGCGAAGATGAGGTAGAAAGCGATGAAGACGATCATGAGGGCGAAGAATGGGATCCCCAGCGCCGCGGTAGCAAGCAGGTAGTCCTGCTTCTCCTCGTCCGGAGCGTCGCCCGCGACGTTCACGAAGCCCCCCTCGTACTTGTCCCCGCTGATGGGGTCACGGCGGTCCTCGTAGTCGATGCGAGTCGCGGGGGGCTTGTACTCCATGAGGGTACGGGTGATGCCCTCGTGCGCATCGATCAAGTCCGTGTCGTTGCGGCCGTTCGCGACGGCGAAGCCGGCAAGCATCCTGCGCGGGGTAAGCAGGGCTACGCCGATCTGGTGGGGCGACAGCAGGGAGGCGTGCTTGGGAGCTCCCGTGACAGCTTTGACTCGTCAATCAGGGCATGCCGGCGCGAAATGAGTGGATCAGGTGGATTCTCGAGTGGTCGGCGGAGGCATGAGAGGTCAGAGGGGATGCCGGGGGGGGGTCACAACGACTCACATGCAGGACAGCAGCGCGAGGAGCGCCACGATACCAGCCCGCCTCATCGTGATCAGCGTGCCAGCAAGTCAGTTGATGGTGCGCTCTTCACCAATCTGCACGGAGGAGAAGGGAAAGAGCTGTGTCTCATTGCGCCACGGTGTGGTCGTTGACCACCCGCGATTCGTGGCATTTGGGCCGCGGACCGGGACCGCGGGCGAGACAATGGTCCGCACGACGGTACGGCGCGAGAAATTATCCGAAGTCGGAACTATGGTTAGGCAAGCTACACCGGCTCGCGGCGTCGCAGAGTGATCGCGCGCGGGTCCTGTCGTCCCGCGGGACACGCAGCGAGCGTCGACTGGGACTCGCATCGATACAGGGTATGCATCAAGTATTGTAAAAAATGCCTCGGTTTAGTGTGTACGCCCATGGATCGGTGTGGAGGTGAGTCAAGGCGGCCGTGCGGGGCGGGGAAGGTCGATGTGGCAACGGGTTACGCACCGGCATTCAACGCGGAGAGTTTGCCGCGCTCCTCGACCAGGACGGCGATGGATGTGGTGGGCGGGACATATCGCCCGGAGCTCTTGTGGCGAGCGCAGCCAAGTGGGCGTCGAGGCTAGGCCGCGGCACCGCGGCACCCCTCTCTTGCATTTGGCGTTACCGCGCAGGCGACTTCGGGGTTGCAAGCGCGGCTTTGGTTCCTCCGGGGCGGCTTGCTCAGGTAATATTGTGAGGAATTCCCTCCCGTGGCGCCCCGACACATAACCGCTGCGCACGGGACAGCGTCTCCGAGGGAAGGTCCTCACTCAACAACCACTGGGAAGGTGCCATCTGGCACCAAGAAACTCGGGAATCGGCTAAATGGGGGTCCCGCGGGGCCACCAAAGCATGTCGTCAGCGCCTGGTACTGGATCGAGGGGTCGCTTAAGGTGCGCAGTGCACACAGAGAGGACCCTCCGAGCAGAGTCCCGTAATTCCACGATCTTTCCCCCGCGCCTGGGCCTTTCTGTAAATCGAGGCTACGATTTCTTGCCGTCACCACGTAAAATCTTCGCGTTCGAGCTCGTAACTCCATTTCACCCCGCGATTTGCCCAGGCACGGCACAATAGGCGGCATGGCTTGGATTCCAGTCTCCTGTGCGTGTCTGCTCGCGCAGCACCCCGCAGCGGTCCGAGACACCGCCGTGGCGCCCGAATGGTTCGGCCAGGAAGAAGCTCTCGAAGGAGATCGGCGACGGCCTCTGCCCCTCGGAGCAGCTGTGGCTGCGCAGCTCGTCGCCCGCCAACGCTCGGCGGCCCTCCACGCCGCGGAGGCGCCCAGGGGTGGCGATGGGCGGTCGCGACGGCGCCACCCCTTTCGCTGCTCCCCTGAGCCCGGGACGCACTGCCGGCGCGTCTGTGCCGCAGGGAACGGGCGCCGAGGGGGGATCTCGCCCCCTGCCTGACCCCACGGAGGCAGGCGGGGCGGGCCCTGCCCCTGCCCCAGCCCCGCCACCCCCCGCGATGGGGGGGGGGGGAGAGGGCGTCGGGGCCGCGCCTGGCGGCTCGAGGCGCGCCCTCTCGCCCACGGGTCTGCGCGCCCCCGGCACCGCGCAGGAGCACGCCGCATCGGCGTACCTCCCAAGCAGGGGCTCGCCGCTCGACGGGACGCGCCGCTCGCAGCTGTCGGGTCGGTCCCACCGCTCGCAGCTGTCGGGTCGGAGCATCCGCAGTGACAGGAGCTTCCAGCTATCAATTGCCGGTGGCTCCTCGATGCTTCCTACGTCGGTGGCGGCCCGGGAACGCGCGCCGGGAGAGGGGGTCGGTGAAGCCACGCTGACCGCGAGGGAGCGGGACTGGGAGAGGGGGCTGCGGGAGGCAGTACCGGACCCCGTTCGGGCTGCCCCGACCTCGTTCAACCTTTCGCCCAGGCGGGGCGAGGAGAGCGCCAGCACTGTATGGGGGTCCCAGGCCAGGCGGGATCGCTCCGCGCAGCTGTCAACCGCCCGGCAGCTCTTCAAGCGCCCGCCTCAGCCGCCCCAGGGCGTCCTGACCGTGCCCCTGCGGGGGGAAGGCCCTTTCCGTCTCGCCGGGGACGCGCTGGCCGCGTCGGTCACCGCCAGCAAGGACCCGACGTCGGCAACCTTCGAGGAGTTCGACGTGAGGCTCGAGGGGCGCGTGGAGTCGGTCGACATGCGCCCGGAGTGGAAGTCCTCGGCCGAGGCCCGCCCCCCCCACCGGGCAAAGGGGCGGCTGTCGTGCCGGCTGAGGCTGGCGGACAGGGGCGAGGGCCCCCTGTCGGTGTCGGACCGGGACGCAGCGGGGAACCGGATCCTGGCCGACCTCCGCGTGGAGCTGCGGTGGACGGACCTGAGGAACAACGTGGTCGCCGCGTGGGACCGAGAGCTTGCCCTCGGCCCCCCGGGGGCGGGGCAGCCCCTGTCGGACGGGGCCATCTCCCTCCGGGAGCGGCTCCGGGTGGCCGAGACGGAGGCGACCGCGCTGAGACAGGCCCTGGAGCACGAGAGGCACGCGGGCGCCGCCCTCGGGAGGCAGGTGGCGGAGCAGGGGGCCCTCCTGGACGAGGCCAGGGCGGCACTCGAGGAGAGCGAGGCAGGCAGCGCCGTCCTGCTGGAGGAGCTCGCTCGGGCCCGCCGGGTCGCCAGCGGCGGCGAGCCCACGGCGGCGGAGCGGCAGGTGTTCCAGCTGGACGCCAGTCTCGCGGAGCTGGACGGGGGGGGGGCGTCCCCGGGGGGGCGCCCGCGGCGGGACAGCGAGATCGGGGAGGCGATCGGGGACGTCGGCGGCGGGCGCATGGTCCGAGAGAGCGACGCGTTGCTCGCCATGCAGAAGGCCGTCGACCGGGCCCGCGTGGAGCAGCTCGGGCGTGCCGTGACGGTGGCCTACATGAGAGGGCTCCTCCGCTCCCTCTTCCGCGGCTGGGCAGCCCTGGGGCGAGAGGCCCTCGACCTTCGGCGCAAGGCCCGCCTCGCCGGCCGCATGCACCGGCGCCACGTTCTGCGGCGCGCCATGGACTCCTGGCAGGGAGCGCGGGAGGCGGGCGTCGGGGGCCACCACGGGGAGTCGTCGGAGTCGCCAGCGGCCCGTGGGGTGGAGCCCGGGCGTGGCCTTGGTGGGGACGGTGGCGCGGGCGGAGAAGCTGTCGAGGCGCACGCTGCCGTCATCCTGGGCGCTGCCGCCGCGTCGCCCGACGCCACGCCGACGGAGCCCGTGCGCAACGCGGCCGGGGCGGTCCAGATGACGCCCAACGTGCTGTGGAGCCCTGCAGACGAGTCTGCGGGCTCGGGCCTCACGGGGGGGGTCACTCCACCCGAGGTGCTGCCGGCGAAACCGGGGGCGCCGCCCCCCCCGCGGAGCCCGGGGAAGCGTGGATGCCTCCCTTGTGTCACCGCGGGCCGCGGCGCAGGTACGTCGCCCCGACCGCTCCGGGACGAGGAGGCGCGGGAGGTGAGGGATGGCGCCCCACGGGACCGTGACAACGCGGGGCTCTCGGGGGTTGCGTTGGGCCCCGGAACCCCCCTTCTCCGCCCCCACTCCGCCCCGCAGCGGCTGATTGAGGCCGTCTGGCGACTTCGCGCGCGCAAGATCCTACGGGTTCTGAGGTCCGCTTTCCGACAGTGGCATGCCCTCGCGACCCAGGGCGGACCTGGGGCAGCGGGCGAGAAGCCAGGCTCCTTCCTCGCCTCGATCACAGACGAGGCGGTGCGCGCTCGACCTGTCGCTCGGTCCGCGAAGGACGTTCGGGAGCTCATCCGCCAGTCCTCGTCGCAGCCGAGAAGGGACCGCAGCCCGAGCTTGACTGGGCCAGACTGGGGCGGGAGGAGTGACGGGGGCGACGAGGGGGGCACGATCCGGAACTCTCACGCGCGCATGCTGGCTAGGTAGTCACCCGTAGTAGCGCCGTCCAGCTTGCGCCTGCCCCGTGGCCTACTTGAAGACCGCGATATCTTTCACCTCCAGGCCGGGTGTAGGTGAGGGCCCCCTCTTGTCCCCTGCCCTCAAGTGACTCTTGCAGCGCCAAAGCCCCATCCTTCCCCATCCCGACCTTCTCTGAGGCTCCAGCGTCCCCGTCGCCATCACTTAGTCCCTTTCAATTTTACCAGAGGCATCGGGGGTCTTTTTTCCGCGGCTGGGAGCACGGCGCGGTAGCAGAGCAGGCAAAGGGGAGCCTCTTCGACAGAGACCGTGGAGCCGTTGCAGTCGCGGGGCAGGCGGCTACGTGACTTTTTTTTAGCGAAAACGGTGTGGCACATCAGAGTACCGTCCAGGTGCGTCAATCGCAACGCCCCCCTCGGTTGGAGCGTCGAGCCGCACCATTTCTCCCTTCTGTTTTTTTCTTTTTTGGCGTTTGTCATCCGCAGAGATTATTCCTGCATATGAATACCTGGTGCCAGCCGCGCGCGCTCCGTTTCCCCCGTTCCGAGTGGCGACCCTCGACGCATCCCCGATTCTTGGCTGTACGTGAGGCGCCCCCTTCCTCGTCGAAATGTGAGCTCTTGGCGCCATATTCAGGCATAGTCGGGTTCATCGTACCGTAAATAACCCTCAAGCCTAGTACCGCTTTCGGAGGCCGGACGTAGCGACGCCTATGAGGCTGCTTGCATGGGCCGTCTCCCCAGCCCCTCAGCCTCCTCCCTCCATCCCCCCGGCCTTCCTGCCCACTTTCTGTGGGCGCGGGGGCATCCTTTTCTTGGATTCATACCACCGTGTTCCAGTCTTCCGCACGCAGATTTGCGACGCTCCCCCTCCACCCGCCATTTTTTTCGGACGCTTCTCAGGGAGAAGGAGGGCGTGCCGCGGTCGTGATGACCAACGGAGCAGGTCACGGGGGCGATGCGGGGCCGGAAAACTCCTTTGGCGCTGTGGGGGCATGGGACATGCGGCCGGGGGCCTTCAATTCCAGCGGGTGGGCTATGGCCGGGAACGGGGGGAGCCAGGACCGGGGGAGGGACGGGGTTGACTTCACCCCCAGTGACGGTCCCCAGCACCAGCGGAGCAGGTGAGCTCCCCGGCGCTACTGGTCGGACCGCCGCGATGCGACCACGCGGAGACCCATTGCACGGCAGGCCCCGGGCCCGGCAATTGACGCTTCCTCCCCCCCCCTCCAAATCCCCTGTGCAGCAACGACGGCCAGGACATGTCGGACCCTGCATTCTGGGCGTCCTTCAACCGTTTCGACCAGTTTTTCTCCTCGAACGCCGACTTCGCGCCGACGGACGGGCAGACTGCGGGCACCGCGGACGTAATGCCCGGGTCGCTCTCGGAGGGCCTCGGGGGCTGGGGCGCCATGATCGCGCAGCGTGAGGGGGCCGATGTGAGTGGCGGGGGGCAGCGTGCCGGGGGCGTCGACCCGGCGCACGAGATGTACCACGCTGCAGGCCCCGGCCCGAACGTCTCTAGCGGTGGTCATGCCCACGGGCATGCACCCCCTCTGGGTCATGGGCTGGGGGTCCCCCCCCCCCTTGACCCCTCGCCCCACGCGGGTGGGAGGCTGCCTGCCAAGGCTGCTGGCTTTGAGGGCCACAATGGCGCGCGGGGGCTCTCACAGCCGCAACAGATGCTCCTGAACTGGATGCAGCAGCAGCAGCAGCAGCAGCAGCGGCAGCAGCAGGAGCAGCAGCAGCAGCAGCAGCAGCAGCAGCAGCAGCAGGAGCAGCAGCAGGCCGGGACCAACCGGGGGCTGTTGCCCCATCCGGCAGGCGGCATGCTGCAGCTGCCGCCGCACCTGAGCCAGGCCCAGGCGCTCAGCGTGTTGCAGCAGCAGCTCCTCGTCCAGCAGCAGCTCGTAACGCAGGGGGGTATTCACGGCCACGCCCAGAGCATGGCGGGGGGGGGCAAGTCCCAGGGCTCTGTGCCGACCATGGCGCCAGACGGGTTCACCACCCTCCCCCTGGCGCTGCAGCAGCAGATGCTGCCGCAGGGGCCACGTCCCCCGCCCGGCCCGGCCCCCGGTGTCGCGAACGGTAGGGGGCTCATGCCCCCCGCCGGGGTGCCCCCCCACGCCCTTGCCCCTGGCACGGCTGAGCGGACAAACACCCCTCCTCCTAAGAGCCCGCCGCCCTCGGGGCGGAATACGGGGCAGGGCCGGGGGGGCTCCCGCACACCCGCGGGCACGCTCTCGCGGAACTGGTCAAGCCCGGCCCTATCGAGTGCGCTCGAGTCGCTGGGCGGAGGTGGCGTCTCGCCCGACCCGAGCAGCCAAGAGGGGCGTGGCGACTTCCCCAACGGGGAAGTTCCCAGCCGCACCCTATTCGTGAGAAACATCAAGAGCAGCGTCGAGAACGACGAGCTTCAGACCCTTTTTGAGCAGTACGGCAAGATCAAGAGCATGTACACGGCCTGCAAGCACCGTGGTTTCGTCATGGTGAGCTACTACGACATCCGCGCTGCCACAAGCGCCATGTGTCAGCTCCAGGGGAGGGTGGTGCGGCGCCGTAAGCTTGACATCCACTACTCTATCCCCAAGGACGCTCCCTCGGAGAAGGAGATCAACCAGGGCACCCTCATCGTCAAGAACATCCCCGAGGGCACCGATGTTGCCGAGCTCCGGGCCATCTTTGGGTTGTTTGGCGAGGTTCAGGACGTAGCAGAGCCCCACAGCCAGCCCCACGTCAAGGTCGAGTACTACGACACGCGACACGCAGAGATAGCGTTCCAGGGGCTCAATCAGCACGTGCTCCGCGGGAGCTCCCTCAAGGCCGAGTACTTCCGCCTCCCCGTCTCCCGTCGCGCCCTGGCCCATGCGCCTGGCACTCCCGGCTCGGGGTCCATCACCCCCGCCAGCCGCGCAGACGTGATCGGCGCAAACCACTCAATGCTTGGGCCTGGCGCACTTGCCGCCGTGCAGCAGCTCCTTGCGCTCCAGGTGCGCCAGGGGGACGCGGGAGTTGTCGCTGGTGACGCCAAGAACATTGTCAGTAGCTCTGCTGGTGACGCGCTGGCCTCAGACGCTGCCTCCTTTGCGAAGGAGGAGGCGCTTATGGCCCTCTTCGGTGGGGGGGAAGACGATATCGCGGTGCTGGAGCGCGTCCTTGGGAGACTCAAGCAGCAGCGCTGTGCCGGGAGCACTGACCGCAACGCATCGACGTCTCTACGTGAGGAGGACGTGGGCATCTCACGCTTTGGCAGGGAGCAGCTGTCCTCTGTGCAAGAGGAGCCCGGCGAGGATGCGCACAAGGGCTTGGCAGCGGCCACCAAGAGCGTCGCTACCGTCGTGAACGCCGAGAACTCCCCCCCGCAGCTGATTGGGGGACGGGTGCTGCCACCAATGGCGCCCCTCGGCGGACTTGCGACCTTCGCCCTGACAGCACAGGAGGAGGATCCCGTCCCCGTCTCTCCGAGTAACCCGAGACTCGTGACCCATCGCGTGGAGCACGGAGCGCCTGAGGTCTGTGAGAGGAGGCAGAACGGAGCGCTGCCCCTCCCCTTGGACCGTGGTCTGGGTGTGAGGGCCGGTAAGCCCTCAATCGATCTGGCTGTATCCCTTGGGAACATGGCGCCGCCCCCCCAGGCGGAGCCTCCCAGCACGACGCAGGGCCGCCCCAGCGCGTCGGCGGCGCGGAACAGCGCCAGCCTCAATGCGGCTACAGGCAAGGCCCAGCGGAGGCAGGATGATGCGGATCGCAAGCAGAAGCAGGACCGGAAGTTCTCGCTTAGCATCGACCGGGTGCGCGGCGGGGGCGACAAACGAACGACGCTGATGATCAAGAACATCCCGAACAAGTACACGCAGACCATGCTCCTCGAGACCCTGGATGAGGTCGTCAAGGGCCGGTACGACTTCCTATATTTGCCAATCGACTTCAAGAATGGCTGCAACGTGGGATACGCCTTCATCAACATGCTTTCCGCGGCGGACATCGTGGCTGTCTACGAAACCTTCGACGACTCGAAGTGGGCACACTTCAACTCCGAGAAGATCTGTCAGATAAGCTACGCCCGCATCCAGGGCAAGGAGGCGCTCATCACACACTTCCAGAACTCAATGCTGCTCGTCCAGGAGGACAAGTCTTTCCGCCCCGTGCTCTTCAACTCGGCCACAGGGGAGCCCGAAGAGTTCCCCGTCCCGACTAGGTCAGCCCGGTGCAGCCGCTCAAGCGTGGACTGGAAGAGGCGCTCTGTCGGCAATTTCGCGTTGGCGGGGGCCATCCGTGGGTCCAACGAGAGCACCATCTCGGACCGGGACAAGAGTGGTGCCCGCACGGGCCGCATCTCCGCGGATACGAGCGTCCATCCCTCCATATCGCGCGCCTACATGTCCAACCTTTTCGCCCCTGAGAAGATGCCTGTCGCCAAGGGCGGTGCGGCAGCATTGCCTGCCAGCCGCAAGAAGCCGGTGCAGAAGCCTGCCGGGCCGACGATTTGAGGGCCAGTCCTCCTGCAGGGGCTCGTGGTGGGGAGCCCCCCGTTTTTGTATCGTCTCTGTGACTGGAGTTGTTTCACCAGCTTTTTTCACTCTGACTCTGCCCCCTTTTCACTCTGGACACTCTCCATGCACGAAATACCTTCACCGGGGGCACATTTTTGACCGCGCCAGGTGCTACTTTGGCAAAAGCAAGTTGATGACACACCCAAGTTAATGACACACCCATCGTGCTAGAAACCTCTGTTGAAATCGCCGCTCACTGCACCCCTGCGGGGGCGAAGACCTTGTTCTTCATCTCCTCGACGTGCTGGAGCATTGGGGCAGGAAGCAGGAGTTCGGACGACCGCCGGTTTCCCGAGTCGCGCGTCAAGGACGCGCGCCTCAGGTTCTCCATCATAGTGCCCAGCCGCAGGTCCTGGGCCACGTCGTCACCCGGCTTCCTGTCTGGCATCTCGGAGAAGGGCTCCCCACGTGGGAAGTGGCTGGCCAGCAGGCCCAGCCGCTTCTTACGGTTCGCACGCGCGCTGGCCATCATGCCGGGGGCGATCGTCGCGTGGCGGCCAAGGACCGCCATTTCCCTGCAGCGGCTGCGTTCGGCGCGAGGGGCCCGTCCCCCCTCCTCGCTGAACCGGCGACAGCCAGGTGTCTCCCCACTCCCGGATTCGTTCTTGGCATGGGCTGCCCTGCCCCCCGAGCGGCCGAGGAGCGAACCCGTGCGTGCGGCCATCTGAGCAGCCCCCCGGAGCATGCCGTCCTGGCTTGTCCGACCGGGCACGCGCCGACCGGAGGCAGTCTTCTGGAGGTCCTTCTCGCCCCTTGGCCTTACGGATCGCCCCTCCTGAGTCAAGTCGACATACACTGCACCCGTGCCGGGGCCCCGCGACTCACAGTTGCTCTTGCGCTTCTCTGCAGCGCCCGCGGGCACTCCCCGCCGGGGCACACTCTCCGTACGATGGATTGCACCCAGTGAGTCGACCGACTGCCGCTGGCGGGCAAAGCTTGAGCGTCCAGAGCGCGGCTCCTGCCGGTTGGAGCCGAGTCTGCTCATGATTTCCGGAGGAGCGGGCGCCGCCGGCCCCCCCGATTCTGACGCAGCGCGCGGCTCTCTCAGCGCCGACTCCAAACTCCTCCTCTCGGGCGCGGGGACCTGGGGCGGCCCCGCCAGCGGCATGGCGGGATCGCGGGCAAGTATAGCGCGTTCCAGCGAGCGACGGGGGGGCGACGAGGCCTCCCCAGAACGCCGGCCGCTCACGGCACTGGCACGAGAGTGTACCGATGCCCCTCCTCCTTGACTGTGGCGACTGTGCCGCCCCGTGGCGCTGTCTGCTGGAGGCGCGGAAGGAGCGAATGGCCCTGGTCTTCTGCGCAAGCTTACGCTGTCGGCCGAAGCTTCCGGGCCTCTCCGCATCGTGCGGCCGCCCCGTGGAGCCAGATCGCCAGTCAGAGCACGGGGCTGAATGGGCTTCATGCCCAGCGCCACGGCACTCGGGCTCCCCCTGCGGGCCCCGGCCAGAGCCGGTGGTGACAGCATCTGTTGGTCGAGGAACGTATGGCCCCGCGCCATCGAGTTCTGGCGCGGTCTGGCCATCAGTGACGGTTTCGCCACTTGTACGTCGAGGGAATGGCTCCGCATCCGTCCTGTGGCCACGTTGATGGGGGAAAGGTTGACCTGGGCCAGGCCAGGGAACACGAGGGCCGTGTCGACCGGCGAGCCTCTCCCCATGCTGTTCCTCCCCATGCTGTTCCTCCCCATGCTGT
>Ga0181581_10002891_pt1 | contig 13473 bp, 6 predicted proteins | sample 071ome_22_FD_132433 | JGI IMG/M metagenome (GOLD analysis project Ga0181581, IMG submission 132433) | Coastal salt marsh microbial communities from the Groves Creek Marsh, Skidaway Island, Georgia - 071404AT metaG (megahit assembly) | ecosystem: Environmental > Aquatic > Marine > Intertidal zone... | reverse complement strand
CCAATATTGGACGGGAGGTCTATCCACGGGTTCGAAGCATGTCGATGAACGGCTGCATCAATGGGGACAGCTGGTATACCGATGAGATCGACAAGGATTTTTATACCTTTCGTAAGCAATCGGCCATTATTGCGCCCTCCAACAAGTATGTCTTTTTGGATGAACACCCTGATGCCATCGACGACGGCTACCATCTGACCTTTGTCAATCGGGTGCATCAGTGGGGCAACATGCCCGCCAATTATCACAATGGGGCTTGTGGCTTCTCCTTTGCTGACGGGCATTCGGAAATTAAGAAATGGCAGGATCCCGATACGCTTTCCAAGACCATTGTCACCAACCCTCGTGGAACGCGCGATGTACCCTGGATTCAGGTTCGGACGACTGAACCCAAACGAAGCGACATTCCCTGGCCTCCGCGGCCTAGCAATTAGCCCTCGGGATTCAAGCCTTAACGGGCAGGCCCCCAGATTGTTTCCAGAAGCTCATGCAGTGAGGGGTCATGCAGGGCGAGCTCGGCCCGCACAAAGGGAAAAAAGTCATTGCGATAAAAGTAGGCTTCGGTTCCCTCCGCAAAATACTCCTTGTGGTTGTTCAAGCCATAATGCTCGACTTCAGCCCCGGTGTAGAGAAGCACCTTTTCATAGGTGCCTGAGGCTTTTGCTTTCTCAAACGCCTGGATCACGGGCGGATGATCAAAGCCCAGGATCTGATCATGGTAGGCGTGCGCCAGCTCGTGCAGGATCACCGCCGGATGCTTGAGCAGCTGGGATCGGGAGAGGAGCTGTCGGGCTACCGGGATGTGGACTTTGCGAGTCAATCTGGGATCATGCTTGTTGGCCAGTAACCACGATTGACTGGGATGATACTGCATGGACTTGAGCCGGGGATGATCCTCCTCAATCCATATTTCGAGCCGACGCATGCGTTCCAGCGGAGCTTTGGGGACAAGGATGCTGATGCGGTGGAGGTGGTCGGCGAGCATGCGCAATGCTTGACGTCCTTCTGGATTCTCCTTGAGGGATGGCTCGATGTGGACGGTCCAGCCTTCGATCGTCTCCTGAACGGGGTTAAAGCGAGGCTGGAAGCGCCTTTCGGTATCTTTGGCAGGGGATTCCTGAGCCGGGGCAGCTACCCACGGAAGGAAACAAATTAGAAGAATGATCAAAGGCCGATGGTCGATGCGCATGGATGGGGTTTTCATGAAGGTTGCAAGGTTCAGGGTGTCTTTCGGTAATCGCCGCTGGTGGTATCCCGTCGGAAATCCAATGGCGTGATGCGCTGTTGTACCGGTGCCAGTGCCTTACCGCGGAGTCGATCGACTTTTTCAGCCCACTCAAACCATTCATTCGCCATGGCTTTCACCTTGTCAGGATGTTGGCCAGAGAGATCGTGTAATTCGGTGCGGTCGGCATCCAGATCGTACAACTCCCAGGCTCCCTTCTTGGCACTGACGAGCTTCCAGGAGCCCTTGCGCAGGGCACGATCGGTTCCAAAGTGAAAATACAGGGGATCGTGCTCAGGTCGCATCTGGCCGTTGAAAATGGGAACTAGGGAGCGCCCCATCAGAGGATCTACTTTCCGAGTGCCTGCCCTCTCCGGGTAGGAAGCCTTTCCCAGTTCGAGTGCCGTAGCCATGATGTCGATGAGGTGAGCGGGCTGATCGGTGGCTCGTGAACCATCCTTGAGGGAGCGAATGCCAGCACCGGTGGTCGATGAAAGCCCCTTTGGCCAATGCACAATCATGGGGGAACTGATGCCTCCCTCGTGCTGGTTTTGCTTGTAGAGCCGAAACGGGGTATTCCCGGCATGCGCCCAGCTGGCATCGTAGGTCCAGTAGGAATCCGGGTCCCAGGGTTTGAGGTAGCGTCCCCGGGTGCGTTCAAACGGGCAGGCGCCATTGTCGGAGCAAAACAGGATGAGGGTGTTTTCCAGAGCACCCTGTTTTTTCAATTGTTCCATCAGTCTGCCGATACTTTGGTCCAGGACATCCACCATGGCGGCATAGACTTCCATGCGATCGGCTTCCCACGATTGCTCGGATGCCGTGAGACTCGACCACGCGGGAACGTGATCGGGGCGAGGGGAGAGGCCCCATTTTGAGGGAAGCAACCGTGATTCAAGTTGTCTTGCATGACGCTCATTGCGGAGCCTGTCCCAACCCATGTCATATTGACCCTCATACTTTCTGACGGCTTCCTCAGGTGCCTGGAGGGGGTAATGAGGCGCGTTGTAGGCCACATACAAAAAGAAGGGCTGGTTGGTCTGCGAAGCTTCTTCCATGAACTTAATGGCAAAGTCGGTCATGGCATGGGTCGTGTAAAAAGGTCTTCCATTGAGCTGCTGGGGAACAGGCCATTTCTTGCCATTATAGCGAAACGAATCATCGCCCTTGAAAAAATTGACGGCTCCGGAGAGGTGTCCCCAGTAACGGTCAAATCCAAAATCAGTGGGCTGTCCACTCAGGTGCCACTTGCCTGACATGGCAGTAAAATAACCTGCCTCTCTGAGAACCTCCGCTATCGTGGTTCCACGGCTCAGGCTCTCGCTGCCAGCTTGATCGCAATAAAGACCTGTCAGCAATGAGACCCTCGAGGAGTGGCACTTGGCTGTGTTGTAAAACTGAGTGAAGCGCAAACCTCTGCGAGCCATCTGATCGAGGTGAGGGGTGTGGATTTCAGAGCCGTAGCAGCCCAAGTCGGAGAAGCCGAGGTCATCGGCCATGATCATCAAAATGTTGGGTCTTTCTGACTGTGCAGTAGCGGCCCAGGTCCATAAACACGCAAGCAATAGAAAGCGGAGACATGGCATGGCATGCATTCTCGGTGATGTGGGCATGGGGTGGCCAGCGGAAAATCCAGCAAGATGCCGTCAATTTGCCGTGCGCACTCTGAAAAACTGATAGAGCTGATCCAGGGATGGGTGATTATCAAATGTGTATTGGCCATCCAAGGCACGCTCTTGCTCAACAATCGTCCACTCCAGGAGGTCAATACTCCTTTCAATCATGAAGGGGATCCCCGGAGGGGTTGAGATCTGGAAGGAGGGTTTGGCTGTGGGTGGAAAGATCGGCTCAATGGCCATGTCGATTAGGAGTTCATGACTCAAGGTCATGATTTCAGGGATCGCTTCCCGACCCGCTTCCACCGCAATGAAATAAGTTTCCTTTGCGTGAACGGGTAAGAGTTTTCCGATTCCCTCTGGTTCTTTTAGCGTGGTTAGGGTTCCCAGGTGATCCTTGATTTCTGGGAAGGATGGACCCTGAGCTTGATAAATACCCAGAGCTGCGGTCTCAGATGGGGTCTCCAGATTCAGTGCCAGAATACCATCTACCGGAGGCTGGAAAGCAAACCATGCGGATGCCGCCCCCAACTTGGAATCATGAAAGGGCTCGAGCATTTCACGATGGGACTCATGAACTACCACCAGATGTTTTCCGCTGTAGGCCGAAATGAAGGGGGAGGGTGAAGGAGATTCAGAAGCTTGTTTGGGTTTTTCAGGATCGTGCGTTCGAACGTGCTCATAGAGGGTGCCAAATTTTTCCTCCAAGCTCAGGTCACTGAATTTGCCATGGGGCCCTGGAAGACTGATGGAGAGCGATACCGTTTGACTGACAAAGGCATCACTCGAGGTCTTCACGGCAAGCGTGTAATAACCGGCATGGTGATCGGCTATGGATTCGAAGGAGAGGATGGCTGAGTTGGCACCTTCGATAGGGATTCCGTTGTGATGCCACTGAAGTGGATAGGTCTCATTCCATGGAGCAATGGTCGCTTCGAGCTGGTAAGGATGGCCCCATCTGGCGCTGGGTGCCTTCGGAGAAATCACAACCGCAATGGAATCCAATCCTGGTTCCAAATGCCAGCTCATGAGGATGTTTCCGGTTTGTCCGTTGAAACCATCCACTGCAATGCGATAGGACTCGCCAGCTTGAACGGCGAATTCAAGTTGGCTGGTGCCGAGGTTTGCTCCATCTGCATCGTGGCCGACGGTGGTCAGTTGATCGATGGTCGGGCCCTGGTAAGCGGTCAAGAGTGTGTCCAGGCTGGAGCCTTCGAGTGAAACGCTGGCATGACCACTTTCGGAGGGTGTCCATTCAAACCAGATGGAATGCCCCCCAGTAGTCCCGAGATGAAGGGGTTCGCCTTCTTCCTGGCTCATTGCCCGGTTGTGGGTTCGAAGATGACCTGAGTCCCCAGTCAACGGCATCGCATCACCGAAGGCATCCCTGGGTTCTTGGACGGGCCAGTCCAGGGAGAGGTCGCTGGATGGAGAAAGCCATGCCTGTTCTGGTGTTTTGACCGCGAGGGTGTATCTGCCAGCATGCTGTCGGGTAAAATGTTCGGCAACACGCAAGGTTTTCCCAGTGGCTCCACCAAGAAGGTGCCCATTGCGATACCACTGATAGGTCGACGTCGACGGGGCGATCAGACCATAATCGAGCACGATGGACGCACCTTCGGCAAGATCGCGATTCCGGATGCTTTTTGTGGGTAAAGGGCTGGTGTCGGGTGAAGGGTTTGTCTCAGGCTTAAGGGTCCAGTCCATGAGAATATTTCCCTCCGCACCAAGGAAGCCATCCATCGCAATCAGGTAGTCGACTCCCGCAAAAACATCAAAGATCACCCGACTGGTCCGGTCTCCTTCCGAATCATCGTTTTCAGTCACCCGAGTCAGTTGTTGGATGGAGCTTCCCGCATAGACGGCAAGGAGCGTGTCAAAACTGGAACCTTCCAGCGAGATGTGCGCAAGTCCCGTTTCGGTCGGCCGCCAGCGAAACCAGACTGAAGAGCCGCCGGGTCGATGGGCATGGGTGGGCTCGTCCGTTTCCACCGTGGCCCCGACATTGCTGGATCGAAGCTGACCAGCGTTTCCGGTTATTTCAACAGCCTCGGAAAAAAAATCCCCACCTGATTCGAATGGCCAGTCCAGAGAGACAACCACGGGGGTAGAAATACTTCGACCGGCATCGTTTTGTGCGCGAAGGGTGTAGACTCCAGCACTGGATGGCATGGGAGGGGAAGGGATTTCCAATACCAATCCTGTTTCCCCCTCGAGTCGTTGCCCATTCAAGAACCATTGGAGGCGCAATGGAGGTAGGGCACTGACTCCGGGATCCAATGTGATCGGGCCGTCTCCGCTAACAATGAATGCCTCCATGGGTTTCGTGAAAAAGGGAAGGTTTTCACCGGTTACCGCAACGGTGACGTGTAAAGCCTCGGAAATGTTGACGCCTCCCTGGTCATCAAAAACCCTGGCATGGTAGGTTGTGGTGCCTGATACACGCGATTCAAAGGTCATGGAAAACGGTGGCTGGCTGTCGCTTGAATGGAGTTGATTGTTTTGTAGAAAGTCGACACGCGTGACCGAACCGTCCGCATCAGAGGCGATGAGATCCGCTGCCCAGCTCCCCGGACCTGTCAAGGTGCCGGCAAAAGGTTCTGAAACCCAGGAGGCTTGCGGAAGTTCGTTGGCTTGTGATTTCTTGATGGATTGTTTCAAGGTGATCATGCGCGTTTCATCTCCCACCTGAGTGAATCCTGACAATATGAGTCCATCGTCCTGAGCCCACTCAACGCCACTCGCTATCTGGTCACTCAGTTCGGGCTCACTGAAACGTGCCTCCCAGACCAGGGATCCATCGCGATCGAATTTGATGGTGGCGATATCGCCTCCTGAGGCAACGCCTGCCCGGTTGGCGACCAGGGTGATGCTGTCCTGGTCGTCGATGGCGAGATCGGTCACTTTGTCTTCAGCACCTGCCATCGATGGTGGCAGAAGCACGAACCACGGGCTTGTTCCATCTTGTTGCAGCATGCCCAAAAGGATCTGGCGACCTTGTAGGGCTGTTTCGGTGGTCCCGGCAAGGATGAGGTCTCCCTGATGGTTGACCTTCATTGCCGATGGGCGTTCTGCCGTTCCATCAGGCAGGGCAATGATTTGTCTCCACAGGAGAGTTCCCGAGGCGTTTAGCAGCCATATTTCGATATCCGCATCTTCCGGGGTGTTCCAGCGTTCATGAACGACATAGGTAGCGCCATTTGCGGTTTGCAGCATGTCGATCGGTTGTAACGGACCCAAGCCCAATGCTGTCGAGGAGGTTTCCCACAAGAAGTCGCCGCTCAGTTCAAACGCCGTGATCTTCGACTCGAGGAGAACTCCCGCATCATCGACGCGGGTGCTGGAAAGATACAGCCTTCCCTGCGAGTGAACTCCCAATCCATTCGGTGTCCATGGACTGTTTTCGCTTGGCTCTGAATCCAACCAGCGGAACCATGAGGACTGCCCACCGGGAACATCCATCCTTTCCATGAAAAAGCGGTCTTCGTCACCTCGAGTGGCCTGCCCGAGAAGAAACAGGCTGTCCCCGGGACCTTGGCGCAGATCCAGCCATTGAAAGGTATCGAATGCACCATCCCTTAAATCGGATGACGCATGCCGCCACTTTTCTTCCCCTTGGGTATCGACGGCTATCAGGAAAGGAAACTCGATAGGCTTTGGGTCGACTGCCGGGTCATCATCCAGTGGGAGCCTGCTCGTGCCGCCCACAGCGATCCAGCCATTGGAAAGAGTCATGGCTGCCAGGGCTTGTTCGCGGCTAAGATCGGAGTAGCTGGGAAACGAAGCTTTTTGCAATGTCCCTCCCGCATCATGCGTGGCAATCAGGAAGTGGGAGGCCTGGTCTTCCTTTGAGTAGAAAGTGCCTACCGACAAGCTTCCACCCAGTCCGTCGTGAAAGGCTTTAACGGGGAAAGCGTTGGACCCTTCATCACTCTCATATTTTGCGTCCCAATCAATCAAGATCTGCTCTGGGGTCAGCGAAGGATTGAGTGAAAGGGTCATCGGAGCGCTTTGGGTGATACCTGCGGCGTTGGAGACGGTGACATGATAGTGCCCGACCTGCTCTGCTTCAAAAGTTTCAAAGAACAACTTGGTTGCCTGTGCATCTTCGATGGGAACCTCATTGAAAAACCACTGATAATGCAGCGGTTCACTCCCCGAAGCCTCGACGAACAATTCAAAGGAGGCGTTGATTGGAATCGAAGCTGAACCGGTTTGAGTCAGCAGGAAGGGTGGCTCAAGTTCCTCAACTTGCTCTTCCATCGGCAAGGCTTGCCTGGTTTGCCAGGATGCTTCCGTTGCTGCGAGCATCAGGATTTGGGGCAGAACCAAGAAAAAAAATATCAACGTGGCAGCACCATCTCTTTTGGAAAGCCTCAGAATGAGAGGGCTCGCTGCCAGCTTGACCAAGTCAGACCGCAACGATGAGGGAGACGAAAAAACTGTTAACATACTTTGTCCTCAAAAGGGTGATATCCACCAAAAATGAGTCTTTTAGAGCAATTTTGCTGCCAATACCACCATGGATACGAACTAAACGGACTGCTTGGAGGATCCCCGTCTCCCAAGTTTTTTGTTCCCAAGGGAATGAATCCTTTCATCGGATGAGGATTCTCAGGCGGAGGCATGGCTCAGGGTCGGTGGAACAGGTGCAGGATTTCCTTTGCATCGTCCTTTTCGAGAATGTCCTTTTAAACTATCTGGGGAAATCTAGTATCGCCCCATGTTTCGCATCGAAGACTACTTGAATCTTGAGCAGACGGCTCATGCTTCATTATTCGATGCGTGTGGAATGCCTTGGGATGCCCTCAAGAAGCTGGAGGATTATCTTTCAGCTATCTCATTCAATGTCGACCTTTCGGTAGACACTCGTCTTGCCGCCTTTGTGGGGGAAAACGTATCAATTGGAGAGGGGACTCGTATTGAAGCGGGAGCTGTCATTCTCGGGCCTGCGGTCATTGGCCGCAATTGCCAGATCCGGCATGGTGCCTACATCCGCTCCAACGTGATCGTTGGGGATGAGTGTGTGGTCGGGCATGGCACCGAACTCAAGCAATGCCTGCTCTTCAATCAGGTGATGGTTCCTCACATGAATTATGCGGGAGATGCCATTTTTGGCTTTCGCTCACATTTGGGTGCGGGCGCCAAGGTTTCGAATGTGAAATGGAACAACGGTGTCATTCGCATCGATGCTGAGGCGACTCATGGTCAAAAGGTGGAAACGGGTTTGACGAAATTGGGGGCGATTATTGGCGATCACGTGGAAATCGGTTGCAATGCAGTGGTCAGTCCGGGGAGTGTGCTGGGGCGGCATTCAGTCATCTACCCCAACGTGTTGTGGCGAGGGGTCTTGCCCGCACACAAGCTGGTTAAAAACCTCGCCCAACACTCGATAACCGATCGGCTTCCGGATCTGGGCTGACCCAGGGTCTCACAGGGTTCAAAGTCATGATCAGGGCAACAGAATTTGAGCCGGCGGATATCCCGCACGAATCATTGATTGAGGAAGTGGATGCCGTTTTTTCCGAGGGCGGACTTCTATCCAAGGCCCGAAACTTCGAATACCGACCCCAGCAGCAAGCCATGGCCCGCGCGGTCGCTGAATCCCTGATTCATGGCGAGCATCTCATTGTGGAGGCGGGGACTGGCGTGGGTAAAAGCCTTGCCTATCTGATTCCATCCATTCTCTTCGCCGCCAAGGCAGGTAAAAAAGCCATCATCAGCACGCACACCATCAACTTGCAGGAGCAGCTGGTAGAGAAGGACCTGCCCATGCTCCAGGCGATCCTTCCGGTGAGTTTTTCCTATACGATGCTCAAGGGTCGCCAGAATTATCTGTGCACCAAACGCCTCGAAAAGGCATGCCGTGTGGCTGACGGTCTTTTTACCACGCCCGAGAGTGCCGAACTTCAACAACTGCTTGAGTGGTCCAGAACCACCACCGACGGGAGTTTGTCTGATTTGGATCAGGCCCCGAGCCCCAACCTCTGGTCACAGGTCTGTTCCGAGCGAGGTTTGTGCTCCCCCAAATCATGCGGCCCTAAATCGGACTTCTCGCAGACGCATCCGCCGTGTTTTTTTCAAAAGGCCCGTCAGCGGATTCTCTCGGCCGATGTGCTCGTTCTCAACCATACGCTTTTCTTTACCTTGCTCAACACGGTGGATGAGCCCGGGCAAGGCGGGGTGCTCTTCAAGAATGATTTTGTTGTCTTCGATGAAGCACACACCATGGAACAGGTGGCCTCCAGGCACATCGGATTGAGCCTCTCCAGCGGTCAGGTGAACTTTGCCCTCAACAAATTGTGGAACCCCAGAACCCAGAAAGGGCTGCTTTCCCTTCTCAAGAAAGGGAAGATGGTTCAGCAGGTCAGCGAAGCGCATGAGGCATCCAATGCATTTTTTGAAAAGGTTCAACAGGCCTGTGAGTTGATCCACCAGAATCAGGGTGTGAGCGGAAACGATGGAAGGCCTTCCTCCTGGAAAAGCCGAACAGGCTGGAAGGAATTGCGGATACGAAGACCTGATCTGGTAGAGGATAGCCTCTCCTTACCGCTTAAAAGATTGAGGTCCTCCCTCAGTGAGTTGATTCAAGCCTCTGAAGATCGCGAAATGGCTCAGGAACTTCAGGACTGTCAAAGACGAGTGGGTGACCTCCAGGAGACCCTCACGCTCTTTCTGACCCAGGAGTATCACCCCTATGTCTATTGGGTGGAGCGCACCGGACGTCACGGGCAAAGTCTCGGCTTGCATGCGGCACCCGTGGATGTGTCACCTTTTTTACGGCATCGTCTTTTTGAAAGCGGGACATCGATGGTGATGACCAGCGCCACACTTTCAGTGATGGGGAAGCGTCAGGAACAAGCCGAAGCATCATCCTCGCGTTCGACTCGGGAAGAGGAAGGCATGGCTTTTTTTGTGGCCAAAGTCGGGGCCCAGGGATTGCGCACCATGCAGCAGGGATCCCCCTTTGACTTTCAAAAGCAAACCAAGTGCTACGTGGTCTCCAAAATGCCCGACCCAAGGCATGAAGATCATCAGGTTTCGCTGCAAGAGTGGATTGAGCATTTCATCCAACAAACCAAGGGTGGAGCCTTCGTGCTCTTTACCAGTCTGCGGGTGCTCAAGGAGACCGCTGAAAACATGTTGCCGTTTTTTGAATCGCAGAACATCACTCTTTACGTGCAAGGATCCGGACTCCCGAGGTCGACGATGTTGGAGCGATTCAAACAGGATAAGAACGCCGTTCTTTTTGGTGCAGACAGTTTCTGGCAGGGCGTCGATGTTCCTGGGGACGCGCTCCGTAATGTCATCATTACGCGATTACCTTTTCAGGTGCCAGATCACCCGCTGGTGGAGGCTCGCCTTGAGCGGATTGCTGCCCGGGGTGGGGATGGGTTCATGGAGTCGTCCCTTCCGGAGGCCATCCTAAAGTTTCGTCAGGGGATTGGCCGCTTGATACGCACCAAGGAGGATCGAGGGCTTGTGGCCATTCTTGACAATCGGGTGTTGCTTAAAAAATACGGGCAACGTTTCCTGGATGCTCTTCCGGAGTCTCCTCTGCAGATCATTTGACATGACTCACGAAGCCTCCAACCTCAAGGGAATTCCTTTTTCCCTCTTCCTGGTCATGACCTTGCAATTTGCCGTCGGGGGTGCCGTGCTTCCATTCATGTCCATGTGGTTGGAAGAAAAAGGATTGAGTTTTACAGAGATCAGTCTGATTTTTTCGGTCGCCTCGACCACCTTCCTCGTTTTTCCCTTTTTGTGGGGCATGATTTCCGACCGCTATTTGCCGATTGAGTGGATGTTTTTCTTTCTCAATGGGATGGCTGGGGTCTCCATGTGGTGGATGCAGAGTCAGACCGAGTATGCCGGGTTGATGCTGAGCTTTGTTTTCTTCTATTCGTTTTATCACCCGACGTTCACCCTCATCAACGCGTTAAGCTTTCAGTATCTGACCCAGCCCAAGGAACAATTCGGGGCGGTTCGTGCCTGGGGCTCGGTCGGGTGGATTCTTCCCTCTCTGGTGGTCTTTGCCTGGTTGTTGTATCATCCGAATGCTTCCCTTCAATTCGTTCTCAAGGTGGGGATGGTGTCCTGTCTTTTGACGGCTTGCTCCACGCTGCTGCTTCCTCGAAGGGCAAACCAGTCACTACCCGATCGGTCACAATCTTCCACGGCCTATTGGATGGCATTGAAAACCTTGTTCCGACAAACCGATTACCTGGTGCTGCTTGCGGCCTTTTTCCTGGTCTCGGCATCGTTCTCCTTCGTCGTCTATTACGGCCCCCCCTATTTGCGAGCCAGTGGCATTGACCAGGCATGGATCGGGCCCATCCAGTGCATCGGTGTCATTCTTGAGATTATGCTTTTTCCCTTTTTGAGAAACTATCTGAGGCGTTGGGGGTTCGCGACCACTCTGCTCATGGGGTGCGTTTGTCTCTTTGCCCGGCACCTGGTCTACTATGTTACCAACAACCCGTGGATGCTGTCCCTGAGCTATCTTCTCGCAGGTATGGTGATTGTTTTTTTCCATATCGTCGCAAGCATTCTGGTCAACATGATGGCGGGCAAGGAGGTCCGAGCCACAGCTCAAACACTTCTGGTGGTCTTCGGTTCCGGTGTGGGCCCCATGCTTTCTAACTACCTGGCCGGCGTGCTGACGCAACAATCGGGAAACAGTCTCCGACCCGTTTTTGGATTGGGTATGCTGCTTGCCCTCGGTGCCTGTTTGCTGATTGTGTCTCGCTATCGTTCTCTGGCCCGCTATCATGTCCAGGTCCCAGGTCATTCCAGCCGGCCCGCTTGATGCTAGATGGGGGGCGTGTCATTCGCGTGGCCATATGGGCCTGTTTGTGCTTTCATTCCATTGAAGTGAGAAGAACATGAATGCCACCATAGATCCCAGACCTTACTATCTCCCGGCAGGTTGTCTCCGACTTGTAGCTGTTCTATCTTTCTTGGCGCTATGGGGTAGCTTGATGCATGCCCAGGAAGCGGACGTAACTCGCTTTCTGAGCAACCGTAGCGCCAGGAATCTGACACTACCTCCTGCAGATGAACCCTTCAGCTTTGCGGTTCTGGGGGATCGCACCGGAGGACCTGCTGAAGGGGTGAGGATCCTTGCCAAGGCAGTCGATGAAATCAACCTGCTGGATCCGGACCTTGTCATGACCGTCGGGGACATGATTCAGGGCTATGGGGGTCAATTGGAATGGCTGATGCAAATGCGGGAATACCGCAACATCATGGAAGAGCTGTACATGCCTTGGTTTCCTGTCGCCGGCAACCACGACATTTACTGGCGAGGAGAGAATGCTCCTCCCGGTGAGCATGAGTCGAATTATGAACAACACTTCGGGCCTCTCTGGTATGCCTTTGAGCACAAGCAATGTTGGTTCATTGTTCTCTATTCAGACGAGGGCAATCCGCAGACCGGTGAAAAAGCAACCGGAAGTCCCGAATCGCAACGCATGAGTCAAAAACAATTCGAATGGCTCAAAGAAACGTTGACCGAGTCTTCTGGTGCCCGGCATGTGTTTGTCTTCCTGCATCATCCCCGTTGGCTGGGAGGAGGGTATGGAGAGGACTGGGGAAAGGTGCACGATGCCCTGGTGGAGGCAGGTAATGTGCGGGCGGTTTTTGCCGGTCACATTCATCGGATGCGCCATGACGGTGTTCGGGACGGCATCGAATACGTGACCCTCGCCACAACCGGTGGCTCCCAGAATGGCAGGTCGCCCTCAGCGGGTTATCTGCATCACTTTCACATGGTGACGGTGCGGGAAGACCGGGTCAGTCTTGCAGCCCTGCCGGTAGGACGCACGATGGATGTTCGTGCGGTCACAGGTGAGGTCAGTCAGGCCGTGCGGGAACTGGACTCGGTGTTGCCCCGGTTCCATCCCCGATTTGAGATGAAATCCGATGGGAGTGCGGATGGAGTCATTCGTCTGCGAATGGCCAATCCTCTGGATAAACCCACCAAAGCAACCATGACTTTCCAGAGCGATGATTCCCGATGGATTTTCTCACCAGCTCGAATGGAACGGATGATTGCTCCCAAAAGTGAGGTGGAATGTCTGCTACGGGTCTTCCGATGGCGTGATTCCCTGGATCTTGCCTGGCGTGCACCCCAGTGTGTGCTTGAATGGACCTTACTCGATGACCCGAAGCATTCCTTTACCCTGCTCCCTAAAACCGTTGAGATTCCCTTTCAGGTCGATTTGGCAGCGCCTTCCATTCCAGGTTTGGAATCGGTTTTGTTCCTGGATGGTGTGAATGACTGCTTGGTGATTTCCGACGACCAATTACCCGTGACAGGTGATGTCATGACCTTGGAGGCTCATGTCTGGTGTCAGCGTCCAGCGCAACAGGCAACCCTGATTTCCAACATCCTCAACCAACAGGGCATTCGGCTGGGTCTGATGGAAGGGGTTCCCATGTTGCGACTTCATGACCAACAAGGAAAGGCCCACGAGGTGCATGCTCACATGCTTGGCCCGTTGCCTCAGGGAAGGTGGTGCCATCTGGCTGTGCAAGTCACGTCTGGAAACCTGACGTTCTTTCTTGATGGAAAGCGGTACGATACCTTTGCCTGGCCGGGTAAAGCAGCATGGGGCACGGGCGATTGGT
>Ga0181581_10002886_pt1 | contig 13488 bp, 17 predicted proteins | sample 071ome_22_FD_132433 | JGI IMG/M metagenome (GOLD analysis project Ga0181581, IMG submission 132433) | Coastal salt marsh microbial communities from the Groves Creek Marsh, Skidaway Island, Georgia - 071404AT metaG (megahit assembly) | ecosystem: Environmental > Aquatic > Marine > Intertidal... | reverse complement strand
TTTCTTTGTCCCTCTGTAGATAGTTCTCCGCGATTAGGGATTTGTGACAGTATTTCTCTTTGTAAGCTTGCCTGAGATATACTGAGTTTATGAGTATGTGTAGCTAGTTCTTTTCTAGCTTCTTTATTGAGTCTATCAAACCCTTTTATCTGTTCGTCTAAAATTTTGTATAGAAACCTTGTAGACATCAAATGCCTCTATACAAGTCTAAAACTCGTTTAATGTGATCGGGGAATCCAGGATTATTACGAATTGACGTACTTGCCTGACCTTCTCTCGAACTAGAACCAATCGCTTGATTGATCTTATGCTCATTATTATGATAATAAGTAACCAAGTCTGCTACAGCAAGTCTCAAATCTTCTGGAATTGAGGTGTAACCTGCTGTATAAGTAATTTTTACAGACTGAACTCCGCGAGGCCAGTATTTATATGACCCGCTTTCTTCAGTTCTAATAATAGAGTCGGTAATATTATCATAGTACCACTCATATTTATTATTTGTACCATCTCGAAACAGCTCTTCATAATCTTCTGTCTGACTAGCTCTTTCATATACATTCAATATATTAATAACAGGACACTCTTCTAGCTGAACTAAGTGAGTATCCCATTGTATATCAAAAGTTTCGGTTTTTCCAGGCAACTGCGTATAGGCATCAAACTCTGTGCCACAGTAAGTCCTAATAAGCTTACTTACACTCGTAAGTAAATACTCATATTTCTCATCGCGGTCAGAAGAATTAATACCCTCTAGGAGCTTATAATCATCTAATGTGAGTAAATCGGCCATCAAAAACCCTTAAAGGCTGGGGGAGCCAGAAGCTCCCCCGTCCTCAATATGCTACTTAAGAAGCATACTTCAAAGTAATAGCTTGTCCAGCGGTTGAGAACATATTATCAAAACCACGACGCTGTGAAGCTACAAGTACACGACGCTGATTAGCGACTTCGTAATCCTGCTCGATGGTAACACCGCGAAGGACTGGAACAACGAAGTTCATAGGATTAACAGCAACGGCACAAGGCTCACCAGCTGCAGCTCCTGGGAACTCATCGCATACAACTACTGGGCTACCGAATACGTTTCCGATTTCACCAGTAATCTTAGTTGCACGCTGATCACCAACTTCGTTGATGTTCTGGAAGTCTGCATCTTGCAGCAACTGGTAGTAGTAATCAAGAGATACAATGTACATTACATCTCCAGGACGACGACCATACTTGCCCATTGATTGACGCATACGCAGAAGTTCATCCGCAGGGTTAGTAACGGTAAGATCAGCTGGAGAAGCTGCTGTACCAGCAGCAGTCAGTACGTCAGTACCAGCATTTGCTTCTGAAACAGCAACCAGACCGTTATAAGGTGAGCTAATAAGATCGTTACCAGCAGAAGCACCAAGAAGCAGTGAATGCTCGATAGCGCGTGCGTGTGAACGAACCATTGCGTCACGAATCAGAGGAAGAATAGGCAGAATTGCATCTTCTTCAGTTTCGTTGGCCAGATAAGAATTAGACACCAGCTTACCAGTGGTAAGTACTTTAGATGTCATATCCAAACCGTTGTAAGGTGAGCCGACAGTATCGCCACGAGCCTCGAGATTACCTTTGTAGGCTGAACCAGAGCCTGCACCGGCAGCACTGGTGAACTCAGCGTAGCCAGCATCTGGCATCAAAGGAACAACCATTGAAGCAGCATTCATCTGCAGCTTACGGAACATTGGGTCGATAACAAGCTCGAGCTCAATGTCCTTTTCGATTGCAGTAGATACAGTGCTTTCGAAATCAGCAGTTGTAGAGGCAGAAACCTGTACACCACCGTTTTCATTGACTTTCTCCATAATGTCACGACCCAGCTTAGTGTCCATACCCTTTTGAGTAACAACACCAAGAATGTGAGCCTCAACAGCTTGGTCTTCAGTAAAGCCTTTTTCCAGACCTGCACGATCTGCGAAAACACGCTTTGAGTTACGAATTGCTTCGATCTCAGCTGACTTCTCTTTCAGCTCAGAAGAAAGTTCGCCAATCAGTTTTTCAAAGTTAGCGTCTTTCTCAGCAAGCTTGGCTTCAACATCAGCCAGCAGTTTTTCTGCACCTGTTTCAACTGCGGTAACAATTGAAGCAGACTGAGCAGCTTTTTCAGCTTCTTCTTCAGCAGCTTTAGTAGCAGCCGCTTCATCTGCAGCTTTGCGCTCAGCTTCTTTCATTGCCATTGCAGCCGCAGTCTTCTCGACAGTAGCGGCTACGATAGCGTCGATATCAATATCGCTCATAGTTTTCTCCTGTGCTTCGACTTCTTCTAAGTCGGTAGGCATTGACTCCTGGGAGTCTTGTGTGAAAGATTTTTTGAACTCTTCATACTCAGAATCAGAGTCAAAGGATTTTGCTAGCGAAAAAGTTGCAGCTTGGTTAGCGGGAATCGAAACTACCGATACCTCTAAAAGTTCTGCATCCTTGATCCTAAATCCATCAGTTTCCGAAAGATATTCCGCGTCCTTGACTCGGAAACCAACAGAAAAAGCTCCAAGAACGCCGTCTTCAATTAGATTACGAACATCACCAGCAGATTTAGCAATTTTTGCTTTTAGCTGTAGACCATTGTCATCAGTACTAAGCTCAACTGCTCTGCCAATGGGACGATTGTAATCGTGATTAAATAGAATAATAGGGTTGTTTTTATAATTGTCTAGTCCACCACCTTTTGTCCATGCTTCAGAAGGGATAGTATCTCCCATTCGATCGATGTCCTTCGTGCTGGCCATCCCATTAATATAAAGCTCATTGTCTTCGGTATTAAGGGACTTCTCAAATGTTGAACCAATATGAAAGATTTTATTCATAGTGAGTCTCTTTGCGAGCCTTTCTCAGTTTATCTAAAGGGGAAAGCTCCTCTGAAGAGTCAGAAGAAATATCTACTGTCTTCGGGGTGGGTTTAACAGGCGTATGAACTATGTTTAACTTAGTTTCATAGATTTCATGCCATTCGTTTTTGAAAATCTTTTTAAGGCGTCTCATGCCTGCACCCATACTTACTGAGTGCTTTCTGAGAGCTGCGGCTGCTTCTGGGTAAAGCTTTTTTGCTTCTCCTATGTTAAGTTCTCTTCCTTCTTTCTTGAAGGCTTCGAACATACCTAGGTAAGCTTCGTGGCGTTTACTCTTCGTCTGCATCTGTTTCTCCTGGAGGTCTTCCGCCTAGACTCGCGTCTACTGCGGAACCTGCGATGTTTTGTGGTATACGAATCTCATCGCAGTTATGGTCAACCATCTTGTCAAAGTTCAACTGATGTCGAGCTTCGTTTGGTGTAATAATACCTGAGTTAACCAAGGTTGTGTAATAGCTACCTGCATCTCGGAGTTCTGGCTGAAGTGCAGGAATATTTGTTACATTTGGAGTTATCTCATACCCAAAGAATCTTTCTAAAGCTGTATTGATTTTTGTTACAATAGGTAGTATAGTTTCCAAATAATATAATCTGTGATTCGGTCTAATATTTGCATTATTACCTGAATCCATAAGTACTGGAGGAACTCCAAGTACTTTCATAATCTTTTTCTCAGCGGCATCAATTGACTCTTCAAAATCCAGTTCTTTAAAGTTTACAGATGAAAGTGAGTCAAGCGTCATACCTCCATCAAGTATAAGAGGCCGTCTTCCACCGCCTGTAGGAGAGTATTTAGTCATCCAAGATTGGATCATTCTCTCTTTATTCTTTTCGCTAATAATATCAGGGCTTTTTATTACAAGTCCTGTGACAGCTCCGTTCTTAAAAAAGTTATCCTGGAATGAAAGCATATTCACCAGCTTTGCTAGTGTGCTTCTTGCAGCTCTCAGTCTACTTGTGCCTCTGTAGATACTATTAAAGCTGTTTTCTTTGATATGAATAATTTCATCGGGGCTAAAATTAGTGCTCTTCTGAAATGTATATCCAGTCACATAAGTTTTTGTGTCTGGAATAATGTCCATGTGATTTGCTGGAATGTGATACAGCGCAGACCCATCAAAGTAAATAAAAATATTCCCATCAAGTATATAGTCGATAATGAGGTTTCTTCGAAAGCTAGATATATCTTGAAATGGATTAGGTTCCTTGTTTAATAACAAGTCGACTTTTTTTCTACGAACATTTTCGCCTTGAGTTACAGGCTTTGCTCCTTTAATGGGCTCCCCTATGTAAAGAGGAATCTCCGCTGCATCATCTACTATCATATTGACTCCGCGATTTACAACTTCCAAATGTTCATAGTACGCAGTGTACTTCATTGGAAGCTCGCGTGAGCCAATCGGGCCTGCACCCTCTAGGCTTACTACGATCTCCTCCTGGGCGGGGTTTAGCTTTTCTACTTTATCCCCTCTATTCCAGAAGTCATACCAGGCCATATTTCTCTCTTTGTCTCTCTACCCACCTTTTCTGCTTTGCTGCAGTATGAAGTGGCGGGTTCCTCCCATAAACGGAGTGTAATTGTAAGTGATGATCGTGGCAGAGGGTGACTGTTTCATCGTACAGCTCTGCCCAGTGATCTTCTATAAATTCGTCTCGCCAGATAACAATGTACTCGTTCGTATAATGTTCTGGCCTTGCTTGTTTCTTTTCCTTAATCCACTTGTCATACATCATCGTTAATGTATAAAAGTGATGAAAGTCTAAACGGGCCTTGGTTCCGCATATTTGGCATTCTGGCCCTTTATTATATTTAGACTTAGCTTTATCCCTTATGTACTTTACTGGGTCTCTTTTTAGTCCTGCTTTTGTCATTATTTTTGTAATTATATCTAGTGGTGAGCTGAAAGTCAAGAAAAATTTTTCTGAAGGTCTTAAAAGGTATAAGCAGTAGTCTTATAAGTGTATAAAGCGTACCTCAATGCATCTGCCATGTGACTCGCATCGTTGTGCACGGGCTTTTCCCGCATAAGATTGGGGTTTGGGTCCCATCTATACTGGTCAAGAGATTCCAGCACTTTGTGACATCCTTGATGAACAATAAGTCTGTTGTTGTCTACGAGGGACGCTACGTGTCCTATTCCGTCGAGTACAGACTTCTTTGCATTTATCGTAGTCAAGTCGTAATTTTGCGCCCAGTCGAATCTTGTTTGCTGCGCAGCAGCGTCTATGAATATGTAGTCAACTTGCCAGCGGTCTGCAATTTCCTTGATGTAACCCGCATGTTCCTCAGTTGTTCTCTCTGCTGCATAGTACTCTTCGAGTACATAGTATTTATCATCTGATTCGTTATATGCTATAACGACAAAGGCGGTGGGATCTTTGAAGCCTACGTCCACACCAGCTATAATATCACATCGACTAGGAATAAACTCTGATAAGTCTTCTACGCACTCGTCATAATCGAAGTTCCATACTTGCCCCTCAAATATATTGAAGTCTGCTTCGTACTCTTGCTTAAACTCAGCTTCGCTCATAGTACGACGCGCTTCATCAATATCTGATTCTGAAGCTCGCGGGTTATCCTGCCAAGTAGCTTTTATTGAAGCCCATTCAGGATAATCATTATTGAAGCCACGATTGAAGAACTTGCTAAACCAATTATTCCTACCACGAGGAGTAGAGATAAATAGAGCTTTGCTGCCGGGCTTATCGAGAGTCGGTCGAATAGCCACGTTGAAAGCAGTTTCGCCATCAGCAAGAGCAGCCTCATCAAAGAGGACAAAATCATAAGAACGACCTACTACTGAATCAATTTGATTCACCGAGCCAAGACGAATAGTAGAGCCGTTAGGCAATTCTATTACACGATCCTTAGCATTATCCTTCTGAACCTCTAAATCAAATTTCTTAATCAGATTTCTTTGTAAGTCGAAACTAATCTGCGAGAGATTATAGTTTGGAGATACAATAAGAACATGACAGCCAGGACAAAGAGCCACACACTGTGCGGCTATGTTCGCTATATAAGTCTTACCTTGCCGTCTAGCAAGTGCAGCTGTTACAAATCTATACTTCGGATTGTTTAGCGCATTAATTATCGCTATCTGCGACGGTATTGGCTGTATCCCAAGCAGCTCCAAGTAACCAGCTATCGGTACTTTCAGGAAGCTCCCGTTCGGAAGAATCCTGTCTGTCACTATGTCCTTTCTCGATATTTCCATTTAATGCTTTTTCCGCATCCTTTTTTGTAGCGTATTTTTGTGCTGAGCCGCTTATCTTCCAGGCATTGCCTTTTTGATAAATCATAATGAGACTCCCGTAACTAACGCGCCGAGCAACATAAGAATGAGTGAACCACTTACGGTTAACATCAGCTTATACAATGTGTCTACGCGGTCTTTGAGCTCCTTCTGAGCCTGTTTCGTGCTCTCCTGAAACTCTCTAAGTTCATTAAACACAGTCTTCCAGCGTTCTTCGACTACCGCTTCATGGGTATAGAAGTCTTGCCGTAATACTCTGTGTTCAATCCATAGATTATCTAGATCATCCTGTGCTGTCACCTAACAACTTCTCCATGAGCTTTCCGTAGTTACCATCACCATACACATTCACTTGCGTATTACTTTGTTTCGTGATGGCAGTAGAGGCAGTTGCTTTGCTGTGATCTTGAGAGATTTTATGTGCCAGTCCTATGATGTCTACTAAGTCCTTTGACGAGTATACTTCAGATTCGCGGGCTTCTTCTATCTTGTTCTCAATAATCTCGTCTAACAATTCTGCTAGTCTAAAACGATTACGGTAGCCTTGGTCTAAGTAGACCTGATTCATATACTCTTTTACATCTGACTTTTCAATAATAGCATACACAGTATCTGGAGACACCCCGAGCTGCTCAGCAGCTACAAGGGCGCTTCCAGTGGAAAGGTAGGCATTTGCCACCTCCAAATTTTCTGGTGCTATTTTTACGATATCCATTTTTGAATTTTACCCCAAGTTGACCAAAATGTCAAGAATTATTTATGGTGGGTTGTCATAATTCCTGTCCAAACGCTGCTGAACTAAAAGTTCTCCTCCACTCGTACCAAGTGTTACGTCAACTTCTTCAATTTGATAAGCGAGGCTAAGAACTTTAATAGATGTGCTAATCGGTGCATCCGCTTGGTCATAAGTATAAGTAACTGTAAAGTTACCGGGGTTTTCGGTGTCGGCTGCAGTTGTCACGTTTGAGAGACCTTCTGGGGATAGTCCAATATTTTCTACACCTGCAAGCTCTGTCACGGGGGAAGCAAGGTCAATAAATCGTACTTCGGAGCCTGCAATTACATTCTTTACGGTAAACGCCGCTGAGGCGGTCACTACAGTAGAAGCTGAGGTTCCATTTCGGTAAGATGGAGCATCTCCAGAGGTTACAGAAATTGTGACGGCTCCCGCCGTATTATTATAAACAGCAGCATCTGTATTCGTTGCAGGAGAGCCAGTAGCTCCATAACCAGAGAAAGTATTTCCAAGAGAGATCTGGCTCGCAGTTCGAGGAGTCGTAAGTTCTATCGCATGACCGTCTGAAAACTCAAATAAGCTATACTTAATATCCGTCATATCAACGGTTTTTACGAAAGCCACGCCATCCGCCGTTGCGGCATTAATTACTGAGTTTCTAAGATATATGCTGCCATCTGTTGCGCTCGTAGACTGTACATAGGAAGAGGAGTTAATAATCGTAGTCGAAATGACTTCCGCATCTCCCGTTATTGTAAAAGTTTCTCCATGATTAAAAGTACAACCATAGGCATTAAAAGTTACATTTGCATCTGAAGCGTCAAGAAACCACCGAGTATTCTGAGTGGCATCAGATTGTATCAATACACCTTGAGCGCCTGTAGCATCGTCACCCGTACCTGTTTTGATTCCGAGAGTTACTGTAGTTGTACTTGTTGCCGCACCTACTATAGAAATACCATATCTTCCGTCGGCGAAAAATTCGGGTGTCTCCCAGAGAAGCGTTTGGTTCGTATCAGAAAATCCGTGAGTAAGAGACCCCGTAGTGTTTCCTATCTGAATAGGAACATTACAAACGTATGCGCCTCCGTCTGAGCTTCTAAAAGATCCCCAGAAGTTTGTTTGGGCTGTGGAAAGTATATCGGCAAAAGTCCAGTCTACAGAGCCAGTATTTTGCTCTTCTACGATAATACCGGGCGTATTCGCTGGAAGTCTCCAGAATCCGTTCCACCAAGTATTATCGGCGGTACGAATCATCGTGGAGGTTTCTCCAGCATATCCTACGCATTGAATGGCTGAAGTTGCTGGAACGGTACCGTTTGTCCAGCCATTTGTGATGGCATCGGCTCTTGCGGTTTCAATGTCTACAATGAACATTGTCCAGCCTCCGATGAAAGAGGAGGGCCAGGAATCATTTCCGCCTACATAGACTTCGAAGAAGTTTGCGGCTTCATTTGCACCACCACAGAAACGAATTCTAAAACCTCCTGCGGACTTTGAGAGAAGGTTACTTACAACACCGCAGTTAATGAGAAGATAGAATATATTGTTTGAGAAATTTTGAGTAGATCCGAAGTCATAAACAACCGCTCTTGTAGAGTTATTCATATTTTCGGCAATCGAACGATCGCCTTGATAGAATACTTCCGTATCAACTGCGGCTGAAGAAGTTGCTAGATAATCGCCTGTGGCGAGTGTGTTATCGTAGGCTTCTAGGGATGTTCTGTTATCAAGTATTGCCATTTTTTGCGAGTCTGTCGTAGAACGTGATAGCTGCGGCTACCCAGTTATAATACTGCCAGTCAGCGGACTGGGGAATGTAGACTTTATCTCCGGGCGTGCTAGAGGTAAGGTCAGAGTCATTTGGGCCGAAAACGTAGCAGGCTGTCTCTGGATGCGTATAGCTCACGAGGGAGGTTTCTCCGGGAAGACTACGGGCATTTGTGGGTGTGATATACGTGAGAGGCTCTGTGATTTCGTCGTAGCTTGTAATAAGTTGATACTTGTTATTGATCGAGGGATCATTGAGCCAGGAGTCTTCATGGTCGTGTAGACAGAGAATGTAGATTTTGTCTGGAACGACTATCTCGAAGAGATAAGACCACTGATTCTCTAGCATCTGCTGAGAGAATGTGGGTGAGTCTTTTTCGTGTGTAAGAGCTATTGATATCATTTTGCTATTATATCGTGGAAGGAGGTGAATGTCAACAAAAATTTTTTCCGAGGGTTTAGTTATATGTTTAATTCTCTTAAAAGTTATAACCCACAGTAAGTCCATAAGTCCTGGGCGCATTGAAGTTACCGTATGTACCCAACTTGTCATCCTTTTGCGGGTCTCTACGATAAACATATGCTTCATCAGTTAAGTTACGAACCCACAACTGAGCCCACCCATCGCCATATTCAAAAGACAAACTAGTATTCGCAATAGTGTGCGCGTCATTCATGAGTGCATACTCTGAAAACGCATAAGCAGCGTCAGTTTTGCTCACATCAAAATGAGCATTCATAACAAACTTGCTAAAGTATTTGCTATAGTCAGCACTTACGTTATATACATTCTTAGGAGTGAATACAATGAATACTTCTTGCAGTTCACCATTGAATGGGTTTACAGTATCAGGTACTTGCGTATCAGTGTAAGTATAAGCTGCTCTTACTTGCAGCTCGTCTGTAAGAGCTAATTGACTATCAACTTCAAATCCATTAATTTCTGTAACTCCGGGGGCGTTCAGAGTTTCAAGTGTGTTGCGAGTAGATTGTGTAATAGGATCAAAATTTACTTGACTAAAATCAACCTGTGAACCCGTTCTGTCCATTGTAAACAATGCAGTATTCACACGGACTCTATCACGTTCATACTTCGTACCTAATTCATACGATGTTACGTCTTCAGGCCCAAATTCTCTAAATGTTAATGAACGAGAAGATGCACCGCCTGAGCGATAACCTGTAGCATACTTGGCGTATATATTTAGGTCTTCTGTAGCATCCCAAGCGACAACAGCAAGAGGATTAAAACGAGATGTGTCTAGACTCATATCCCACTCAGCATCAAGACCTTTTACTTTATAGAGACGTCCTTCCTTCTGATCGTTTGTTTGACGTCCACCGAGAGTAAAATGCCAGTTAGACAAGTTCCATGTTGCTTGACCAAAAACACCTATTGAGGTTGAAGTAGCACGAGAGCCACGATCAATTTTCCAGTTTTCATATGCCCAAGTAGCAGGATCGTTAATTGTATAATCAGTCAAGTCGCTGTTCCATCTGTTTGTAGAAGGAGTAGCAGCTTCTTCCCAAGCATTCTCTTTGAAGTAGTAAACTCCTGCTACATAATCAATAGTATCAGTGGAACCTACAAGCTGAAACTCTTGTGATATCTGATTCTGGCCGAGCTTCGAAAGACTGTAACGGCTAAAAACGCCATCTGGTTTGGGCGCAGGAACTCTATGAGCTCCACCGCTATTATCCCATTGTTCAGAGGTAACCTCTCGATAGGAAGTGATAGATTTTATTCCAAAGTCGAAAGTTAGAGAATAACCTAAAGTGTCGTTACGGCTTTCTGCCTGAGGAACTCCAATATCAGCAACTTTCATTCGGTCATCTCCCTGTACTACAATCATCGAGGGAAGAGGAGCAAGACCTACGTTATTGGGATCAAAGTTCAGTAGCTGAGAATAGAAGGGAGTGTTTTTATCTGTGCCTACATCGGCAGAGAAAGCTCCACCTTCCCAGTCTGCGCTAAAACGAGCACCTTGTCTGTCAAAGAGGTTCCAACCTTGTCCGACTGGATTTTTGACAGTGGCGTCCTGATATTGTGTAATGAAATCTATCTTTGTAGCAATGTTCGCTACGGAGGGTAAATTTATATGTGCTTCTGTGTTGTGAGAGCCGTAATTACCCGCACCGACTTTCATAGAGCCTTCGAGAAAACCAGTAGGCTTCTTCGTTATGAGGCTAAGAGCACCTCCTGAAGTATTACGTCCGAATAAAGTACCTTGTGGCCCTTTGAGAACTTCAATTCGTTCAATATCTAGTAAGGCTGCGTTGAGTCCGTGCTGGCGTCCGAGATATACGCCATCGATGTAAATGCCGACACCTTGTTCACGGGCGGGCTGATTTGCGTCTAAAGGTACGATACCGCGAATACCCACGGTGAGAGCTGTTTGGCGGGCCTCAAACGTGGCAACATTCAATCCGGGAACTGAGCCATCACCGAGGTCTAAGAGGGATTGAACGTGACGATCTTCGAGATTTTGTGCGGTCTCGACTGACATTGAGATGGGCGTGTCTTTGAGTTGCGTTTCTCTTTTAGTTGCGGTAACGACAATCTGTTCTATATCCTGTGAGTAACCTAGTACGGGTAATAACAATAATAATACGAATAACATAATATTCCCTCCTCCTTCTAAAATAATTTTTAGAGATTATATTATACCAAAAAATTGTGACAAAATTATGACAAGAGCATAAAAATTTTAGCGCCTTTTTCGAAGTAAAAAAACCCAAAGTTGCGCATGGTGGTGTGCGTGTGCGCGGCTAAATGAGAATGAGTCTCATTACCGCCCCCCTGGCACTGTAAATTTATACAGTGGTTTAAAAAGTGACACATGGCACCTGTAAATTTATACAGTGTTTTCGCTGATCGATTTTTCCGATGCACCTGGGGATTTTGATCGAAAATTCCCATTGACACCCGTGGCCGATTTCTGTATCTTTACACCATGCCAGCAAGGACTGCGGCAGCCGATTCGGGGCAGATTGCCCAACGCTCCCACAGCGAGCATACCCAACGATAGGCACAGCGAACGGGACGCTATACTCTCGGCCCATAGGCGGGAAGGCATTGTGTTGCCAGATCAATTATCGGAATCCTTTAGATGGATGATACACCGGCCCAATTAAAAAGGGTCACATTAAACACTTTATTTTATAACGTGCCACTTGGCACTCTTTAATTTTCGGAGATTTTTACTATGTCAAACTACACTGAATCAATGGTTAGCGCTCTTCTTTCCAATGCGTCATGGGATTACGACCAAGCGGTCAAATATGCCGCTGACAATAATTTGACCGCTCGGTCAGTTATCAGCAAGATCAAGTCGCTCGGTTTGGATTACACGCCTAAGCAGAAAGCAACTGCCAAATCTGGAACGACTGTTCGTAAAAGCGATATTGTTGCTGCTTTCGCATCGGAAATTAATGCCGATGCGGATAAGCTGTCCGGTTTGGCGAAAGCTGATAAAGCAGCATTAAACGCACTGATTAACGCGGTTCGCGATTATGCGACTCGCTAATCTCTGCGGCTTTCTGGGAGCGGCCGTTATGGTGGCCGCTCCTTTTTTCATCGATACCGATGCCGGCAAGATTGCGGCGATTATCGGTTTATCTCTTCTTACTGTGCAATCGATTGAAAACAGATTATATAATCTGATTTTTTTGAACATTGCTTCAATAATAGGTTATCTTTATGCTTTATATCTTTGATCTTGACCATACGCTAATCGATTCGACCCATCGCGCACTTACTCTGCCTGATGGAACGCTCGATCTAAAACACTGGCGAGATAATTGCACTCGCAAGCAGATCATGCGCGACCGGCTTTTACCGCTAGGCGTGAATCTGGTTTCTTCCGGTTTGTTTGGTGCTGGCGATCAGGTTATAGCTTGCACTGCCCGCGTGATGGGAAAAGCAGATTTCGACTATCTGCGCTCGCATGGCTTGCGGTTCGATTATATTCTCTCGCGGCCAGAGGGCAACGATCTGCCCGACTATAAGCTGAAAGAAAAGATGCTCAGACGCTATGCAATATTGCGTCGGATTCCTTTTGCCAGACTTATGAAAACGGCGGTATTCTGGGACGATCAATCCAGAATCCGCGAACACTTCGAGGCATTCGGTTGCCGCACTTTTGACCCTGCAACAATTAACGGAGACTGTTAAGAATGAAGATTTGCATTATTGACACAGAGACAACGATAGATCAGACCGTCGCCGATTTCGGCGCTGTCATTGCCGATCTAAATACTGGCGAAATTCTGGATGAAATCGGTTGCTTGATTTACGGTCAATTCGATGACATAGAATTATGGTCAAATCCATACGCTGAAACCGGCAGTTTCTGGCATAGGCAAAACAATCGCGCTCGGCGCAAGCAATATGTGCGACGCATTAAAAATGGATCGCGCTCTATCGCTTCTGAAAGTCTGATCAATATCTGGCTTGCTAAAAACATTGGAAAGCATGATCCAGTCTTGACTGCTTACAATTTGTCCTTTGATGGGCCGAAATGCGATAAAACCGGCATTCAAGTCGGTATGTTTAGCCGTCGGTTCTGTTTGCTGAAAGCTGCTCGCGCTCACTTTTCCGCTGATGCAGATTTCGTGCAATGGTGTCATGATCGCAACGCGCTCACCGGTACTGGCAAACCTAGCATGACTGCCGATAATGTGGCGCGGTATGTTCTAGGCGATTCGCTAGATCCAGAACCACATACTGCGCTCGAAGATGCGCGAGACTATGAGCTACCGATAGCTCAATATCTCTTCAGCAAGAATGCACTATAACCGGAGAGCGGCCCTAGCAATGGGGCCGCTTGTCACTTTTTAT
>Ga0181581_10002885_pt1 | contig 13494 bp, 12 predicted proteins | sample 071ome_22_FD_132433 | JGI IMG/M metagenome (GOLD analysis project Ga0181581, IMG submission 132433) | Coastal salt marsh microbial communities from the Groves Creek Marsh, Skidaway Island, Georgia - 071404AT metaG (megahit assembly) | ecosystem: Environmental > Aquatic > Marine > Intertidal... | reverse complement strand
TTGGCGGAGAAGGATATCATTCTTCAGAGTCAAGCTATCGTAATACAAAACAATAATATGCAAACTGATCTTAAGTCATTGTCTGAAATGCTTCTGGCGCGTATCAATGCTGTTCTGCGGGCTGGGCGAAGCCGCTATATCATGCTGAACAGCCCGGTCGGCGCGCTGGATCAGATCAAGGCCGTATTGCCAGGATCGCAATCGCCAACCGTCATGCCCTTGCAGGGCAATGATGACATGGTGGCGGTTCACGCCGTCTGTGACGAGGAAGTGATCTGGTCGACGATGGAGGCACTGAGGGATCATGGTGCCTCGTCCATCCTCGTTGTTCCCATTGAAAAGATGCTTGATTGAGAGGCCGCGATGACTTCCGCAACAACATCCGAGGCACTATCTGGGGCATCATCTGGCTCTGGTGCCGGCATGGTGAGCCGTGCGCGCCCGGAAATTCTGGCCATGAAGGGGTATGTGTCGGCGCGCTCGCTTGTCGCGAGCGGTAACAGTACGGTTTTTCTTGATGCCAATGAATGTCCCTACGAGCCCTATGTCGGGGCATCCGGTCTGGCGCGCTATCCGATGCAGCAACCGCCGGAATTGATGGGGGTTGTCTGTGACTGGCTCGATCTGTCATCGCGCAATGTGACGATCATGCGCGGCGCGGATGAGGCGATTGACTGTCTGATGCGGGCCTTCTGTGTACCGGCGCATGACAACATCATCATCTGCCCGCCGACCTTCGCGATGTATCGGCAATCCGCCATCCTGCAGGGTGTCGAGGTGCGCGAGGCACCGCTTGCCGTCGGCTTTGCCCTGGATAACGCGGCCGTGCTGGCGCAATGCGATGACAACACCAAGCTTGTTTTCGTCTGCTCGCCCAACAACCCGACAGCGAATCTGATGGATCGTGACGCGGTTCTGGATCTGTGCACCGCTCTCGACGGGCGCGCCCTTGTTGTCGTTGACGAGACCTATATAGAATATGCCGGTGTCGAGAGTGTTGCCACCGCGCTGGAAAACCATGCCAATCTTGTTGTTCTGCGCACCCTGTCCAAGTCGCATGCGGCAGCCGGTGTGCGGTGCGGCGTTGCCGTGGCGCGGGCTGATGTCAGCGCGGTGCTGGTCAAGGTGCTGGCCCCCTATCCGATTCCGCAGCCCGTCATACAGGCGGTCCTAGCCATCATGGCACCGTCCAACCAGGCAAAACTGGCCGACAGGCGGCAGGAGATTATCGCCCGCCGTGACGGTTTTTCCGCAGCAGCGCAGGAGACAAAACCGGTCCGTCAGGTGCTGCCAACCGATGCCAACTATCTGTTGATGATTGTCGATGATGCCGATGCGCTTTGCGCGCGGGCAGGTGAGGCAGGTGTCATTCTGCGCAACCAGTCGCATCAGCCCGGCCTTGCCAATGCGGTGCGGGTATCCATCGGCACCGAAGACGAGATGGACATGCTGCTGGCCATTCTGCGCGGCGAGCCCGTTCCCGTCCGCGGCGAGGAACGTGTGGCGCGTCATGTCCGCCGGACCAGCGAGACTGCGATCTCGGTCGAGGTCAATCTGGACCGCAAGACGCCGGTACGGATCAGCACCGGCGTCGGCTTCTATGACCATATGCTTGACCAGATCGCCAAACATGCCGGTTTTTCGCTGCAACTCGAATGTGACGGCGACCTTCATATCGACCCGCATCATACGGTCGAGGATTGCGCGATTGCGCTTGGTGTCGCTCTCAGGTCCGCGCTTGGCGACAAGCGGGGAATCGGGCGCTATGGCTTCTGCCTGCCGATGGATGAATCGCTTGTTACCGTGGCGCTTGACCTGAGCGGTCGATACTACCTCGATTTCAAGGGAGATTTTCCGGCCGATCATGTTGGTGATCTGCCAACCGACATGATTGAACATGTGTTCCGATCGCTTGCCGAGAATCTGCAGGCAAATCTTCACATCGCCGTTGAGGGTGAGAACGCGCATCATATGGTCGAGGCCTGTTTCAAGGGGTTCGCGCGGGCGCTGCGTCAGGCCATCCGTCAGGATGGAGGTGACCTGCCGAGTACCAAGGGCATGTTGTGAGCCAATGGCAAGGTGTGAGGGAGTGGCATGATCGCAATCATCGACAGCGGCGGTGCGAATATCGCCTCGGTCCGGTTCGCCCTCGGTAGACTTGGTGTCGAGGCGGCGCTGACCGCCGATCCCGCAGTCATTTCGGCAGCCGAGCGGGTGATCCTGCCCGGGGTTGGCGCCGCGCCGGTGGCGATGGCAAAGCTGGATGAGGCCGGGCTTGTCGATTGTATCCGCGGCCTGACCCAGCCGGTTTTGGGGATATGCCTTGGCATGCAGCTGCTTTTCGATCGCTCGGAGGAAGGTGATACCCCGCTTCTCGGCCTCGTTGGCGGCACCTGCGAGGCGTTTGATCCATCAGCTGGACTGACAGTGCCGCATATGGGATGGAACCGGCTGATTCCGCAAGACGGGGCCGGCACGCATCCGCTTCTTGCCGGCATCGCGCCCGGGGCGCATGTCTATTTCGTCCACAGCTACGCGGCACCGGTTTCCGAGGATACGGTCGCGGCCTGTGATTACGGCGGTGCCTTCACCGCCCTGGTGGCGCGTGGCAATTTCATGGGGGCGCAGTTCCACCCCGAACGTTCTGGCCCTGCCGGGGCCATGATCCTGCAGAATTTCATCAATCTGCCGGCTGGCAGGAAAGGCTGACCCGTCATGATCATCTATCCGGCCATTGACTTGATTGACGGTGAGGTTGTGCGTCTTCACAAGGGTGATTTTGCGCAGAAGACAATTTATGGCAGTGATCCGGTGGCTGTTGCCAGATCCTATGCCGAGGCTGGTGCCAGCTGGCTGCATCTTGTCGACCTTGATGGCGCGAAGAACCCTTCGCAGCGTCAGACAGAACTGATTGGCCGTATCATCGCCGGATCGGGACTGAAGGTGCAGACTGGCGGCGGGATCCGCAGCCGCGCCGATGTCGAGGCCCTCGTCACCGCCGGTGCCAGCCGTGTGGTGATCGGGTCGCTCGCGGTGCGTGAACCTGATCTGGTTGCCGCGATGATCCGGGATTTCGGTCCGGAGAGCATCTGTCTTGCCGCCGATGTGGTGCGCCCCGAAGATGAATTCCTGATCGCCGTCTCCGGATGGCAAGAGGCCAGTGAGCTGACGCTGACAGCATTCCTGTCGGGCTTTGAGATGGCCGGGTTGCGCCATGTGCTATGCACCGATATCGATCGTGACGGCACAATGCAGGGTCCGAACACCAATCTCTATCACACTGTAAAGACGTCTTTTCCAGACATCCAGATTCAGGCCTCGGGCGGTGTGAAGGGGATTGAGGACCTTGTGGGCCTGCCGACTGACGGCGTGATCATCGGGCGCGCCATCTATGAAGGGGCGATTGACCTGAAGGTGGCGCTTGCACATGCACTTGGAGGTGACCAATGCTGACAAAGCGGATTATCGCGTGCCTCGACGTGCGGGATGGCCGCGTCGTCAAGGGGGTGCAGTTTCGCAACCACCGCGATATGGGCGATATATTGGAACTTGCACAGCGTTACGCCGATGAGGGTGTTGATGAGCTTGTGTTCTACGATATCACCGCCAGCAGTGACGGCCGGGTTGTCGACAAGAGCTGGGTCAACAATGTCGCACGGCGGATCAATATTCCGTTCTGCGTGGCTGGCGGGATCAGAACGATCGCGGATGCGCGTGCCATCCTGAATGACGGCGCGGACAAGATTTCGGTCAATTCCCCGGCTCTGGAGAGGCCTGATTTCATCACCGAGCTTGCCGAGGCGTTCGGCACGCAATGTGTCGTCGTTGGAATCGACAGCCGCGTTGAGGAACAGGATAATGGCCAGGTAAAATATGTTGTTTACCAATATACTGGCGATGAAACCAAAACCGTTTCCTCACGTCGTGACACAATGGCCTGGGCGCGTGAGGCACAGCGGCTCGGGGCTGGTGAAATTGTCCTGAATTGCATGAATAATGACGGTGTGAAGCGGGGCTATGATCTGGCGCAGCTGGCGCTTGTCCGTGACGCCGTGTCGATTCCGGTGATCGCCTCGGGCGGTGCCGGTGATTATGGCCATTTCGCCGATCTGTTTGAGAAGACCGGAATCGATGGCGGTCTGGCGGCCTCGGTATTCCATAGTGGCCAGATCCCGATTCCGTCGCTGAAGGCATTTCTTGGCGAACGTGGCATTGAAGTGAGAGTGTGACATGAACGACACCAACACAGACCCGAAATCCGCGCCGGACTGGAATCAGGCTGACTGGAATCAGGCTGACTGGAATCAGGCTGACTGGGAGAAGGGCGGTGGGTTGTTACCGGCGATTATCCAGCATGCGCGCACCGGGCAAGTGCTGATGCTCGGCTATATGAATGAACAGGCGGCCGAGACGACGGCTATATCGGGCAAGGTGACGTTCTATAGCCGGTCGAAGGGGCGTCTCTGGACGAAGGGTGAAACTTCGGGCAATCATCTGACTTTCTGTGGTGCGGCACTGGATTGTGACCGTGACACGATTCTTGTTCAGGCAATCCCGGCAGGGCCAGCCTGCCACACCGGTGCGCGGACCTGTTTCACAGGCGACCTGCCTGCCAATGCCGGGTTTCTGGGCCATCTGGACCAGCTTGTCCGCCATCGTCGGGCTGAAATGCCTGACGGCAGCTATACAACATCTCTGTTTGCCGAAGGTCCCGCGCGGATCGCCCAGAAGGTTGGTGAGGAGGGGGTCGAACTTGCGCTGGCGCGCATGAAGGATGACCGCGCGGAAATTGCCAATGAGGCGGCAGATCTGCTGTATCATATGCTGGTTTTGCTGGCGGATTCCGACATGTCGCTTGCCGACGCCATAGAAATATTGCGTCAGCGTCACGCCTGACATCAATTCGGGTTAAACAATCGGTGGAAAGTGCCGTTAACGGGGTACAGGGCCGGAGATATGGTCCGGTTCTCCAGTTTCGTCACTGCGCGTTTCGTTTGCGTGACGAAGGCCCCCGCCGGCCCCGTGCCGGTGGGGGTTACTTTTATGTTATCCCGGAGCCTATTTGACCCAGGTGGAACTCCGCTTTGGGCCGAGATCGTCCGACATCATGGCGCTGAAGGCGCTGGCAAGATTGCTGCGGCGAGACCGGGCCTTTTTCAGCTCAGGATCAAGCGAGATCTGGATGTCGCCGTCGCCGCGCACACGCGGCGGCGCATAATTGTCGAACTCTTTCAGTACCTCCTGAAGGATCGCCACGAGCCTGTCCTGCTGGTCGTCAACCTTCATAAACACCTCCTGTCTTTACATCGGGCTGTCTTTACATCTGGCAAATGGCTATATGCCGCCAGATTGTGCCAAGTCGCCAGTCCGTCAATCATCTTGTTCGTTAACCCCCAGCAAAAGCAATGCCAGAATTGGCTGTTCCTGGTTCTAGACGGAAATCAGTTCCCTCAGGCGGGCATACGTGCCGGATCGCAGGGACGCATGACGCCGCCAAAGAAGGCTGCGAGATCGGTATAGGCATCAAGCGGCAGGATATGGGCAACATACTGGTCAGGCCGCACGATCACCAGGCAACCCTCGTCCAGATCGATGCCGCGCATGTCGAAAATGTCCTTGCCATCATTCAATGCCGGACAGAAAACCTTCTCATAATCGACAAGCCCCAGATCACCCTTGGTTGGACGCAAGAGCTGCGGAAGGTCGGTAATATTCACATCACGGAACCCCTGTTGCAGCACCGCACGAAAATCAATCACCGAGTCAATATCTGCACCTTGCGGCGTATGACGAAGAACTGGTGAGTCGGGAGCTTCGGCGAGGAAGGCACACAGCTTTGCGAGCCGGCTGTTACCTGATGATGGTGCCGCGGCATCTGCAAAGGCAAACAGGCGCCACCGCGCATCGGCGTCGATAACATGGCCAAGCGATTGTGGCTTTGCGTCGGCCAGCCTGATGACTGGCGCGGAATGAAATCGCATGCCAGTCTCGAATCCGGTCGCAAGATGCTGCCAGGTTGCGTCACCGGTGAGAGGTGAGGGTTTGTAGCGAACCGAGACGCCGGCGGTATAGCGACCATGCGCGACGAAATATTTCTGGAAGGTTGGTGTATCGCCATCGCCATCGCCATCACCATCGCTGTCACGCTGGCTGATGATTCGGGCCCATTCCTGGTCGAAGTCGATCAGCGCCTGTGCCACGTCCTGACGTTCGGCCGAGTAGCTGCGAAGCAGGCCCGGATCACTGCGACCCGTCAGAACCGAAATCAGCTTCCAGCCGAGGTTGAAGCTGTCACCCATCGAGACATTCATTCCCTGGCCGGCCTTGGGGCTGTGGGTGTGGCAGGCGTCACCGGCGATGAACACGCGCGGGTGTCCATCTTCCGATGACGCATCATCAAGATTGTCAAACCGGTCGGTCAAACGCTGTCCGATTTCATAGACCGACCACCAGACGGTTTCCTGAACGTCGAATGTGTAGGGGTAGAAGATCGCCCTGGCGGCCTCGATCAGGTCGGCCTCTGAGATGTTCCGGTTGCGTGCGCGTTCGCCCTTGGCAAGCGTTTCCATCTCGACATAGATGCGTGCCATATAGCCGCCTTCACGCGGAATGATCAGAAGGGTGCCGCCGCTTCCCGACTGGATCAGCGTCTTCTGGCGAATGTCGGGAAAACTGGTGACGGCGAGGACATCCATCACACCCCACGCCTTGTTGGCGGAATCTCCCTTCAACTCAAGTCCGATGGCATTGCGGACCGCGCTGCGGGCGCCGTCACATCCAACGACATAGCGCGCCCGCATGGTAGCGACCACCGGCATGTCACCGTTACACGCCTGTTCAATATCGACGCAAACTGGATGGGCGGGATCGTCATCAACTGTCAGGCCTGCAACGCGGCAATTATAGTCCGGTTCCAGCCTTGTTGGTGAGCGCCGCATGCTGTCGAGATACATGTCGTGAACACGTGCCTGGTTCAGGATCACATGCGGCATCTCGGAAAGGCCATCCTCCACATCCTGAATTCGTCCTGTACGGATGATGGTTTGTGGATTTTCGGGATCGGGTTTCCAGAATGTCGTCTCGTTCACCCAATAGGCCTCCTGGCGCACCCGATGGGCAAACCCGAATGCCTGGAACATCTCCATTGACCGGCATGACACGCCGTCTGCCTGTCCCTTTTCCATCGGCCCCGGTTTCTGCTCGATCAGAACGGTGCTGATGTCGGTAAATCTGGCAAGCTGAGCGGCGAGGGTCAGGCCGGCAGGGCCACTTCCCACGATCAGAACATCGCTTCGATCTGGCAGCGGATCGCCTTGGCGCCTTGTTGACCCGTCGGGGTGGATTTCGGGATCGCCACCGCGAAAACCGTTTAAATGGAATTGCATAATTGAAACTCCGTCTGATGGCTTTAAAAAAAGAAGACAAAATACCGGTGATTGCGGTCAATGTCACGGTCAGCTTTCATAACGTGTCTCGCCACGCCGGCTGGTGTCGGTCGGCAGTTCCACGACCAGCGGGTCATGCGCGCGCTGCGAGCAATTCAGTCGTGGGCACAGATGGCAGTTGATCCCGATCTTGCTGAACCCGTCCTCGACAGGTTGTGGTGAGGTAGAGCTGTAGATCAACCGTCGTGCATGCTGGATTTCGCATCCAAGCGAGATGGCGAGCCGCCGGTCTTGCGTGTTGATCGAATAGACAGGCCTTTCGGTCGTGCGGCTCAGGGTAAAGAAACGCTCACCGTCCGGAAGCTCGACAAATTGTGGCAGGATGACTCCCGGCGTGCGAAAGGTGTTGTGAAGATTCCAGACCGGACATGATCCTCCCTGTTCGGCGATGTTGAAACTGGTTGCGTTGAATCGCTTGGTGACATTGCCGGCCTCGTCGACGCGAAGGAAGAAGAACGGCACACCGCGGCTGTTCTCGCGCTGCAAAGTGGTCAGTCGCTGGCATGCCTGTTCAAACGATACCGAAAAGGCCGAGGCCAGCCGGTCAATATCGTAATGTGTCTTCTGGGCAAGCCCAAGAAAGCGTTCATAAGGCATGACAAGCGCGGCGGCAAAATAATTGGCCAGTTCGACCTTGCACCGCGCGATGCTGCGATCGGTGTCGAGCGATTTGTCATTGGTGATGTCCCGGAGGATGTCGTCACATTCGACGAAACACAGAACATGCGCCATCTGGAAGGTCCGGTTCGGGAAGTCGAGCGCCTCCGAAAGTTTGAGTTTTCCGGCTGGCCTGTCATGGATCCTCAGCGCGTCGCGCATTTCATCCACCGGTAGCGTGATGACGTCGATACCGTGATGGTCACGCAGCCGGGTCTTGAGCATCATGTGCATTTCGTCCGACGGGCAGGGCTGTTCTGCCGCGAGCCTTTCCGCGGCGCGTTCAAGCGCGTCGAAATGGTTGGAATGACGACGAAAGAAATCATGGATCGTTGTCTCGGACGACAGGGAGGCAAGTTCCTGCGGCATGCGCTCGCCACCAATGCGCATGATATTTTCCAGTGTGGTGCGGTGGTTCTGGAACAGCGTCAGGAAGTTCTCTACAAGGACTGGTGCATGGTCGAGGGCAGCCTGCAGCTCATGAATATCGGGCGTCTTGTCCGCAAACACCGGATGCTGGAACGCGTGCCGCAGATCGGCAAGCCTGGTTGAGCTGTTTTCTGGTACGACATCCTGCCAGTCGATCCCATATTGTTCGGATAACGCGATAAGAACCGGCACTGACAGGGGTCGCTGGTTTTTCTCCAACATGTTCACATAGGCGGCGCTGATCCCGAGAGCTTCGGCCATCGCTGCCTGGGTCTGCCCATGCTCCCTGCGGAGCTGCCGCAAACGCGGTCCAATGAAGGTCTTTTTCATGGATGCAGGCTAACAAAGTGCTCATGGCATGGGGTTTATAATTCGATAAAAAACACTCTTGTAAAAATCACAAAAAACACGTCTTCATGTATGCTGATATACGTGTGCCTCGGGGCTGGATAGCGCATCGAACTCTGATTCTCCTCCCCCAAGAAAAGGCCAGCCCGAGTGCAGGTTCTGCTTTCAGATATATTTATAAAAAAATTATTTAATCAATAGCATATAGAGATATCATAACGTTTGACTTCAATCGGGCGCCAGCGCCGACAAATAGCGTTTTGTTCACCCAGGCATAGTCTGGATGACCGGTTTCCAGACGCGCATGTGTACGCATGTAATAGGATGACGGATCGACATCCTCACCGGCGGCGACGCGTTTCATGACCTCTTCGGGGCCATGCCGGAACCCGAAATTCCGAATCTCGATCACAGCCCCGTCATCGGTTCTGAAGGCGTAGCGCGTATCAAGTTCGGCAAGACCGCCATCGAAAATGGTTTGCCAGTCTGCGCCCACATTCAGGATTTCACCGCTGAAACACGGGCCGGTGACCCGCCCGCCAACAATGGGAATGATGCGTCGCCGGCCAGCACGCCCGCGTCCCATTTCGGTTATCGGGCTGAGTTTGACTTCAAAGTCGGCAACATGGCGAAGCTGTGGGTCTGGCAACATCGGTCGCTCCTGTTTGCTGGGATCCGGATTGGAACGCACCGCGCCCAGGATCACATAACATGATGATAACTCCATAAATGCCGACCTGTTGCGGCACCGTGGCGCTCGATTTCAAAAGCTATATGATGCTAGACAGACGTCAAGCCAAGCCAGGGTTCCAAAGTACGCCAGGGTTCCAAAGTACGATTTTCGCAGGATGAAGGAAGATCAGGTGCAAACTTTCAATATCGCAACCATTCCGGCAGACGGGATTGGACCCGAGGTTATCGAGGCCGGCATTGCCGTTCTGAACGCGCTGGCGGCGCGCGACGGAGGATTTTCCTGCAACTTCCGGAAGTTTGACTGGGGATCCGACTATTACAAGACACATGGCCGCATGATGCCGGAGGATGGGCTTGACCGGTTGAAGGGGCATGACGCCATTTTCTTTGGCGCCGTCGGCGCACCGGACGTGCCAGACCACATCACGCTGTGGGGATTGCGCCTGCCGATCTGTCAGGGGTTCGATCAATATGCCAACGTCCGGCCGACACGCATCCTGCCAGGCATTTCGGCGCCGCTTCGTGACCGGGGGCCGGGTGATCTTGACTGGGTGATTGTTCGCGAGAATTCCGAAGGTGAATATGCCGGCCATGGGGGACGCGCGCATCAAGGTCTGCCAGAGGAAGTGGCCACCGAGACGGCGATCTTCACCCGTGTCGGAGTTACGCGGATCATGCGCTATGCCTTTTCCCTCGCGCGGTCACGGCCGCGTCGGTTGCTGACCGTCGTCACCAAGTCCAATGCCCAGCGCCACGGCATGGTGATGTGGGATGAGATCGCTGCCGAGGTTGCGGCCGAGTTTCCCGAGGTCACCTGGGACAAGATGCTGGTCGACGCCATGACCGTGAGGATGACGCTTGACCCGGCAAGTCTTGATACAATTGTCGCAACGAATCTTCATGCCGATATCCTGTCGGACCTTGCCGGCGCGCTGGCTGGCAGTCTTGGTGTGGCACCAACGGCCAATATCGACCCTGAAGGGCGCTTCCCGTCGATGTTCGAGCCCATCCATGGGTCTGCCTTCGATATCACCGGCAGGGGAATCGCCAATCCTGTCGCCACCTTCTGGACCGCCTGCCAGATGCTGGAGCATCTTGGGCAGGCCGCGCCAGCACAGCGTCTGATGAAGGCGATTGAGGATGTCTGCGCCGCCGGTATCATGACGCCGGATGTTGGCGGGACGTCAACAACGCGCGAGGTGACCGACGCGGTGATCGGGTCCATCCGCGGGTCGAACCGGTAGGGATTCCGCAGGCTGATATGGTTTCTGTTGCTGATGAAAATGCGCGGGTGATCATCGCTGGTGGGGGAATCGGTGGGCTGACACTGGCGCTGACCCTTCACCAGATCGGTGTGCCCTGTCTTGTTGTCGAACAGGTCAGGGAGATGAAGCCTCTCGGCGTTGGTATCAACCTGCAGCCAAACGCCGTTCGCGAACTGCTGGAGCTGGGTTTTTCCGAGATCGACCTTGACCGGTTCGGCGTGCCGGCACGGGAATGGGCGCTTGTCGGGTTGAACGGGCAGGAAATCTATGCGGAAAGCCGGGGCCGGTTTGCCGGCTATCACTGGCCGCAATATGCGGCGCATCGTGGCAACTTCCAGATGGCGCTTTATGACCGGTTCTGCCGCCTTGCCGGTGAAGAGTCGATCAGGCTCGGCTGCCGCGTCGCCGGATATGACATCCGGGAGGATGGCAGCGTTGCGGCAAGGGTCGATACACCGTCCGGTGCCGAGACCATTATAGGCAGCGTGCTGATCGGGGCGGATGGCATTCATTCCGCCATCCGTGCGCAAATGCATCCTGGCCAGCCACCGATCCACTGGGGCGGGGCGGTCATGTGGCGTGGCACCTCGCTGGCACGGCCGATCCGGACAGGATCATCCTTCATCGGTCTGGGAACGCACCGCCAGCGTATGGTCATCTACCCCATCTCGCACCCTGATCCCAATACCGGGCTGGCACTGATCAACTGGATTGCCGAGGTTACCTATGATGACCCGTCTGCCCGCGATTCAACCGGTTGGTTCAACCGCGTCGAGCTGGATGATTTCATCCATTATTTCGAGGACTGGACCTATGACTGGCTGGATGTGCCAGCCTTGATCCGCGGCGCCGAAGCCGCCTATGAAAATCCGATGATTGATCGCGATCCGGTGCCGTTCTGGAATGACGGACCGGTGGCATTGATGGGTGATGCGGCGCACCCGATGTATCCGACCGGATCAAATGGCGCCAGCCAGGCGATCATCGATTCCCGCGTTCTTGGCGCGAAGTTCCTTCAACATGGCGTTGGCGCGGCGGCACTCGCCGCATTCAATGACGATCTGTGCAAACCTGTCTCCGAGATCGTGCTTCGCAACCGCGGGGCTGGCCCGTTCGGCCTGCTGAACATGGTCAATGACCGCTGCGGTGGTGCGTTCGAGAATATCGAGGATGTCATCCCGAAGGCCGAGCGTGAGGATTTCATGGCAAAATACAAATCCGCCGCCGGCTTTGCGCGTGACAGCCTGAACGCCGCGCCGCCGACGATCCCCGCCGGTGCATGGCTTGCGAGCTCCGGGCACGGGTGAGGGGAGCCGATGCTGACAAATGCTGATATCGCCGAGCTTGTGGCGTTTCGTCGTCAGCTTCATCGGCATCCGGAGCTTTCGCGCCAGGAACAGGCAACCGCCGCCACCATTTCATCCACCCTGAACGCCCTGTCTCCGACAAGGCTGGTGACGGGGCTTGGCGGACATGGGGTTGCGGCGGTGTTCGACAGCGGCAATCCAGGCCCGACGGTGATGTTCCGTGCCGAGCTGGACGCCTTGCCCATAATCGAACAATCCGGCGCTGCCTGGACATCGCTTGTGCCGGGGGCCTCGCATCTGTGCGGGCATGACGGTCATATGACGATGCTGGTTGGTCTGGGGAGGTTGTTGCATCGCCGTCCGATTTCGTGCGGGCGTGTCGTGTTGATGTTCCAGCCAGCCGAGGAGGATGGCAGCGGTGCCCGCGCGGTCGTTGCCGACCCGCATTTTGCCGATATGGCCCCGGACTGGGCCTTTGCCATCCATAACGAGCCCGGCCTTGCCTTCGGTCATGTCGGCACGCGGGCAGGGCTGATCAACTGTGCCTCGCGCGGACTTGCGATCAGGATCGAGGGGCGGACCAGCCATGCCGCCGAGCCGGAGCTGGCACGTTCGCCGGTCGGTCTGCTTGGCGCGATCATCAATCATCTTGAATCGCTTGGCCGCGGCGGCGTTCTCGATGAAAACTTTCGGCTTGCCACGGTGACGTATGTGAATGTTGGCGAGGCAAGCTTTGGCATCACCCCGGGCAATGCCGATATCATGGTGACGCTACGCGCCAGCACCAATGATGGTGTGAATGACATGGAGATGACAGCACGACGGCAGATTGATCTTCTGGTCGTCGATAGCGGACTGAAAGTTACCTTCAGCATTCATGATGATTTTGCCGCCTCGATCAATGACGAGGTGGCTGTCGAGGTTGCAACACGGGCGCTGGACCGGCTTGGCATTCCGCATGGAAGCGACGGCGTGCCGATGCGCGCCTCTGAGGATTTCGGTGTATTCGGCTGGAACGCCAGATCGGCCATGCTGTGCCTCGGTCCGGGTGTTGACCATCCGGCGCTGCATCAACCCGACTATGATTTCCCCGACGATCTGATCCCCATCGGTGCGCGTATTTTCGATGCCATCGCGCGCGATCTGTGTGGGGCTGATCCCTGAACGGTCGCCCGCCGCGATCCGCCGCAGGGCAGGTTTCAGCAATTTCCTGTGAATGGATTCATTTCTGGTCTATCAAGCAGGCTCACGCCACATCACCGGATTCAATATCATGACACCGACCGCGCCAGACAATGATCACACCAATGATCACACCAATGATCACGCCAATGATCGCGCCTTCCAGGA
>Ga0181581_10002875_pt1 | contig 13514 bp, 10 predicted proteins | sample 071ome_22_FD_132433 | JGI IMG/M metagenome (GOLD analysis project Ga0181581, IMG submission 132433) | Coastal salt marsh microbial communities from the Groves Creek Marsh, Skidaway Island, Georgia - 071404AT metaG (megahit assembly) | ecosystem: Environmental > Aquatic > Marine > Intertidal... | reverse complement strand
GCGCTGTCCCGGAAATCGGTAAACGACTCGTACCGGTCCAGCAGTCCGATCACCGGGTTGCCTGCTGCACCCCCCGGATGCACGTACCGCTCCACATCGATGGCCGTAATCCGCTCTCCATGGCTCATGATGGTCAGGCGTTCGACAACATTGTAGAGTTCCCGGACGTTTCCCCGCCACTCAACCTGCGAGAGCGCCTCGAGGGCATCCTGCGTGAATGGCTTGGGGGCGATGCCGTTACGACGGGCAATCCGCTCCGCGATGCTTTCCGTGATCAGCGGCACATCGCGTCGCCGTTCCCGCAAGGGGGGTACGTGGATCAGTATAACGGACAGGCGATGATAGAGGTCTTCACGAAAGGCTCCCTCCTCCATCTGCCTCAGCAGGTCCTTGTTGGTTGCCGCCACCACGCGAACATCCACGGGGATGGAGCGGTCGCCGCCCACGCGGGTAATCGTATTCTCCTGCAGGGCCCTGAGCACCTTCGCCTGCGCAGAGAGGCTCATATCTCCGATCTCGTCGAGGAAGAGGGTTCCTCCGTGGGCCTGCTCGAACTTGCCTATCCGCTGCTTCGTGGCTCCCGTGAAACTGCCTTTCTCGTGTCCGAAGAGCTCACTTTCGATGAGTTCGGCCGGAATGGCAGCACAATTCACCTCCACCAGGGGTCCGTTGGCGCGGTGGCTCTGCTGATGCAACCACTTGGCCACGAGTTCCTTGCCGGTCCCGGCTTCACCGGTAATCAGCACGCGCGCTTCTGTCACGGCCACCCGGTCAATGGTCTCCTTGATGACGCGGATTGCGGGGCTATCACCGAGGATAGGGGTCAATTCGCCCGAAACCCTCTCCACGATAGCCTGACGCATGCGCTCGTTTTCAGAAACAAGCTGCCCGCGGTCCATGGCGTTGCGGATGGAGAGCAGCAGCCGGTTCAGGTCTGGCGGCTTCTCCACAAAATCGAAGGCGCCCAGCTTGGTGGCCTCAACCGCCGTCTCGATCGTGCCGTGCCCGGATATCATGACAACCGGGACGTCGATGTGCTCTGCCGCCATGCAGGCCAGGACATCCAGACCATCACGCTTGGGCATTTTCACATCAAGAAGCACAGCGTCATAGCGCGTGGTGCGCAGCTTCTCGAGAGCCTGCTCCCCATCCTCCGCCTCTTCGACGGCTATCTCCTCGTACTCCAGAATTTCCCTCAGCGTCCGCCGGATGCTGGCTTCATCGTCTACGACAAGAAGGACGGGAATGGCCATATGATCAGTTCAGATCGATATCAGTTGGTAGCCCGGAGCTGTGCCAGCTTGAATTCCACAGAGCGGGCCTCCTGGGACTCCGGGTATTCTTCCGCGATCATTTCCAGTGCATCGATGGCATCCGCCGTGTTGCCGGCGCGGCCGTACGCGCGGGCAGCGTTCGACAAGTACATCGGAGAGGTGATGTCGCTGGCAAAAACGTTGGCGGCTCTCATGAACAGATCCCCGGCGCGGTTGTGGTCCCCTTGCAGTTCGTGGATGGCAGCCTCACCGGCAAAAGCCGAGGCGCCGATGTAATCACTTTCTTTCGAGTAGGACCCGAAGAATTCCAGTGCGCGATCCATGTCACCCGTGCGGAAGAGCGCATCTGCCGCATAGAAGCGGGCCAGATTGCCTGCGTCGGTGCTGCCGTACTCTTCCGCAATGTCCGTAAGACCAAGAAAGGAGGCATCACCATCGAGGGCGGCTTGCCATGAACCCGCTTCGTACAAGCGGACTGCATCGGCCATTTCTGAAAGCGCCTGCTCGTTACGGTTGCCCTGATTCCAGGACCAGGCGAGCGCCAGGAGGACAGCCACCACGACACCTGCAACAGCATATATGACGGTCTGGCGATGATTCTCCAGGATGTCGAGAGCACGTGCGTAAAAAGTGACTACGGTATCTTCGCGCAGCTCCTGGCGACGTGAGACCTTGCGGGTTGGATTCAGAGTTGACATGGGATCCGGGAACGGGGTGGTCGGGTCCGGGCGCGTGACGCCGACGGACGAACCGTTTAGGTGGTGTTGTGCAAAGACGATCAAAATAGCCTGCTGGCCGCCGGGGAGCAACGAATGCCCCGCAACCGGCACATGTTTCCCCGTTTTTTTGAAATCCGCTGATTGGAAGGGCGCTGCTTGACATCCGGACAGCCGGTAAACCGGAAATCTCTGGAACCGCTTTCTTAATGACTTTTTGGCGCGTGACCAAAGCATCGTGCCGTGCTTATACCGAGATTTAGAGCAGAGAACTTGTCGTGTTCCGCACGAAGCGACAGACGCCTCAGAAGCGCCGCAAGCGCTCAGCGCGTCAAGAGCATCACAAGCGTTCCATCGCGTTCGCACGCCAATCAACACATAGCATTCAAACAGCAGGTATTCTCATGGCTATCCGACTCGGAATCAACGGTTTTGGTCGCATTGGTCGTCTTGTATTCCGCGCCATCGCCGAGCGCAATGACAACTCCTTTGAGGTGGTCGGACTGAACGACCTTACGGATGCACGCACCCTGGCCCATCTCCTCAAATACGACTCCGTACACGGCAAATTTCCGGGAGAGGTCGAAGCTGCAGACGGAGCCATCGTGGTCAACGGAAAACGCATTCCAGTTTTCTCCGAGCGCAATCCTGCCGACCTGCCGTGGGGTACCCTGGATACCGACGTGGTAGTGGAGTCCACCGGCATCTTCCGTTCCCGCGAAAAAGCGGGGCTGCACCTGACGGCAGGCGCCAAGAAAGTGGTCATCTCTGCACCGGCCGACGGCGAAGTTGACGCCACCATCGTGCTCGGAGTCAACGACGATACCCTGACGGGCGATGAGAAAATCGTCTCGAATGCCTCGTGCACCACGAACTGCCTGGCCCCGATGGTCAAGGTGCTCGACGATGCCCTGGGTGTAAAGAAAGGGATGATGACGACCGTGCACGCCTACACCGGCGACCAGAACATGGTTGACGCACCGCACAAGGATCTGCGTCGCTCCCGGGCCGCGGCCGTTTCCATCATCCCGACAACGACAGGTGCCGCCAAAGCGGTCGGGCTTGTTCTGCCGCACCTCAATGGCAAACTGGACGGATTCGCCCTGCGTGTGCCAACACCCGATGGCTCCCTGACCGACCTGACGGTGGAGGTTGAGAAGGAGACGACAGCCGAGGCGGTCAATGCCCTGTTCAAGGCAGCATCAGAAGGTGCGATGAGCGGCATTCTCGAATACTCTGAGGAGCCCCTCGTCTCCATCGATATCGTCCACAACCCGCACTCGAACATCCTGGACGGGCAGTCCACGATGGTCATGGGCCAGATGGTCAAGGTCGTGGGTTGGTATGACAATGAGTGGGGATACTCCAACCGGACGGTGGATCTGGTCAAGCGTCTCTTCTCCTGAGCCAGCAGACAGGGCAATCCGACATGAAGCAACTGAACGACCTGGACTTGGGTGGTAAGCGGGTGTTGATCCGCGTGGACTTCAATGTACCCCTGTCCACCGCAGCCGACGGCACCCGAACGGTGGAGGATGATACCCGGATCCGGGCCGCGATTCCGACCATTGAGTATGTTACCAGCCAGGGAGGTACGGCCATCCTGGTCAGCCACCTGGGGCGCCCGAAAGGAGAGGTAAAACCGGAGTTTTCGATGGCGCCCGTCGGGCGTCATCTCTCCCTGCTGACGGGCCAGCCTGTGGTCATGGCCCCGGCCGTTGTCGGTAATGACGTGGCCGAAATCGTCCGCTCGGTTGCGCCCGGCGAAGTACTCCTGCTGGAAAACGTGCGGTTCGAGCCCGGTGAGACGACGAATGATCCAGCATTGGCGCAACAGCTGGCCTCGCTGGCCGATGTGTACGTCAATGATGCTTTCGGAACGGCCCATCGTGCGCATGCTTCCACGGAAGGGGTCGCCCACCTTGTTGCCGAAAAAGCGCCTGGTTTCCTGATGCAGGCTGAACTGGATACGCTGACCAGGCTGACAGGGCACCCGGAAAAACCGTTCGTGGCCATCGTCGGTGGCGCCAAGGTATCCGACAAGATCGGCATCATCTCCCGGCTGCTCGACACGGCCGATCATCTGCTCATCGGCGGTGCCATGGCCTACACGTTCCTGCGGGCGAAGGGGATGGCAACCGGCACGTCGCTCGTGGAAGAGGATCGGATTGACCTGGCGGCTGACGTACTGGATCGGGCGGCCGGACGAATCCATCTGCCGCTGGATCACGTCTGCGCCCAGGCCTTCGACAACGACGCACCGCAAAAAACCGTGGAAGGGTCGATACCGGAGGGCTGGATGGGGTTGGATGTCGGCCCTTCGACAGTCAGCGCGTACGCCAACATCATTGATGGCGCACGGACGATTGTCTGGAATGGTCCCATGGGAGTCTTCGAGATGGCATCCTTTGCCAAGGGTACCTATGCCATTGCCGACGCAGTGGTCGCGGCCACTGATAAGGGAGCTTTCTCGGTCGTTGGTGGCGGGGACTCGGTAGCGGCCATCGTTGGCGCTGGCAAGGCCGACAGGGTATCGCACGTGTCGACCGGCGGCGGTGCCATGCTGGAGCTGCTCGAAGGCAAGGTGCTTCCCGGAATCAAAGCGCTGGAGGCCTGAGCGGCAGCCATGTCCGCTCCCGTCATCGATATTTCAGGCCTGCACAAGACGTACGTGTCGGGTCTTCGGAGACGGCGCGTGGAGGCCTTGCGTGGCGTTGACCTGATTGTCCCCCCCGGCGAGGTGCTCGGCATCCTTGGGCCGAACGGAGCGGGCAAAACCACACTCTTGAAGGCCGTTCTGGGTATTGTCAGGCCAACCCGTGGTCAGGCCCGACTCTTCGGCCAGCCGGCCGGAGATCCCTCTGCTCGTCGCAGACTGGGCTACCTCCCGGAAAACCACCGCTTTCCGACCTACCTGACAGCCCGTCAGACGCTCGATATCTACGGCCGGCTGGCCGATGTATCAGCCTCCGATCGGCATGAACGGATTCCGGCGCTCCTCGAACAGGTCGGGCTGGCTTCATGGGAGGATGCCCGGATAGGTACATTTTCGAAGGGTATGATGCAGCGACTGGGTCTGGCACAAGCACTTGTCAATGCGCCCGACCTCGTCGTCCTGGATGAGCCCACCGATGGGGTCGACCCCGTCGGCCGCCGCGACATCCGAGACCGACTCCGCTCCTTGAAAAGGGCGGGGACCACGGTGGTCATCAATTCCCACCTGCTCTCTGAAATCGAGCTTGTCTGCGATCGAGTGCTGATCATGAACAAGGGCCGCATCATACGGTCCGGCACGGTGGACGACGTTGCTCGCCAGGGCACGGGATGGCGCGTTGAAGTGGACATCCTCCCTGAGGGTGTTGACACCGGCTCCCTGCCGGTTCGGGTAGAAGAGTCAGGGCGGGCGCTCGTCGTGGACGATGGTCAGCCGACCACGCTCAATGCGCTCATCGACCATCTGCGCGCCTCGAACGTCCAGATCCTCAGTGTGGAGCGGCATCGCCCTTCCCTGGAAGCCGGATTCATCGATGTCATTACGAACGGAGAGGCAGCGTCATGAGGCCATTTTCAGGCATGACCACCCTCTCAGGCTCTCTTCTGCTCACCTTCCGGGAGCTGTGGGCCATGCGCCTGACGCAGGCGATGCTGGCTGTGGCAACGCTGGCCTGGGTCCTGCTCTCCTTTGCCATGAACATGGACGTTGTTGAAGGATCCCTGACGGCACTGCGCATCTTCGGTTTCGAGACCAAACCCATGGAAGGAGCCTATGACGAAGCAACGGGCGAGTTCGTCCAACAGGCCGTCAGCCTGGACAGCTTCGTGATCGGCATCAACACCTTTGTATTCGGCGCGGCCTACTTCCTGGGCACCCTGCTCGGACTATTTGCCACCATGCCACTCATCAATGGGTTCCTCGAGCAGGGCCGGGTGGATCTGCTGCTGTCAAAACCCCTGTCGCGAGCCCGGCTGCTGCTCGGGCACCTGAGCGGCGTTTGGGCTACGGTTCTGGTTCTGGCTGCGTATCTCGTGGGTGGGGTCTGGTTGACCATGTCCTTCAAAACGGGTGTCTGGATTCCGCAGTTCTTGATGGCTATCCCCATCATCACGCTCATGTTCGCGGTCATGTATGCCGTCATTCTGACCGTATCGATCCTCTCCCGATCGTCAGGGCTGGGCCTGGTCATTGCCTACGGCCTGATCTTCTTTTCGATTATCCTGGCATCCCACGAACAACTCGTTCCGGTTCTCTCTGCCCGGTCAGCAGCCATCTTCATGCTGTTCTATCATCTGCTTCCCAACATGGCTGAAGTGGTCGTGGTGCAGATGCAACTCGTGGAGGCGGCAGCCGTAATCACGTGGTATCCGCTCGTCTCCTCCCTGTTATTCGGTATCGCAACCTATGGCTTCGGATTTTTCTGGTTCTCTCGCCGCGACTTCTGAGTCTTCCATGCGCACGCGTGCTGCCACCCATGATCGTGGGGCAGCCCGCCGGTCACCGCTTTCCTTGGTAGTACTCGTCATGGCTGTCGCCTCCATGGCCCTGGTATGGACCGGATGTGACTCTGAGGCCATGGTCACCGCCGACGCCTCCGAAAGGGACATGGCGCTGCGTGTACTCCAGGCCGATTCACGGATGTTGGCCTATGCCGATGTGGACAGTCAGCTGGAGGCTGGTCGGCGCATGCTTGGCCAGAACGGCGATGTCCAGGCAATGATGGATGACGTCATGAACCGCGTTGCCGAAATGACCGATATCCGACTTGATGAGGATGTACGTGGCGTCTACGTGGGCATGCAGGAGCTGGGTGAAAATGTGCAGGGAGGCATGGTCGGTTTCGTTGACTACGACCAAGAGACCCTCGCCAGCCAAGCCGCTGATCTCGAAGGCATGGTGCGTATCGACACGCAGTGGCCCGTTGACGCCTTTGCCGTGGCGGGAGACGAGGGTCAAGCAGCCGTTGCCTTTGCCGAAGGGTCCCTGATCCTCATGGCCACCGACCCGGAGATGCTCGATCGCATGCTGAATCGGGCCTATGCCGAGAGTTCGACCTCCTCCATGGACCCCCTGCTTGACGCTGTCGCCAACCGGAACGCCTGGGTTGTGATACGCGACCTGGGACCCTGGGTGGACGCGCTGCCTTCAGGCGACGGGGCCTCTGAACTGGCCCTGCTTCGTCCGTTGCTTGGTGGAATTGCTGATCTGGCCATGGGTATGGATCAGAATGGCGAACAGCTCAGCGGCGAGATCATCATCCGGCCCAATGGCACCATCTCCGTGGATGACTACGAAAGCCTCCTCAGCGGTGCCCGTGCCATGTTGCGACTGCAGCTGCGGGATCTTGAGGCAGCCTCTGAAATGATTGATCGCATAGCGATCGATGCGTCTGGGGAGTGGGTGTCCCTGAAAATGAATGTCACTCGTGAGGACCTCATGCGTCTTGAGGCCGAAATTCGCAGCCTGACCGCTTCCAACAACCCATCCGCGCAGTAATCCCGGTCGGGGCTGCATGGACGAGGAATACGATGGTCCTTACCCGCCTGTCCGAGGTCTCCTTCCAGACGACTGATCTGGACGCGCTGCCACCCGCAGAGCGGCTGGTCATGACCTCGCCCGAGTACTTCGACATCCTTTACGTGATCAATCCCCACATGGCCGGCCATGTGGGCGCGGTGGACAAGAAAAAGGCGCGCCAGCAATGGAATGAGCTCAAAGCCGCCTTCGAGTCATGCGGCCTGCACGTGGATGTGGTGAACGGCATGCCCGGGCAGCCCGACATGGTGTTCTGTGCCAACCAGACGCTGCCCTTCATCCGGAAGAATGGACAGAAAGGGGTCGTACTGAGCCGGATGCATGCTGCCCAACGCACCGGCGAAGTCACGCACTTCGAATCCTGGTTTGCCGAACAGGGATGGGAGATCGTGGATGATGTCTTCCACGGAGACATCGAATTCGAAGGCATGGGCGATGCCATCTGGCACCGCGGAAAGCGCCTCCTCTGGGGTGGCCACGGATTCCGAACGGACCTGTCTGTCTATGATCTCATCAGCCAGCAGCTGGATACGCCCATCATCGCCCTGCAGCTGGATGACCCCGAGTTCTATCATCTGGACACCTGTTTCTGCATCCTCGACGAGGAGACAGCACTCATCTATCCACCGGCCTTCACGCCGGAGGGACTCGAGCTCATTCGCTACTTCTTTCCACGGATCATCGAGGCGCCCGAGTACGAGGCGCGTGATCTGTTTGCATGCAACGCGCACTGTCCGGACGGCAAGCATGTCGTCATCCAGCGCGGTTGCACGAGTACCAAGGCCGCCATGGAAGGCCTCGGCTTCACGGTCCTCGAGGTCGATACGGACGAGTACATCAAGTCCGGCGGATCGGTCTTCTGCATGAAACTGATGACCTGGTAGCACCTCCCGGTTCGGGGCAGGCTCCGGGCCCGCCCATCCTCATCGCACGATCAGCTTGGTGGAGAAAAACAGGTGCCGCGTGGCGGCCGGGAAGAACTGTGGCCCCGTGACCGAGACGTTGCCGTACGTCAGCACCTTGTCGTCCAGGATGTTGTTGACGTCCACGCCGATTTCGAGCCGATGGCGGCCCTCCACGTGCCAGCGCACGCCTCCATCCATCAGGAAGAAGGCATCGGTCACGAGGTTGTCATCTTCCGCGCCCGCTGCATCCCGACCGTTGCCGTTGTCGATGTACTGCGTGCCGACCCATGACCCCATCAAGGTGGCCGACAGGCTGCCCCGACGCCAATCCAGGGCCAGATTGCCGCTGCGCGAGGGGAATCCGGCAATGGCGTTCCCGGCGCGGTCCACCGGCTCGGTACCCGATGCCGTGGTCACGAATTCGCTGAACTGGACAAACCGGTTGCGCGAGAACGTGGCATTGCCCGACACGGTAAGCTGCGCCAGCGGCCGCCACTCGCCATCAAATTCCAGGCCCGCATGCCGCGATCGATCCGCATTGCCCGTCCGTGGAACGCCGTACTGGTCCAGTCCGCCGCTCGGCACGATCTCGTCCCGGAATTCCATCCAGAAGGCTCCCGCCACCAACCGCCAGGTATCCCGGTTCAACCTGATACCCGTCTCCAGATCCAGCAAGTGCTCAGGCGAAACCAGTGCGCGATCCGTGTCGAGCGCACCACTGGCATCGGTTTCAAAGCGGGGCGCAAAACCATTCCCTGCCTCCTCACCGTCATAAAGCGTCTTCATGCGCGGCTCGCGACTGGCCAGCGCCAGGGACGCGAACGCACTCACAGGCTGCTCCGGCCGCCAGGTCACGCCGATCCGGGGGTTGAAGAACACATAGGGTTTGGAGAACGACGTCCCGAGGAAAGCTTCGTCATGGACACGATACTGGCGCCAGGTAGCCTGGAATTCGCCTTGCACAGCCCATCGATCATCCCACTGGCGCAGGTGCGATCCGTAGACAGATGCGATGGCCTTTTCACCGCGGAAGGAATACACACGTATATCGGCATCAGAGCCAACGACGTCGGCCGGCAAGCCATTCGACTCCTGGATCCTACCCCACCTCAGGCTGCGATGCAGGCGCGCTTCGGCCCCGATCGTGGTCGTGCTGCCCTCTCCCCGCCATGTCATGCGCGGCATCCATCCAACCTGCCACTGATCCAGGTACGCCCGGAAAAGAACGGAAAGGTCCGGCCGACTGATGAACAGCGGCAGGGATTCCTGTCCAGGCGCCACGACGCCGTCGGGCAACCTGAGATAGTCAGCGCTCCGGAAGGTACCGCCGAAGTCAAAGAAGCCCTCGCCCTTGATCCAGAAAAGGCTCTGGTTGAAGGAGAGCCCGTCGCGCACATCCCATTCGTGATGCAACTCGACGTGCGGCTGATGGAAGTCCTCCACATCCCGGTCAAACGCGGAGAAATTATACCGGCGATCGATGGTGCCACCGAACCCGTCGTCGATGGTGCGTTCATTGGCGGCCTTCGGAATGCCCGAATACGCAAGGCCGTCGCGCTGTGGACCGCCATAGGCCTGGAGCGTGAGCGAACTGCGGTCCCCGTACCGCGTGACGCCGGCGAAGAAGCGCCAGAATTCGGTCCATGACCAGTCCCGATAGCCGTCCGACTCGAGTCGGCTCAGACGACCGAAGGCAATCCACCGATCAGAGAGCAGGCCCGAATTGACTTCGGCCGTGTAGCGCCGCGTCCCGAAGGCGCCGGCTCCGACGTGGACCGTTGCGTGGAAGCCCGGCTGGTAGGGCATTGCGCGGATATTGATGGCCCCGCCGATGGCCGTGGGTCCATAGACCGAACTGCCTGCCCCGCGCTGGATCTGGATGTCTTGTACGGCCCCCTGGATATCGAAGAAGTTGATCCAGAAGACATTGAACTCCTCCGGATCGTTCTGCGGAATACCATTGATGGCCACAGCCAGGCGCCGTTGCCCGAATCCGCGCATGCGGAGCGTGGAATACCCGATGGCGTTTCCGTTCTCCGAGGACCAGGTAATGGCCGGCTGCCGTGCAAGGTGCACGGGCAGATCTTTCATGTCAGGCTGGCGCTCCAGCTCTTCCCGGGAGATGTTGGTCAGGGTTACCGGCGTCAATCCTTCCCGGGCCCGCCCGGCACTGACCACGATTTCGCCCTGTGCCATGACCCCAGAACGCATACGGATACTCAGATCCCGATCAGCCTCGGTCATGGCAACCGTCAACACCCGCGATCCGAAGGCCACATGCGAGACGTGCAGGTCATAGGACCCTGCAGCAACGATACCCAGGTCAAATCGCCCATCATCATCCGTTACCGCACTGGCACGGGGTTGTGCCGAGCCGGAGACGAACAACTCCAGTGTTGCGCTCGGAATCCCGATGCCGGATTCGTCGACGACCGTACCGGAAAAACGGCCTTGGTCCGTGACGGCATCCGTAGGCGCAGCATGGGAAAGCTGCAGGGTGGAGGCAGAGACGAGAAAGACAATCAGGCTGAAACGTAGCCACATGACGAGAATGGGTGTGGGTGAAGGATGGCGCTCTGACGTGGCGCAATCCGGTCCTCGTCGGAAGTGTCCCGCAGTCTGCCATCAGACAGCGGGCGACGCTCGGGGCGTCCGTTTCCCTACGCCGGCATTACCCGGACAGGTTCAAGGGGTATGATCTCAGCCACAGGGGCACCCCCAACGATGGCATCAATATACGACGGCTGCCGAAAGAACAACCCATCGAACTACCGCAGATCAGGTGGTCGTGCGAGCCAACCAGCGATTCCAACTGAACACGCCCACAAAAGCCATCAGGAAGGCAATGAAACTCATGGCGCCATTGCTCCAGGCAATCCGTGTCTGGGTCCTGCCAATCTGCGTAATGACAACTTCCTGCCCCCCACCGGGGAGGACGGTGACCTCGAGCGAGTCGGCCTCCTCCACGCGATGCCCGATCGAATACGGCAGTGCCAAACGATTCCGCTCAATCGTGGACCCATCGCCGAGACGAACCAGCAAATCGAGTTCCACGTGCGTCACATCTTTGCGGTCAGAGCGCTCATATCGAATGACTTCCGCCACAGCGGCCTCTCCCTCATCCAGGGTCTTGCCAAGATTGACGGCCGTTACCACCTGATGAAGACTCAACAGCAAGAGGACAGTCGGAAGGATCCAGGCCAGACGGGCAACTCGGGGCGTGTACATGGGAATACGCGTGCAGGTAATCGGATGCGTTTGCTACCCCGGGGCATGCGGACGGATTCGGAAGCGCAATGAAAAACCCGCCAATCCAACCGGGAAGATCCCTTCGCCAACCTCAAGCCAGGTACAGGTATGGTTTCCACGACTGGTCCAGGGATCCCACAAAATCCCGGATATACATGACGTAACTGGGACGGAACGGCGTGCGTGCCAGCGTCATGCCAGCCTCCTCCGGAGTATGGTTGCCCTTGCGGTTGTTGCATGGAACACAGGCAGCCACCAGATTGGCCCAGGTATCCTTGCCGCCTCGCGACCGTGGCATGACATGGTCGATGGTAATCCGATCAGAGGATCCGCAGTACTGGCAGCGATGACCATCCCGTTGGATGACATTCTTGCGGGTCAGCAGGACACGCTTGTAGGGCACGCGGACGTACGCCTTCAACCGCACGATACTCGGCCAGGGAAGCCGCCTGCTAGGACTGCGTACGAAGCGGGTCTCCTCTGCCTCGATGAGTTCGGCCTTCTGCATGAGCAGCAGGATGATGGCACGCTGAACACTGGTAATCGCGAGCGCCTGATAGTCCTGATTCAGAACCAGTACATGACCGGACAGGGCAGCAGACGAGCCGGAATCCCGCGGGAGCGGCTCAGTGAGCAGGGATTCAACAGACATGGACACCTCCCTGGACGAGGTACCGTAACGCAGACGAAGGGATCGGATTAGAAGCTCGGAAGATGGTACCTCGGTCGGTTTCGGGGCATGCGATCCGAGGAGCCTGGCCGGCGTCTTCAGAGCGGATACCTTCTGTGCAACAACGGGTAACGGGACGGTCCCGGGCCGCCCGCTATGTAATAACGCACTTTGACGCGTTCCCGTAAAGACCTCTCGTCGCAGCACCCTGCAGAAATAACGGTCATATAATCCGAATCGGCTGTCCGACGGTCAGCAGCCCCCCGCTGGGCCCGGCCACCGCATTCATCCCCACCATGACCTTTCCATGCCGGACGCGATAGGTTGCGAGTGTGGCCGTCGGCTCCCTGGATCGTTCCCCCGTCTGCTGATCCGTGGCTATGACAACGCATCGGGCACACGGTTTGACCAGGTCCAATCGGGCGCTCTCCGTTTCCAGTGTACGCCACTCGTCTTCGGCCCACGCCGCCGATCCTCCGATAAGCACGTTCGCCCTGAAGCGACGGGAAGAGACCGGCGTGACCAGCCGTGCATTCAGCTCCGTGATGGAGGCAGAGCCCAGCACCAGAATCGGGAATCCATCGGCAAAGCTGACCCGGTGACCGTCCGGAGCCCACTCGGGATCTGCCACGCGGTCGGCATCATCAGGCATCCAGACCAGCTCCACCGCCTCGGCCAGTACGTCTGAAAAGAAAGCGTCGGCCTCGGGACTGACGGTTGTGGCCTGCACCCGATCACCCCAAATGGCTACATCACGAGACCGGCTGCGCGACGCACCTGAGATACCTGATACACGCGCCAGCTGCGATGCCCCCGCCTGATCTGATGGTGCCGCCTGACTCGATACATCCGCCTGACCCGATGCACGCGCTCCTCCTGCCGCTTTCCTGCCATCCGGACGGAGCGGCAGGACGATGGATCCTTTCTCCGGATGGGAAACCGTCAGCGTACCCTCCACCCCGAATGCTACCTCGAAATGCGTCAGTTCCGGATGCGTCCGCTGGGACAGGAACCGGCCACCAACATCGGTCAGCATGAGCCGGCGATCGTTCTCCAGCCCAAAAGGAGACAACCTGGCTTGTTTTACGTCAATGCCTCGAAGGCCTTTGATCGGATACACCGTCAGGCGCTCGATCCAGGGCGCAGCAGGCATGGTCTCAGCGCTTGGGG
>Ga0181581_10002871_pt1 | contig 13521 bp, 21 predicted proteins | sample 071ome_22_FD_132433 | JGI IMG/M metagenome (GOLD analysis project Ga0181581, IMG submission 132433) | Coastal salt marsh microbial communities from the Groves Creek Marsh, Skidaway Island, Georgia - 071404AT metaG (megahit assembly) | ecosystem: Environmental > Aquatic > Marine > Intertidal... | reverse complement strand
CCAGTGCCGCGAAAGGCTACAATAGTCGCCATATGGCTATGGCTACAGCCTCTCATGATCTATATGGTAATACTGGTGCAGCATGGGTTGACGCCATGGTCTTCATGATCAATAAATATACAGAGAAAACAGGCGAGTACGAATTCAGATGGTTTGACGCCGGAGACGTACCGCATAGAAATAGTTTTGAATTAATCGCATGGGTTGCCTCAAGGACGCCTAAAGTAAAGCACTGGATACCGACTAAAGAGTATAAATGGTATAGCCAGTGGATTAATAACCCAAACACGGTTGTTCCTGTCAACATGGTGGTACGTGTATCGACACCTAAGGTAGACGGACGTCCTTTAACTGGTGTATCACATAGTTCTACCGTACACCATAAACAGGAACATCGTGGACATGAGTGTAAAGCCTATAGGACCGACAAGAATAATAAGGTATGGTCTAAGGATGAATTCAACGCCTTGACACGCCCGGAGAAAAAGGTTATAGACTTTGGACATTGTGGGACCTGTAGAGCTTGCTGGTCTAAAGACGTTAAAAATGTAAGCTATGGGTTACATTAATCCATTATAACGTAACATGAAGGAAACATTATCATGAAGGCTTATAAGCTTTTTAAGAAACGTAAAGACGGCACTATCGGACCACTGTTTATAGGGGCCTCTCAAAGAGTTCCTATAGGGGAATGGCTTGAGGCGGAGGATATACCGACTAAAGGCTTCGCTCATAGGCCGGGTTGGCATGCTGGACGCGAACCTAATGCGCCGCACTTGAAACAAGGCGGTAATCGGGTATGGTATGAAGTGGAAATTGAAGACTTCGAGACCTTTAAACGTCCTAGCCACCAAGGTGGCGAATGGCTAATTGCTAAACGAATGAAAGTTATTAAGGAGTTTAACAATGTATAAACAAAAAAATCTCATGGGTAAATCTAAGGACATAGAAGACCCTTATGCAGTATGGCAAGGCTTCGGACCATTCGGAGAGACAGAAGTAAGGTTGCTTAAGGTCTACCAGAGACCAGAACTAGAACTAAAGAATAACTATGCTAGATGGTTTGTAGCCGTTAAATCAGACTTCACATATGGCTCGTGGGAACTAGGTGACACGTATCTTAAGGACGCCATAAGAGGCTTGCAATTCATCAAGTCTTCGGATACCTTTAAAAAACAATATGGTCTATACCTTAATGACCTAGTAGACTTCACTGGCATGAGGAGAATGTAACCATGAATGAAGAGACATTAATACAGGCCGATAAGGAAAATCTCATTAATGACTTATGGGAATATGAGTATAGGTTCATGACAAACGAGGATTTAATCCTATTGGCTAAAGGAGCATTCTTCGGTATACATGATAATAAAACGTATGAAGAAATCCTTGAACAACATAGTAAAACTATCGGAGTATAACTAATGCGCTGTATTATCTGTAATAACCGACTAAGTAATTCTGAACTAAAACAAAGGGATAAAAATACGGGTAAATTCCTAGATACGTGCTTACAATGCATGAGGCATATTTACGATACGTTATCTGAATTTGAACCGGATGAGCGTGATATTGAAAAACCTATTGACAAGGTGGAATTTTAACTATAGACTACTTAAGTGGTCTTAAGGAATAACATTATAGATCAACATAAAGTTATATACTTAAGACCACTTAAGACCACTTAAGGAAGGATTAAGGTTATGTCTTATAAAAAGACACGTTATGAGAAACAGGTAAAGAAACGCAACCCTGAAAAGGTAATTATGGATAGGTATTACCATCCTAAAACTTTTCGGTCTAAGAAACGTAATTTAGAAGCTTATGACGCTGAAAACGAAATTCAGGAGTTTTTTAATCATGAAGACTAAAGAAAAATATAAAGTAGTGGAGCGTATTTTTAAAGACGGCTCTAATTGTTGGGGTTGTGTGTTTAATGTCCGTTACTTAGACGATAATTTAAGCGCAACACTAGAGCAATGCACAATTCTAGATACAGGCGTTGGTATTCCCGAAGAATGCCCAGGGTTTGTTAACGAAGCAGAAATGGAGTTAAATTCATGAATGTGTATATCCTTTTTCAGACTGACGGTTATGATTGGTCGGGCCTTAAGGCGGTATTCGCTAATGAGGAAGACGCCATTAAAGCTAGGGACGCTTTTTGTGCGTCCAAAGAAAGTGAATTCTATGATTTTTATATTAAAAAGACGGAAGTATTGGAAACTCTGGCCGGTTATGAGCTACCGGAGACATGGCAAGAAAGTCATGAAAAATACATGAATTCATAAAAAAACTTATTGACACTAGAGAAACCAAGGTATATAGTACCTGTATATCAACCAGAACAAAGGAGTTCTAAACATGACGCAATTGCAGCTTTTGAAAAACCACTTCAAACAAGGTAAATCTATTAGCCATTATGAGGCTATGAACCTTTACCGTATTGCGTCCTTGTCCCGTCGAATTAATGACCTAGAGGATAAGGGTATTGTAATCAATAGGGTCCATAAGAAAGACCCCACTGGTCGGACCTATGTCCGTTATTCGTCCACTAACTAAGATAAGGAGTATTAAACATGATTGTCGAAGGTATCGTCGCGTTCTGTAACCTGGAACAGACTGAAAAATTTAACGGGCAGGATACTGGTAAGTATTCTATCGTTATTAACATGACGGACGAGGCTGCAGAGACTGTCGCCGCTGAAGGTGTTATGCTTAGGGAATATAAAAACCAGAAACAACGTTCCTTTAAGTCTAAATATCCTGTGGAAGTGTTGGACGTTAATGACGTTCAGGTGAGTAAACATATCCCGTATGGCTCGACGGTTCGCCTGTTGTGGCAACCTGGGAAGCCTCACCCGTCTGCTGGGGTCCCGGCCTACTTGAACAAGGTTAAAGTCCTTGAGTATGCCGACAATGGTCACGGCATGGGGGACGATGAAGACTTCTAAGGTCTTCTAATGTGGAGTGAATATAAACACGGTTAAGCCTAGGACCACGTTAAACTAAACCTAGGTAGGTCCGGGGGAGCCTTCCCAAGAAATCCCCCGTTTTCTTTAAACATGAAGGTTTATAAGTAGGTTAGTCAAATGATGCATAAAAAAGCACATGTTGTCTCTAAATCCCCATGTCCTTTATGTCGGGCTAAAGGTGAAGACCGAAAAGGCGACAACCTAGTTAACTACAGTGACGGTAATTCTTTTTGCTTTAAGTGCGATAAGCTTATTCAAAAGAATTCTTCCCCTACTACCGTTAAGAAAACTAAAACATATACGGAGACTGTTGAGATGCCTGGAATTTTTAAGTCGCTTAAGGATCGTAGGATTTCTGAAGAAATACTGAGGAAATTTAACGTCACTGTTGAGGTAGATGCTCAAGGAAACATTACGCAACATTACTACCCCTACTATAAGGACGAGAGTGTCGTCGGTTACAAGACCCGTAATGTGGCTAATAAATCCTTCTTTGCTAAAGGTAACATCTCTGAGGGTGGGTTGTTTGGTCAGAACGTATGGAATGGTGGTGGTAAGTACATCACCATTACCGAAGGGGAACTAGACGCTTTAGCAGTCTCTGAGATGTTTGACGGTAAGTGGCCTGTAGTGTCTTTGAAGACAGGTGCGGGTGGCGCAGTTAAAGACATTAAGGAAAATCTAGAGTGGCTAGAGACATTTGAGAATATCGTCATTTGTTTTGACCAGGATAGTCCAGGGAAACAAGCTGCCCAGAACGTACTACCTTTATTCTCTCATGGAAAAGTGAAGACTGTTTCCTTACCGCTTAAGGACGCAGGGGATATGCTTAAGGAGGGTCGGGTCCAAGACTTCATCAGTAGCTGGTGGAATGCTAAACAATACCGTCCTGTGGACATTGTGAGCCTGTCTGACGAGTCCTGTTGGGAAGCCTTCATTAAGCGTGGTACTGAGGAAATCACACCGTTTCCGGAAGCATATGGTACACTCAATGCCATGATGAATGGCGGTATAGCTGCAGGGGAAGTTACTGTGATCGGTGCTTTGACTTCCGTAGGTAAATCGACTATGGTATACAATCTGCTATATGGGATGGTTACTGAGTCAAATAAAAAGATTGGCGCAGTATTCCTTGAGGCGGATAAAGGTGAAATGGTTGAGCGTTTGATCTCGCTTCATGGCGGGGAGAATATCAGTCTAATTCCTATAAATGAACGTGACAATACCGTCTATCGTGAATTGTACGAAGAGTTTATTTATGACGATAAGGTTCATTTTGTAGACCACCAAGGTTCTTCTGACGTAGACGAATTGTTTGGTAAGATGCGTTGGATGGTTAAAGGAATGGACTGTGACGTCATTATCCTTGATCCCCTCCAGGCTGCTGTTCAGTCTAACGAGAACGGCACTATTGATACCTTTATGGACCGTTGCCTGAAGCTGGCTAAGGAGACAGGGGTGTCCATTATTATTGTGTCTCATATGCGGAAACCTGTAGTTAAAGACCCTCATGACGTTAACGAATATGACATGAAGGGTTCCGGTTCAATCAACCAGATTGCATTTAACACTATCCTCCTAAGTAGGGATAAAATGTCTGAGGATGACTATGCCAGAAACAGCACTAAAGTTCAATTGGTTAAATGCCGACGCACTGGACGCACTGGACACGCTGGATGGTTATTCTATGAAGAAACCACAGGACGTATGGTTGCAGGTACTCCCCCAGAAGTAAAGGCCGTTGAAAATGAAGAGTTCTAGAAATAACTTCAAAGATTTACCTGGGTTTCCTAATGACCTAAACGAAGCAAAGAGAATACGAGACGTATATAATGGTTATCTAGGTAGAATAAACCAAGAAAATTATATTGAAGCGAGGACAGGACATTTATGCATGTCATGTGGTTTACCTTTCCCTAGTGAAGTATTGGATTTTCACCATGTTAATCCGTCTGAAAAAGAACACAGATTAGACATTAAAGTTTGGTTTGGTAATGGTGGACCAACTAAAAAAACACTTGACGAAGCTGAGAAATGTGTTATTCTATGTAAGAATTGCCATGCTCTAGAACACCTAGCTCTAAGGAACGGAGAGAGTATTTTAGATGATCAAGACGCTTACATTAGATATCGAGACAGACGAGTTACCCGCTACGAGAGTTTGGCTGCTTGGTGGGAAGAGTACTCTCAACGGGGAACGAATATATCAACATCCGTTTAGCGCGAATAACATAAAGGAGATTCAGAAATGGATAAACGAACACGATCAAGTCTGCGGTCACAATATAATCGACTTCGATATTCCCTGTATGGAAAAATTCTTGGGTTTATCATTCGAACAAGTAGACATCGTAGATACACTCCTACTGTCTAGGTTGGAAAATCCCTCTAGAGACGGTGGTCACTCTCTTAGGTCATGGGGGGAACGTCTTAAGTTTCCTAAGGGTGACCATAATGATTGGACTAAGGTTACGCCTGAAATGATTACGTATTGTCAACAGGACGTAAGAGTTACGGAGAAACTATATGAACATCTTACAAATCTATTGGCTGCATTTCCAGGCGATAGTATTGATCTTGAACATCAAGTTCAAAATATTATTAGTAAGCAAATCTCGTATGGCTGGCTCTTGGATCAAGAAAAATGCTACGGACTCCTGGCGAAGCTTAAAGAGAGACGTATGGACTTGGAAGATGAGGTTCAAAGAAAATTTCACCCTTTGCCTAAATTCGTTAAAAGAATTACACCAAAAAAGAAAGCTGATGGTACTATTTCTATTGTTAATCTTAAGTTCCTTGGCGGGAATTGGGTTAATGTGGGTGGTGAGTTTTCTCGTGTTGACTTTCCGGAGTTTAACCTAGGTTCTCGTCAACAGATTGGAAAATATCTTCAGTTTTTCGGTTGGGTGCCTAAAGACTTTACGGAAAAAGGACAACCAATCGTAAACGAAGACGTCTTGTCTCATGTTAAGGACATTCCGGAAGCGCAGATGATAGCTGAATATCTCCTGGTCCAAAAACGTACATCGCAGATTAATTCTTGGCTAGAAGCTGTTAACCCTGAAGACGGTAGAGTACATGGAAATGTTAATTCTATAGGTGCTGTAACTGGACGTATGACGCATAATAATCCAAACATGGCTCAGGTCCCTGCATCCTACAGCCCTTATGGTAAAGAATGTAGAGCATGTTGGACCGTACCTAAAGGATACAAACTGGTTGGAGCCGACGCATCCGGTTTGGAATTACGAATGTTGGCACATTATATGAATGATAAGGAGTATACACATGAAGTCATCAATGGAGACGTACACACAGCAAATCAAAAAGCTGCTGGACTTGCAACAAGAGACGCAGCAAAAACTTTCATCTATGCTTTCCTCTATGGGGCCGGAGATGCTAAAATCGGAAGTATTGTCGGAGGCACATCAAAAGATGGAGCGAAACTCAAAAGCCTATTTCTCGACAATACTCCAAGTCTCCGAAATCTTAGAGAAAGAGTGGAAGCAGCCTGTGCTAGAGGGCATCTTCGGGGCCTCGACGGCAGAAAACTAATCATTAGGTCGTCCCATGCAGCCCTTAATACACTTCTGCAGTCTGCTGGTGCAGTAGTTATGAAAAAGGCGTTGACACTCTTAGATGAATATGCTACTATACATAATATAGAGTATCAGTTTGTCGGAAACATTCATGACGAATTCCAGGCTGAAGTCAAAGCAAGTCAAGCAGAGAAGTTTGGATGGTTAGCTGTAGAGTGTATTAAGGCTGCTGGTGAACGACTAGAATTGAAATGTCCTCTGGACGGTGAATATAAGGTAGGTGATACATGGGCGGAAACACACTAGAAACTCTCGTAGAGGATATTTATAGCCTTATGGAAAATCGTAACACGCCTGAAGGTGTGGACGTCGAGAAAGAAATCGAAAAGTTTGGCGAAGCAGTAAAGGACCTAATGAAGAAGGAGTTCTTACCGCATCAACGAGATGCCCGTAAGTTGCGTCTGTCTAGTATTGGTCGTCCTGAGCTTGTTCAGTGGTATGTTTACAATAAATTCCAAGGTGAAAAACTAAAACCTCATACCTACATTAAATTTATGTATGGTCATTTGATTGAAGAAATGTTGCTTTTCTTTGTTCGTATGTCTGGTCATAAAGTGACTGATGAACAGAAAGAGTGTGAAGTCAATGGGATTAAAGGCCACATGGACTGTAAGATTGACGGTGTAGTGGTAGACGTTAAATCCACCAGTAGTTTTGGTTTCCAGAAGTTCAAAGATCGTTCTCTAGCTGCTTCGGATGACTTTGGGTACGTTGATCAGATTAAAGCATACGCTCACTCCGAAGGTGAACGTAAGTGGGCTTGGTTAGCTATGGATAAACAGAATGGAAACTTGTGTGTTCTAGAATATGATCTTGACAATACCAATGATCCAATGTATGATTTTTATAGTGAAGATATTGAGGAGCGCGTTGAACACGTAAAAAAGTCTGTAAAGGCCGAAGACCGTCCCTCTCTATGCTCAGTTCCTATAGAGGACGGGAAGTCAGGCAATATGAAGCTTACCTCTCAATGTTCATATTGTCAGTACAAAAGGCACTGTTATCCAGAAGTAAGATGTTTTATTACTGGATCAGGTCCAAAGTTCCTCACTAATGTAGTAAATGCGCCTAAAAATCGACAAGGTGTGGTACATCCCGAAGTAAACCCGTTTGAATAATAAGGAGATCAAACATGGACTATAAGATCATTACAACCCCTCGTATTGACCGAATGGAACAGGAAGTCATTAAACACCTGAATGACGGTTGGGAACTGAACGGTAACTTGTTTATTGCTCAGTCCGGTGCTATGGCTCAGGCTATGACTAAGATTGGCAAACCGGCTGCTCGTCCGGCACCTAAGAAAGCTGTTGAAGAGCCTAAGAAAGCCAAGGGAGTGCCTTACGGTGGTAAGGTATCGGAATAAGTTCGAAGAGCGTACTGCAGAGGTCCTAAGTGGCCTCTGCGAGTACGAACCAATCACCGTTCCCTATACTGTTAATAGGAAGTATATTCCAGACTTCGTTGGTGAATATAATAACGTACAGCTTCTATTTGAATGTAAAGGATATTTTAGGATTGGAGACGTACAGAAATATAAAGCCATTCGAGATTCATTAGCTAAAAACCAAGAATTGATTTTTATTCTCTACGAGCCACTTAAGAAAGTCAGAAAAAACGGTAAGATTAATATGGGACAGTGGTGTGATAAAGAAGGAATTCGATGGTTTACTTTGGAGAATTTGAAAGATGCCTTTACCTCTTGATGAATTTTATACTCGACTTGCCCTTATGGCTGATGCATCTTTACTCTGTGACGTCCTTGATATTTCCAGTGAAGATATTATAGAAAGATTTGGGGATGTTATAGAAGACCAAATTGAAGTCCTGAGGAATACTTTTGACATTGACTTTGAACTAGAGGAGTACGAAGACGATGAATAACTACGAAGAAGACATTCCGGCTATTTTCTTTGCCGATATCTTTTCTCAACGAATGGAACAACTCCGTATTATGGTGGCGGATATGGACGTTGAAAACTATTCTGATGCTCAGATCAACCTCCTAGAAAACGCCTGTAACCTAATCTTGAAAAGCTGTACTATTCCAGATCAAAAGACTTTTGAAGGTCAAAACATTACGAGTTTGAATTGAGATGTATATGAAGACAGCAACTAGGGAAGATAAAGTAAGGGAATTTCATCAGGCTATGGAATTAGCTGTTAATTCAGTGCCATATTTATCCCTTCTCCAGCTTCGTAAGAAACTAATCCAAGAGGAATTTTTGGAAGTTAGGGAGTCAATTGAAGTGCTTGAAATGGAATTTGAACGAGGTAAGACCGGCTCTGTAGAACAATGGGCGCACTTATTAAAAGAACTAGGAGATTTACAGTATGTTATCAGCGGCACTCTCGTTAGTCTTAGTACCCTTCCTGATAATCTTAATCCCGCTTTCAATCGGATACACGCTTCTAATATGTCAAAGTTTGGGGAAGACGGTAAACCGATACGTAATGAAGACGGTAAGGTACTTAAAGGACCGTATTACAAAGAGCCTGATCTCAGGGACTTGATTAATGCGTAAAGAAGGAACATATGAATGGGAAAAGGAGCGTTGGAAGATGATGGGTGTTGAGTATGACGATGCTGATCCTGTAGTCGCTACTGTCGTTAAACGTTTAAAAGATCGTAGTGAAGAAGGTATTAAGAAGTATGGATGCACTATGATGCGTGACGATGTAACCAGTATTGAATGGATTGATCATGCAATCGAAGAAGCTTTGGATTTTGCAGTGTATCTGGAGCGTTTAAAGATTGACTTACGTGGGTTTTAAGGTATAATCGGAAATATAAAGCGGGTGTGGTGAAACTGGTAAACACAACAGACTTAAAATCTGTCGTCAGAAATGACTTGTCGGTTCAAGTCCGACCACCCGCACCACTTAAGGAGTCTGAAGATGAAAGTAGATTACATTGACCATATGGGTTCTGACCTGACTGTAGTTAACGCAGCAAGGGTTAGTTTTGACAAAGAAAGCACAGCAGTAGATTGGGAATATTTAGATTTTGGACATTCTTCAGGAGACTTTGTAGCTATCCTTAACGATAATGATGTAAAGCTAATTAAGTACCTTGCAGAACATAACCATTGGACTCCTTTTGGTCATTGCCAAGCTACCTTCCGTATCAAAGCACCTATCTTTGTAGCCCGTCAGTTGGGTAAGCATCAAGTAGGTATGGTGTGGAACGAAGTAAGTCGTAGGTACGTCGATAGTGAACCGGAGTTCTATGAACCTGAAGTGTGGCGTAAGAAGGCAGACAATGTGAAGCAGGGTAGTTCTGATGAAGAGTTTCAGCATACCGATTTAATGTGGCTGAATAACCATGTTAAAGGACTTAAAACGATTTATCTGAAGTTATTAGATGAAGGTTGTTGCCCCGAACAAGCCCGTATGGTTCTTCCTCAGTCCATGTACACTGAATGGTACTGGACAGGATCGTTAGCAGCGTGGGCTAGAGTGTGTAAGCTACGGCTTGATCCACACTCTCAGAAGGAAACTCAGGAAATAGCTGAGATGATCTCCGGTTACATGAGTGATTTGTTTCCGGTTAGTTGGAAGGAACTTATGAGTTAAGTACGATAATTTAAAAGTATCGGAAGTAACACATATTAGGAGTTACAAAATAAATTACTGTGACACATGCAAAGACCATTAAGAATGTAGAGCAACTAAGACAAACGAGGATCAACACACATGAAAAGTTTAATCTTAATCATTACAATAGTCTTGGCTGATCCTAGAGGATTGCCGAATCAATATGTGACTGAAACAACTGTCCTTATTCCCCCAATTGGGGTTACATATGATGAATGTGAATACAAACATAAATTACAATTTATTGAAAAAATAGAGAAATCAATAAAAAACATTCTTGACTTAAACGCTAGGTGTGTTATTATAAAGAATAAGAACAACGGAGAGGAGATTTACTATGGGTCCTTTGGTTAAAGAATGTAAAGAACTTCATGCTACAAAATATCGACTGCCTAATGAATCCTTTGAAGAGGGAGTTGCTCGTAATGCCGCCGCAATGTCAGACTCAGAAGAACACCGACAACGACTTAAATCAATTTTTGGAGAACAACGATTTATGCCAGCCGGGAGAGTGCAATCTGCAATGGGTTCTCCACGAGATGTCACTGCCTACAATTGCTTCGTTTCAGGAGTCATTGAAGACTCGATGGACTCTATTATGGACAAAGCTAAAGAAGCTGCTGAGACTATGCGCCGTGGTGGTGGCATCGGTTATGATTTTAGTCGTATCCGTCCCAGCGGTGATCGTATTGTGTCTCTTGACAGCACCGCTAGTGGTCCTGTTAGTTTCATGCGGATATTTGACAGTGTATGCCGGACTATTGTTTCTGCAGGTCATCGACGTGGAGCCATGATGGCAGTTCTTCGGGTTGATCATCCGGACATTGAAGAGTTTATACGTGCCAAACGAAACGAAAACGAGCTTACCAACTTCAACATCTCAGTCGGTGTTACGGACGAGTTTATGTCCTGTGTGCAAAAAGGAACTAACTTCCCTCTCAGTTTTAATGGACAAGTCTACCGTCATATTGATGCAAAAGCCTTGTGGGATGAAATCATGCGTTCTACTTGGGACTGGGCAGAACCAGGAATCCTCTTCCTCGACCGAATCAACGGAGACAATAACCTATATTATGCTGAAACAATCGAAGCTACGAATCCCTGTGGAGAACAGCCCCTGCCCCCTTACGGTGCTTGCTTGTTGGGGTCTTTTAACTTGGTTAAGTATGTAGAGGACGGGAGCTTTGATTTCGATAGTTTTAAACTGGACATTCCGGACGTTGTTAGGGCTATGGATAACGTCATTGATCGTACGAAATATCCACTTAATTATCAACGCCTCGAAGCGCAATCTAAACGAAGAATGGGATTAGGCATCACTGGTCTTGCAAATGCCATTACTATGTGTGGCTACAGTTATGGGGACGATCAGTCTCTTAAATTCACTAGAAAAATTGTAAAGACTTTATGTTTAACTGCCTATGAAGCTTCTAGTGATCTAGCCGTAGAGAAGGGTTGTTTCCCTACGTATACTCCGGACTACCTAAACAGTAACTTCATTAAGAAGTTTCCTCAGGACTTGAAGGACAAGATTAAACAACAAGGTATCCGTAATAGTCATTTGACTTCTATTGCCCCTACAGGGACCATCAGTTTTACTGCAGACAACATCAGTAGTGGTATTGAGCCTGTGTTCGCCTATGAAGTCAATAGGACTGTTCAGACTGAGTTTGGACCTACCCAAGTACCGCTAAAGGACTACGTATGGAACTATCATGGTCTTAAGGATAAAACTGCTGATGAATTAACTGTAGACGATCATCTTAATATGCAGATTGCAGTACAGCCTTGGATTGATTCAGCAGTATCTAAGACCATTAATGTAGGGGAAGAAGTTACCTTTGATGAATTTAAGGACGTATACCTTAATGCATGGAAAGGTAAACTAAAAGGTGTCACCACGTTCCGTCTCTCCGGTAAACGTTACGGTATTATGACTAAAGTGGAACCTGAGGATGACCTTATGGAAGATGGAGCAGCTTGCTTTATTGATCCTGAGACGGGCCAGAAAGAGTGTAGTTAGTATTCCTCTTCATAGTTTCTCTCAATAGGCTTAACTCCTCGAAATAAACCCCCACCTCCTAAGATACCTGCATTACGAAGAACACGTAAACGATCTTCCATGAGAACTTCCGGCTCAACAGTTGCTATGGCAGAAGCTACAGCACGTTGGGCCGGATTTAATTGTTTTACAGGACTATTAAAAGGATCAACACCATATGCTGTTTCTACAGCTTTAGCCGCCTCTTCCCGTCCCTTAGACATATTAGTTTGTCTTTCTAATTTCTGAGTCCTACTTACAGCGTTTTTACGTACTTTGTTATTACCTAAGTCAATATTAACAGGCGTAGATACTGTAATCATCTTTTCAGCTTTTGGGGTGTTTAATTCTACACGTTTAGACGTCCCTGGAACCCTAAATCCTCCAATGTCGTTAACGTCATTAACTAAAGACGTTGTAGTTCCATCAGGTCGTACAGTAGTTATAATATTTACACCGCCTAGCTCAAATGAAGACGATTTATGCGAATTCATAATTAAAACAGGATCACCTTGTAAAGCTTTTTCTTTATTATAGACACGAATACCTTTAGACTCTAAATTTTCTATGAGTTCTAGATTGTCTTTAAAAGGTTTCCTTGGTAGTTTTGAGAAAGCACGTTTGACCATTGTAGGTGTTACACCTTTAATACCAAGACGTTTTAATTCATCTGAAAACTCTTCTGCTGTTTCAGCATTTTTAAGTACATCGTTATTTCTAAAGGCTTTTTTAAGTTCAGGAAGTAATTCACGATCTTTAACTTTAGTTTTATTTGTTTTAGATAATCCCTCCATTAAAGCATTTTCAAAGTTTTTAAAGGATTTAAAGGGTTCGTTTACTGGACGAGACGAAAACATCTGTTCTAGAATAGGAAACGATCCGCCCATCCTTACACTATGGGAAAGGTTTCCAGCACCTGGGGAAGAAACTGCTTGTTTTACTGCCATTAAGGAATCACCCTCCTTTAAGCCTTGTACTTGAGAAATGGCATTAAACATACGATCTTGTTCAATAGGATCAAGGTTAAATCCTTCTAAAGACTTTGAAAGATTTTCCTTTGAAAATCCTGTCATGTCTACATATGTTCCTTTTTCACCTATCTTAGCGGCTTTAAGAGGACGTTTATATTGCTCACCTAGTAAGGTATTCTGACCGATTTGTCCTTGAAGTCTTTTAGTTTCTTTAGATATTTCTGCATTTATTTCTCTTAAGGTTTCTGGATCAGCCCCTGCTTTTTCTAGAACATTCCGTTTCGTTTCTAACTGCTCAATGCTTTTAAGTTTTTTCTTGGTTACGTCTCTCGTTGTTTTTG
>Ga0181581_10002867_pt1 | contig 13534 bp, 12 predicted proteins | sample 071ome_22_FD_132433 | JGI IMG/M metagenome (GOLD analysis project Ga0181581, IMG submission 132433) | Coastal salt marsh microbial communities from the Groves Creek Marsh, Skidaway Island, Georgia - 071404AT metaG (megahit assembly) | ecosystem: Environmental > Aquatic > Marine > Intertidal... | reverse complement strand
TGATTACCCATATCGACTATCAAATCGACGTTAAAAGACGTTTGTACGGACGATATAGGGGATATGAGGGGTATTGTGAGTGGTTATCCAATACTCAATCAAACTGAATTTACTTTATATATCGACTATCTAAAGGAGGGGTGAATACTCTTTTATAAAGTAAACTGGACTAGTGAAGGGCCTAGCGCATCTCGGGTAAAGTAAAGTAATGCTTCAGCGTGAACCCATCACTGGAATACTGACAAGTTCAGCGGTGTCTTGTAGATCGGTTGTAGATCTGCCCTAACGTCAACAAGAACATACGAGAGACCCTTTGCTCTTACGCTTTTAAGACGGGTTTACAAACCTCGTCATTCTGAGACCTTAAGTACGAGAATCTGCTCAGATATACGCTCGGATACTCTCACTCAAATACCCCATGCCAAATATTTTTTTCGAAATCTTGAAGACTTCTCCATATGGAGCTTTTTGTAGATTGATTTGACTCAATCAGAATACATCGGGGTACCCCAACGAACTCTCAATTTTACAGGTGGTTCATGGCACTGGTTTTTGGCCAAATACCGTGGTTGTTCTGTCCGTCAATGATCAATGCCTTCAACTTCTCAGCTTGGATAGAACTTACGCTCAACAAGACACCTATTAGTAATGTGATAGATCTAGAGGGCATGAACCAATTGTGACGGAAATATCTTCAACGGTCGAGATTCGGTTTGGGATTGTCACAAAACACAAAGGGCAACTGCTTGGGCCGTTCTAAAAAAACAAGATTAACATAAGGAAATCCATAGGCTGCCCTTGTTGGATGGTCGTTCTGATCCTCAGGATATAAAAGGCGCTCCCACAGGGGAGCGAAAGGATTTGGCCTCTGACTCGTCGAATGAAAAGAAACGCGAAGAAAGAATGAGTGGTAAGTCATTCAACGTTTCTTTGGGAAGTTGAACGAACCCAGAATGGGGACCTGATCGTAGCAATGCTCTGGCAATTAAGGGGCATTTCCTCAAGATGCGGAGTTTTCCCCCTTGTTTTTGTGAGCAGATGGTAGACGTCTACAACTTTTCTGAGCAAAAAGAGAGCGATCCCGTTTTTCACTCCATGGATACCTAATAAAAGTTTTGCACCAAGCCACCCCTATCCTCTATTTGCTATAACCTTCGAGCTTTCGACCTTTGTAGGCATAAGCGAGAAACAAAAGACCGATGAGCGGAATGATGTGTGGGGAAAACTGAGAGTCGTTTGAGTCCCTTGATGTTGTCTGCAACTTCTCAAAAAGCTCGGGATCGCTTAGAGCTAAAAAGTAAAATCCAATGAATGCGCATCCAACAAGCGCCGCAGCGATACGAAAGATCATTCCTGAATTTAACGCTTTTTGGAAAACCCTTCGATTACAAACATAATTGTTTTTTGTAATTGTTCGAAAACTTTTTGATTTTATTTTGAGATAAATGGCGGACTTCCTTTTTTCTAATCGGGTTAGGAAGAGGAAGGTTATCCTCAAAAAACAAAATTACTAAAGAAAGGCACTTCAATGGACAAGTTATTTAGTTTTAGCGGCAGGGCAGGTAGGGCAGAATATTGGAAGTTTAGTATTATCTTTACTGTTTTAGTCATAATCGCGGGCTTTATTGATGGATCCATGGCACCTGGTGATGATCCATTTGCCTTTCCAACGCCTTGGGCTCAAATCTTGGTTACTTTGATAATACTTATTCCTTCCATGGCGGTAAGTGTCCGCCGCTTGCACGATCGGAACAAATCTGGATGGTGGCTCCTCATTGTTCTAATCCCCATCATTGGACCTTTTTGGCTTTTTGTCGATTTAGGACTCCTACCTGCCAAAGAAGAAGGAAATACTTTCTAACTGCTTCAGGTTTACTTTTAAAAAACCAACTCATCGAAACCCTTCTTTCACTGGAAGGGTTTTGTATTTTCAATATCCCCATCAACGGTTTATCAGAATCTCAATTTCAACAGCTGTGAGGTGGTTTGCGACTGATTACCCATATCGACTATACAAAGGAGGGGTGAATACTCTTCTATAAAGTAAACCGGACGAGTCGAGGGCCCAGCGTATTCTGAGACAATTAACCTGATGCTTCAGTGCGACCCCTTGAAAACTCCTATACTCAGAAGCTTCCTATACGGGTTCACAAATCCCGTTCTTCTGAGACCTTGCTTACCAGGCCCACCTCTGGTGCATGAGCAAAAACATTCACTCAATCAACCCATGCAGAACACTTCTTAGACCATTTCGGAAGCAGCTTAAGTGACGCAGAGGTATACGGGGGTGAAGCGCTCGAAAGCATGAGCTTGGGATCCTTGTCTGCTCAAAACTTCAGCTTGGAAAGCAGTCCAAAGAATTGCGTGAGCTGCGTGCCGAAAACGATGATGGCCACAGTCCAAAGCCATTTTTTATTGTTTTCAATTTGGCCCTCAATCTTTGCCAGCTTCTTTGACAGCTGATCCAACTTTTCTGCTATGGAGTCTTCCTCGTTCTTCATGGTTTTATTGGATTCACGTTTTAACTCGTTAGGTGAGTCCGATGATCCCTAATTCATACAGTGGGTTCAATGGCAGAAGAAAAATGGCACGCCCGGATGGATTCGAACCATCGACCCACTGCTTAGAAGGCAGTTGCTCTATCCAACTGAGCTACGGGCGCCCAAAGAGCACCATTGATAGTGGGTGAATCGAACTTTTCAATCCAAAACATGCAAAGGCTACAGCAATGCCCTTTTTAGGACTCGATGTGGGTGGGCCGACTTTCAGAAGCCGAAGCCTGTGCGTTTGCCCCAAATCGCTGATAGAGCACTGAGGAGAGGATAGCGATGCTGGCCACCCCCACCAAGGCCGCAATGCGATAAAGCTGATCCAGTTGTGCCATGTCATGGAAAAAGACCTTCAACAGGGTCATGGAAAGGAGACCCAGGCCTGCCCATCGAGACTCTCTGATACGATAGCGAAGACCGTAGCCCATCATCGCCAATGCAAAGAATGACCAACTCAGTGAATACGTTACATCTCTTCCAAAATGGCCTCCGAATTCAAAAATTAGAGTGGCTTGTCCGCTGGGAGCAAAAAAATCAGCGATTTCGATATTCATCAATAGAAAGGACAGCAACACGGCCATGGCCTGGAATGCCTGAGGCATCCAGGTCCACGGCTTGAACTTAGGTGCCCACAGCTTCATACGATGACTGGCAAAGACAAGTGATCCAATCACACAGGCGTAGGTGTAGAGGTACCAGTTGAACAAAGCCCAGTCCCCTCGTGCCTCATAGCTCAGAATGGCTGGGTTGAGACTCAGACGAAGAAACGCTACCGCTAACAAACTGCTCCCGGCCATGAGCAGCCCGCGGTGCGGGATGCTGCGGTAAAGCCAGATGATTGCCGCTCCTTCCATGGCCCACCCGATCGTCAGCCATTGGTGTTGGAATTGGATCGGAAAAATCAAGGTCACAAACAAGGTTGTGGCAGCGGCAAACCAAGCAAGAATGGCCTGGTCCGGCTGATGCTTGACCGTCAATCGTTGCCATAGCCAGCGGGTCAGCCCAAAAGTCATCAACGCGTAGATCAGTGGCAAGATGCCCAGATGAGACCATGTGCCCTCTTGCTTGAACCAGGTATGGATCAGGAGGAAGTGAATGGGGCTCGACCAGGCCGATGCGCCAAAGCTTCTCTTTGAAAGCTCTTCTTTCTTTTGAAGGAAGGGTGGCAGAAGGAAGAGTGCCTGATGGGAGAGCACCCAAAGCACCCACCCCCATAAGGGGAGATCCTTATCCGTGAGGAGCCACACGGCATGTACCGCACAACCTGCCATCAATCCGGCCACATCAAGACCTGGAACGCGATGACGATGCCAAAGCGTCATGGCCCCGAGGAACACTGTACTGCCCATCACCCAGTGCATGGCATCCGCTGAACATTGAGGTATCATCAAAATCAGCAGCAGATAGGGAAGGAGGGAATGCAACCGAAGCCCCATAGCCTGGATCTGTTTCTGACGCTGAGGGCTGATGACAGTCCCACTCGAGATTCCGAGAGCCTCGAAGCCAGCTCTCCAACGCGTCAAGTCGCTCATCCACCACCCCAGCACAGCAACCGGAAGAAGGAGCCACAGAAAACCCAATCCCTGTCCGAAGGCGAAGGCATCGAGGCTTAAGACCCCCATGGCAAACATCCCAAAACCGACCAGGACACTCAACACCAACAAGCCCAGCGAGCCAGCGACCAGAGCCAGGGCGACCAACCCACACTGGAGGAGCAGAATACCCACACCCAGGATCCAGGAAGCTTCTCCAAAGCCTGGTAACATGGGGAGGAGCACCACTAAGGGGAAAAGTGGAGCAAACAAAATAGGCGCTTTCTGCTCTGGATGGCTTGCCTCTCGATACTGACGCGCCACCATCCAAAATTGAAGCAATCCAAAAAGCAGACACACCAGCATGAGCCAAGCGGGGTGCATGGATGAGCCCATCCAATAGGACCAGCACGCGAGAGCACCACTCAAGGAAGCTGATCGCAGCCATTCGAATCGAGGAACAAAGCTACGAAGCAGTGACTGGCAAGACAGGCATCCCCCTACTCCCAGCAAGTAAAGACCGATCCAAAGTGGATGCAGGGTCGTCGCCCCATGGACGCCGATGAAGAGCATCATCATCACCAACAAGGCGAAACCAGGCCATTCCAGTATGGCGGCATGGGAGAGGCTCTTGGCACTCCATCGACGCAAGTGCTGGCTTGCTGCGGTATAAAGGAGCGCAAATGGAAAGGTCAGAAGGCAGGCCATCGCCCAGTCGATGTCCTCTGCCTGTTGAGAAAGGAGCGATACACCCTGTTGGACGAACCAGCAAAGCTGATACACCGTGGTGACAAAAGCCAGCGTTCCGGTGATCCACACCCAACCGTGCCGAAGGGATACCCAAAGGATCCCCACCGACAGCAGGCCGATGAACCCAAAGAGCGGCAACCCATCGCCCAAATCGACATCCAGCAGCAAGGGGGTCAGCAAACCTCCCAGCATGCCCAAAGCTGCCATCAACGGACTCTTCCATCGATTCGCGAGAAAGACAGCTCCGCTCAGTGTGATGGATGCCAGCAACACCGTTACTGGCGTATTGAAGAGGGCAAAGTCGTAAAGGGCATAAGCAGCGAAAGTGACCGAATAAAGCCCCACCAGCCCTGTGGCTGCCAGGGTTTGCGAGGTGATGGAAAGGTTTTTCAATCTCAAGCTGATACCTGCCCCAATCAATCCCAGGGATGCAAGGAAACCGAGAGTGATCCTAAGCCAAGGAGCCACCAGCGCATGGTCCAGGGAGTATTTGACGAAAAACGCGATGGCAAAGAAGAGTGCCAGCCCCCCCATCCAGGCAAAGAGCCTTGCCCCCATGAACATTTCCCAATGAAGATGCCCTAAAGAGAAGCCTCCAGGTTGGCTCGATGGGGGTCTTCCGGTTTTTGGGAGAGGCGGAGGTGTGGCAGAGCGAACCGAACTCTTGAAGGCTCGCCTGCCCTCGGGCTGGGTTCCAGCGCTCCCTCTGGACCGCTCCGGAGCGATCGGACTTTGAACGACTGCCGGATGCATGGGCCGAGCATGCGGCAGTTTGGGCTCCAACCTGGTTTGCAGCCGCTTCAAGCTGCGATGATTGGAAAGCGAAATTACCAGCGAAATCAGAGCCACGGACAAGGCAAAAAGGACAGTCATGATCGTTCAGAGATGGGCATTCTATTGATTTCTCCGTGTATCAAGAAGTATTCCAAGTAAGAGAATTACGTTTAAACTGTTGCACAGGAATGTTTTGTGATTTTTTATCACATTCAAAGAATCTCGTGAGTGATCAATTATTGATCACTCACCAACATTAATTGATCCTTTCAAGGTGATCACTATCACCCAGACCTGCCAAAGGATCACCGCCGTGCCTGGACTTGCCAATCCAGTGGAGCATGGAACATATTCAATGGTTTGCTAAACATGCTGACAGACAGGCAATGGTTTCTATGTGCGACGCTTCTTTATGGGCTGGGCATGATGTATTCGGTTTTTCTCTGGCGTAAGGGATTCCGAAAAGACGACCGCATCCATTACTTCCTTCTGCTTGCTGGTTTTGTCCTGAATACCACTGCCATGTTCATGCGGGGGTTTTCCTTCAATCGATGCCCCGTCAATAACCTCTTCGAGGCGACCATGTTCGTGGACTGGTCTGCGGTGGGCGTCTATCTGATCCTGGGCTTGTGGCAGAAATTCCGCTTCGTGGGCGCATTTGCTTCACCCATTTTTCTATTTTTGGGGATTTTTGCCCTGATGCCCGGATTGGACCATCAGGATCCGGAAGGGCAAATCACCAAAAACTGGGCCGTGAGCCTGCACGCCGTGCTGATTCTTTTTTCCTATGGCGCCTTTGGCCTGTGCGCCGTTGCCTCAGGCATGTATCTCATCCAGGAAAGGCACCTGAAGACCCACAACATCCTTGCCATTCTTTCCAAGCTTCCCTCCATCGAACGTTTGGAAAGCATTGCCAGTCGGCTGGTTCTGGCGGGAGTGATCCTTCTTTCCATCGGGCTTTCCTTTGCTCCGTTCCTGGGTCAGCCAGATCGCCCCATGGCATGGTACCAAGACGCCAAGGTCATTTGGTCGATGGTCATTTGGGCCACCTATGTGGGTGTGGTTTCAAGCCGCTACCTCTGGCGCTTTGGAGGTCGCCCCATGGCATGGGCCCTCATTGCGTGCTTTGTTTTCCTCATCCTCACTTTTTCCGGGACCAACCTGATGTCGGAGATGCACCAATGAAGGCTTGGGCCAACATCGCATCAGTCATTAGGAGAAAGGGATCGCCCTCATGAGCCTGATTGTCGTCGGTCTCAGTCATCATACCTGCCCCGTGTCCGTGCGGGAAAAGTTCGCTTTTGGGCAAGAGGAAATTGCACCATCACTCGCCAAGATGCAGCAGAGCGGGCTGGCTGATGAGTGCGTCCTTCTCTCCACATGCAATCGTGTCGAAGTGTATGTCGCCTCGCCTTTCTCAGGCAGCGAGGCCTTTGAAAGGATTCATCACTTTCTCCAGAAGGATCGCGGGTGCGAGGAAGAGGCGCTTTTACCTTCGCTCTACAGCCATGTGGACAGCGACTGCATCGAGCATCTCTTCAAGGTTGCAAGCGGGCTCGATTCACTCGTTCTGGGTGAAACCGAAATCCTCGGACAACTCAAGGAAGCTTACCAATGCGCTGTAGAAGCACAATCCACAGGTAAGGCCCTGAACAAGCTTTTCCAAAAAGCCTTTCATGTTGCCAAGCATATCCGCTCGAATACGGGGATTCAACGGGGCAGTACCTCCGTGGGTTCGGTGGCCGTCGAGCTGGCAGAGAGGATTTTCGATGGCCTGGAAGGAAAGCGGGTGATGGTGATTGGTGCGGGTGACACGAGTGAGAAGACTGCGCGCTCGCTGCTTTCCAGAGGCGCATCTGAACTCTTGGTCACCAACCGCTCGATGGAGCGCGCCAAGGCTCTGGCACATGAGCTTGATGGAAGGGCCGTCGCCTTTGAGGACTGGCAAGAGGAATTTCACCACCTGGATATCGTCATCAGCAGCACCTCTGCCCCCACTTACGTCCTCAATCGACTCAAGGTTCAACAGCTCATCCAACACCGTCCAGCCACCCCCCTGCTGCTGATCGACATCGCAGTGCCTCGTGATATCGACCCCGAAATCAATGAACTTGAGAATGTCTACGTCTATAACATTGACCACCTTCAGTCCATTGCTCAGGATTATCTGGAACAACGCCAAAGCGAATTGACCAAGTGTGAAACTTACATTCGCTCCAAGGCACAGGAGTGGCTCGAGGCATGGAAAACTCCCCCCAAGAGAGGTGAAGGAACAGATTCTTACTTCCAGGCAGGTCCTTCAGGTGCTTCGTGAAACAGGCTCGGTTGCGTGAGTTCAGGAAGACATCTTTTGCATCTCAATCAAGAAGCTCCATTACGAAAACATGGCATCCAAAAACCCTCTGGAAGAACATCGTACCCTCTTTATCGCGACTCGAGGAAGCGCGCTAGCCTTGGCTCAGGCAACGCACATCCAATCACTGAGTCAGGAGCTTTTTCCCGATCACACCTTTGAACTCAAGGTGATTCGAACCACCGGGGATCAGTTGCAAGCCTTGCAGGACGATCAATCCTCTAAGGAACCTCTGCCCAAGGGGCTCTTTACCAAGGAGCTGGAGGCAGCCCTCCTGGATGGCAAGGCAGACATGGCCATTCACAGCCTGAAGGACCTGCCCACCGAGCTTCCTCCGAAATTGTGTCTGGGCGCCATCACCGCCAGGGAAGATGCCCGGGAAATCCTCATCCTCAAGAAACCTGTGGATGCCACCATCGCGCATCCCTGTGCCTTACTTCCCAGCAAGGCTGTTGTGGCCACCAACAGCCCCAGAAGAGCGGCCCAAATCAAGGCTTGGGACAGCCCCGTAGAGGTCGTCCCTATGCGAGGCAACGTGCCAACACGTCTGGAAAAGCTCGCCTCACAGAAAAAACTGCATGCCACGGTTTTGGCTTTGGCGGGGCTCAACCGACTGGGTTACCAGCTGGAAGAGAATGGACGACTGACGGGCAACGACGCACCGGAGGGACTCTACGGTTATGTCATCGAACCCGAGCACTTACTCCCTTGTGTGGGCCAGGGGTTTCTGGGCATCGAAATCCGTGAACAGGATCCCTTTGTGGCATCGCTGGTCAAGGCGCTGGAGGATACCCCTTCGGCCACCGCGGCCACTGCAGAGCGCAGTTTCCTCCATGCCATGGGAGGTGGATGTCAAACCCCCTACGCGGCCTTGGCATCCTGGCCGCAACCCGATCGACTGACTCTCAAAGGACGTGCTTTCCACGGCCCTTCCTGCGTGGAAGCCGAGTTGGAAGGCAAAGCCGATGATCCCGTCTCCCTTGGTCAACAACTCGCTGAAGCCCTGAGCCCATGATGGACTCCGTCCTTGCCATCGCCTGGGTGGGTGTCGGCAGTGCCCTGGGAGGCATGATGCGCTACGCCATGACGCTGGGCTTTGAGCGCTGGATGCCATCCTCCTTCCCCCTGGCAACGCTCACGGCAAACGTCGCCGGGTCCTTTGTGATCGGTTGCCTCGCAATGTGGGTTCAGGATGGCGAACCCCTGGCTCACCTCAGCAAGCATCTTCAGCGATGCCTCATGGTGGGAGTCATGGGAGGCTTTACTACTTTTTCTTCCTTCAGCCTGCAGACTCTGGAGCTCATACAGAAAGGCCAGCTGGACTCTGCTATTCTCAACATGGTTCTCTCACTCCTTCTCTGCTTGCTGGCCGTGGCGTGGGGTTTCAAGGTAGCCAAAGCATGGTACCCGCTGGGGTAATCACCCCATGGAATACGACACAAGGCACACCGGGTGAGTTGCTTTGAGGGGATGTGCTTGATCCTTCGGTCGAGCGCGGATTAGAGTCTGCTCCATGGCAACCCGTCAGCTCTTCATCGGTATTGATAGCGGCACTCAATCCACCAAGGCCCTGGTGGTGGATGGCACTTCAGGAAACGTATTGGCTGAATCAGCCGCTGCCTATGGCCTGATCCCTGGTCTGGGTGCGGGAGCCAAAGAACAGCATCCACACACCTGGAAGGAAGCCACCAAAAGATCGATCACGCGGGCCCTCAAAGCCTGCAAGGCAAAGAAAGAGGAAGTGGTGGGCATCGGTGTGAGTGGGCAGCAACACGGCTTCGTGCCCATGGACAAGCACGGTGAGGTCATCCGCCCTGCGAAATTGTGGTGTGACACCAGCACGGCCAAAGAATGTGAAGAAATCATGGAGCGCCTGGGAGGCAGCAAAGCCACCCTCAAAGCCCTGGGCAATGCCATCTTACCAGGCTTTACCGCATCCAAGATCCTATGGCTCAAAAAGCACGAGCCCAAAAATTACAAAAAATTGGCCACGATCCTCCTTCCTCATGATTATCTGAACCATTGGCTCACTGGAAGAGCGGTGATGGAATACGGCGATGCCAGTGGCACCGCGCTGCTGAATGTCCGGACACGCACGTGGTGCGAATCTGCCCTCAAAGCCATTGATCCAGGGTTGAAACAAAAACTCCCTGAACTGATCTCCAGCGATCAGCCCGCCGGGCATCTGCAGGCTTCAACGGCCAAGGAGCTGGGTCTGAGCACCAAGGTATGGGTCAGCGCAGGGGGAGGAGACAACATGATGGGAGCCATAGGAACGGGTAATACTCGCCCCGGCATGGTCACCGCAAGCTTTGGAACCAGTGGAACCATCTATGCCTGTGCAGGCAAACCAGTGGTGGATCCCAAAGGAGAAATTGCCGCCTTTTGCGATTCCACCAATCAGTGGTTGCCCCTGCTGTGCACCATGAATGTCACCGTGGCCACCGAATTGGTGCGATCGGAACTGGGATGGTCGCACGAACAGTTTTCCCGGGCTGCGGCCAAGGTTCCTGCCGGGTCCGACGGCCTGCTGCTGCTCCCTTATCTGGAGGGAGAGCGCACGCCAAACATCCCCCATGGCACAGGTGTCTGGCTGGGATATCGGGCAGCGACCGCCTCGCCTGGACATCGCGCCCGAGCCGCCATGGAAGGGGTGACTCTTGGAATGAATTACGGGCTCAATCGCCTTCGCAAGCTCGGAGTTCGCCCTTCTCAAATCCGGGTCACTGGCGGTGGTGCCAGATCCAAGGTTTGGCGACAGATCATGGCCGATGTGTTTCAAACCGAAGTGATCACACTGAAAGTCAGTGAGGGAGCCGCCTACGGTGCGGCCCTGCAGGCGATGTGGTGCTGGCACAATCAACAGGGCAAATCAACATCCATCGACGCCCTGACCGATCGGTTTGTAAGGGTCCATCGTCGGGAGCGAGCCACACCCAACCCGAAGCATGCATCCGTTTACCAAGAACTACAGTCCATGCAGGACACCTCGGGCAAGGCCCTCTTGCGCTTGTTTGATCAACACCGCAGCCTTACGCAAGGTTGAGGCCCTTAGGACGGAGCCCGATACACCAGCCCTTGCCAATGGATCGCTCCAGAAGCTTGGGTCAAAGTGATTTCACTCTGGCAAGCTGGAGGAGCCCAACTCCTTCTCGAGATAGGCCGTCACATCCTTGAATTTCTCCTGATTCGAGGGGTGCAGCGCCATCAAGGTTCGATGCGCCTTGAGGCTGGTTGTTGCCATTTCCTGGCGACTTCCCTCCTCCATGGCAAGAGGCGTTTCATGGGAGCGGAGTGAAGCATCCGCTTCATGACTTGCTTGACGGATTTCAAACCAATCCAGGACCCCTAAATTATCAATCAGCCCCAGCACGCGCTCATTGGCATGGACCAGTTCTAGGTGAGCCGACGCGGCATCTATCTCTTGGAGTTGCGCTGCAAGCGAAGCCAAAACACCCAGAAACGTACTGTCCATAACCAAGCACTGACTCAGCTCAATCACAAAGGATCGGTGCCCGAGATCAAGCTGCTCTAACATGAACCTTTTGAATGGCACACTGGAATGGACCGTCGCGCGCCCCTTGATGCGTATGCAGACCATGCCCTCCAGGTGAGCCACGCGGATCTCGGCGTGTTTGGGGGGGCTGTCGTTCATGATGTTTTCGAGGTTTTTTTCGGAGTGGGTCTTGCCATGATCGACACCAATGTTTGCTGGAGGATCTGATCATCGCTCATGGGACTGGAGACGAGGAGCTGGTTGGCGCGAAAAAGTTGATGCATGGCTGAAACCAACTCCTCCATCTGGTAGGAATCTGACTGAGGCAACGCACGAAAGAGCACATAGGGATTGATTCTCATGGGGTTGAAACGAGGATCCTCCGGCATTTCACCGGCTGGTATTTGCTCCAGCTGCTGTTTGAAACGAAAAAATTGCCTTTCCGATCGCAGCCACCCCCTGGCCTGCATCTCCTTGACCAAAATCATGGTGCGCACCTTGGAGATCAGACCATACAACAAACCGATAGCGCTTCGCTGCCGATCCAGTCGCATTTCCCAGAGCTCCTCATCCAGACAGCGCATGGCTGTCTCCAGATCTCGATTTCCCAGGGCATCTCCCAGCGCAAATGCCTTGGCCTGTTTGTTCCGAGAAACCACTTGCCGAACATCCTCAGAACTGGCGTGCCCCGAGGCCGAGGCAAAGAGCACCACCTTTTCAGATTCCTGTTCAAGTTGCCTGGGATGGGGCCCCACCAGTTCGACCAACAAGGAGATGGCTTCAGCGTCTGCCTGGATCTGGGCTTGAGCAAAGGAGTCCCGAACGCGCTGTTCGGCTTCGATCACCCAGTCTGATTTGGAAGGATCCCAGCCATCGTGCACTTCCACTTTTCCCAGTTTCTGGAATTGCTTGTAGAAGGACTTGCGCTTGTCCACCTTTCCGGCCGATATCAGTAATCGGAAACTTCCCTCCCCTACTTGCTGCACTTCCTGAACCACGGCAGCAAGCCCTTCGGTGACTACCTTGGATGCCGCCATCTTTTCTTCACCAAGAAAGGTGCAGTGGCGAAACCAGATCAACTTACCAGCTCCAAAAAAAGAGAGGGTCTGCAAGGCCTCAAGACATCTTGATAGAGCCTGAGAAGCTTCACTTACCGTGGCAGCGGAGCCATCCACGATTTCCTGCTCATGGTCCGGGCAATCGCTTATCCACTGCTCATACACCTGCTTAGAGCGCTGTCGGGTGGCATGGTCATCCTGACCACAAATGAGGACAAAATCACTGGATGCACTTGCCTTGCTGGGGGGCATCAGAGTTCGTCCGATGGACTGCTGGAATTTTTGATATCCTCCAGGATATGGGACATGTCCTCCACCTCCTCAAACAGCGGAGCAGAGACAAAAATCGGCTTTTTCTGAGCCGTTGCCATGGCCAGACAGTCGCTGGGACGCGCATCGACTTCAACAATCTTACGCCCCAACTCATTGCGCTGCTGCAAAACCATGCGGGCATAGTAGGTTGTGCCCTTGAGTTCACTGATCAAAATACGCTCAACACTGATCCCAAAACCTTGAAACACATGGGTCATCAAATCATGTGTGAGGGGGCGCTGCTTGGCCTTGTTCTGAATGAACATCTTGATGACCTCCCCCATGCTGCGCTCGATTTGAATCACAAACACCTTGTCCTTATTGCCAAGAAACACCGCCTCGCCATTGTTGACCGGCAAGATACCCCTTATTTTGACAGGGACCACCTCAGAACTCATGCCTTTACTGTAGGCCGATGGCGTTTTAATTCAAGCGCTCCCTTCGTTTTGCGCGCCTCGGTCAACCTTGTCATCATCTCTCTTGAAAGCACGCCAAAGCCATGAGGCAGCATACAGCCTAGATGGTCCCCGGCGTCGCAGGACTCCATACCCGGCTGGCTTCGATCCAGCCCCTTTGGCTTTACTTTGTCGGGTCCTGCCATCAGGATATTGAGACGCAACACACCCCTCATGCTGCTCATGGAACATCCATCAAACAAATCCCTTGGAACCCCTTCCAATCGTCGAGCCTTTCTATCCTCCCTGGGTTTG
>Ga0181581_10002863_pt1 | contig 13545 bp, 4 predicted proteins | sample 071ome_22_FD_132433 | JGI IMG/M metagenome (GOLD analysis project Ga0181581, IMG submission 132433) | Coastal salt marsh microbial communities from the Groves Creek Marsh, Skidaway Island, Georgia - 071404AT metaG (megahit assembly) | ecosystem: Environmental > Aquatic > Marine > Intertidal zone... | reverse complement strand
CTCGAAGGACTGATTTCTAACAATTAATTGAACAGGTGCAGTTCCCGTAATCTCGCTTAAGCGATGGGAGAGATCCAAAGCACGCTGCTCCACCTCACGAAAGCGAAACTCCCTTTCTGAAATAACTGGTTCCTGCGAAGTTCCCTGCCCTAGCGACCCCAAAGAAGACATGAAGAAGCTCAGGGCAATTGTAGCTTGAGGCAGGCAAAATTTCATCTTTACCATGCAAACCGAATTAGTACTGGAAATCAAACCCAAGTATTTTGTTTAGTGTATTGGATCGTTTAAACCGATTTAGCTCAGTAATGATGATCCCTTTCTGGGAGCGAAGGAAGAAATCACTGCTTGCTACATAGTCTCCCAACTTCGCTAAATCGGGGAGGATACGGATTACATCGTTACGCACTCGGATACGCTCGAAGTCAGTCGCGTTGTAAGTTTGATCATCCACATCACGGAGAGTCCAACTGCTGGAATTGATTAAATTACCTTCAAGGTAGAGCCATTTCTTAAATTCATGAGAATAGATCCAGGCAAAGTAAGGTTCACCCGTCCAAAACCATCCTAGTTGGTTGTGCCAAATCCAACTCGCTGAAATTAATTTGGATGGACGGCTAACATAGATCCACCCCAATTTTTCATGATAAAGCCACTTATTTTTGGCAAGATAGACCCACTCACCAAACGCGTCCTTCGTCCAATTCGCACCTTCAAAGAAAAGACCAAAGTTTTTATAAAAAGTCCATTCTGGCTTCGATGGGTGCTTGGCGATACAAATAGAGATTTGTCCGGTTGCAGTTAGTCCTCCCGAATCACGCATTGTGTAAGAAAAAGTATCCTCACCCAAAAAGGGAACCTCCGGATTGAGAAATTGGCCAATGTAAGAGTAGGCAAAAAAACCATTTCCAGTTCGCACAACATTTCCATGTGAAGGCCTAGTAAACGAGATGACTTCAAAATCCTCACTCCCATTCGTATCCGGCCCGGAGTGATCGTTGCGAAGCACATCAAAATAGAGAGGAAATGATTTAGACAAATCATAGTAATAGACAACATCGTCTACTGCTACAGGAGGGTCATTGGAAGGATTCACCACAATTTGAACCTTAGTAATCCGAGAAACTTCAGGTTCCTGGTCATCTCTTAGCTCAATGTTAAATGAATCTTCCCCAAAAAAGTTAGCTTTCGGCCGGTATAAGAAGTCGAGCCCGAAAATAGACAGTTCTCCGTGATCTGGATCGCTGTACGAAATAAATTCCACTGAATCATTTTCATCATCCAAAAAGTTAAAACGCCTCGCCAAAACAGTATCCTCTGTGATTGAAAATTCTGAAGTTCCCAAGGTCGGGCGATCGTTGATATCACGCACAAAAACGGTAAGCTCCTGCGTGGTCATTAGGTCAAGGCTTTCATTCTCCTGAACATCCCTACTTTTTACTCTCACTTCCACTTCGTACAGGTTTTCCTGGTAAAAATCGCTGGGACGCTCGTAGTTTGGAGCAACCTTAAATACCAGTTGGTTTCCGTTAATTACGGTAAACTTACCTTGATCAAGTCCACCAGAAACATCAAAGATGTGCTCTCCCTCATTGGATACTGCGGAAAGCTCGGTAACAAATTTAGTATTTTCGGGAATGATATATTCACTTTCCAACTCAGTAAATCGAGGAGGCTCTTTAACCTTTACGGAAAAGTGATAAGTGCGATTCGAGTCATCGTCTTGTAAAAGCAGTCCGAGTTCATAGAGGTTATTTTTATCCTCATCTAACGGATCATCATAAAGGAGACCATCAGGATACTGTTCACTGACACTGAGATTCCCATCTTCTCCAAGTGTGAAAAACTGAGCATCGTTACCGAAGAGGCTCTGGGTAAGAACGCCGAAGCCATCTGGATCATTGATACCAAGATTGCCGATTTTCACACTTTTCTCAGCTAAAGGTAAGATGAAATCATATGCACGAGATTCCTCTAAACGTGATGAAGCAGGAGGCTCATCGGCAACATTTTCCAAATAAATGACCAAGGTGCTGGTCGCAAGCCTCAGTCTATCGTCAATGCCCGAACTGAGTTGTAAATCGACAGTATGCTTGCTTTGTCTTTCAAAATCAGCAAAGGATTTATTCTGAAACTTTAGGATATTGTCCTCGATTTTAAAAGTCTCATAATTATTCGAAATTATATCCCAAGACAAAAAGGGAGCATCCTCAGAATCTGCATCCCGCCCGTACCCTTTTAAGCTCAAAATATCTGATGAATTTTCAGGTCTGTAAACCTCAGCAGGGTGGAAAATCTCTGGAGCATCATTAACAGATTCCACCACGAACTTAATACGAAGATCGGCAAATAAATTATAATCGTCGAGAACAGCATAATTAAACCCTCGGATCATTGCCTCATCCTCACCAGAGAAATTCTCGACAGGAGTATAACGAAGTTCGACTCTGGAAAAATTATGGTCAAATGTGACCGGCTCCAAGGACTCTTGAGGTAGCCCATCAATGTAAAACACAAGCTCACCATATTTTGGTTCATCGGCAATTGTAACCGTGCTGAGTCCGGGCTTAGTATTAGTATCTACATCGGATAAGTTAAGATCGCTAAAGTAAATCACCTTGGAACGATCTTCAGTCAAAAAATTGGTTATCTCAGGGTGACCATCTATGTAATGCAGAGCCGAACCGACGACTGGGAAAGGGGAGAACCTAGGAGGTTCATCCCCATTGACGACCTGTATGACAAGATCGATTTGATCTTGTAGAGAAGAATTAAGCTCCTCGATTCTGACGGAAACTTCGTACAAATGGCTATCGGGGTGATCGGACTCAAAATCCGGAGCAATATTGAAAAATAATTCTCCGCTGGTTGCATTGATATCAAAATACTTCGAACCATCTCCGATTATGCTGAACTTAATTTCTTGCTCGGCACTAGAAAAAGTTTCGGGATTCTCAAAATTAACGATGCCCACTCTAGGGAAATGCTCAGGATGAGAGTAGATACCCCCGGGTGAATTATCGAATAATTTAAGAATTGGGGGTTCATTGATATCTTCAACTTCAATGAAGATCGACTTTCTTGAATTTTGTAATGCATCACCTCCCCAACCTTTGCTCTTTGTAATCTCTAAATCCAACTCATAAACACCATCCTCATCGCTATCTTTTGGAACTTCGTAATCCGCCTCATCCTCGAAAAGAAGCATGCCTGTAGCGGTAAATCTTTTTAGATCAAATAGACGATCGTCTTTGCTGGAATCTAAAATATCGAATTTGACAACATCCTGCTTCCTATCGAGGTCAACTAATTGAAGAACACCAGCAAATTCATTGGGTTCGCCTAGGCTGTATTTTGCGAACTCAAGACCTTTTTCTTTGATTTGATCATCATTGGGAACAGAAACTTCAAGCAGCTTTATACTTTCCTCCCCTCGCTGGTTCAACACAAGCAAAGCATCTCCGTTCGGCTTATTGTACTGTAAAGCCGAATGGATTAATAAAGATGAATCAGGAACATCGGGATCCTTTAATTCAAATTTTGTAGGGTAGGGATTAATTCCCTTCCCGCCGAGTGCGTAGTAACTAAGGGTTTTGGTGCTCCATAAAATATCAGGAACACCACCATCCAGGTTGACCACATCGAGATACCTCACACCATCCCCAGCATCCAATTCCTGAATTGCTTGGATTGCCCACTCCCTTTCAGAAAACTTGGCAAGGTGGATTCCGCTGTCCGAACCAATGACTAAATCTTTTATCCTAAAGAGGTCATTCCCCCCTTTATAAGCTGAACGACCGGGGAAATCTGCGGTATCTAAATTCAAGCCCCGCACAAATCGTGGCTTGGAGAAAACACCATCAAGCACCCTACCCTTTTCAAAGCCTCCCCTGCCGTCATTTTCATACCATACGACCAAGTCTATTTTGGAATACGGTACGATAAGGTCGAGGTCCTTGTCTTGATCAACATCGGCTAGAGTAAACTCTAGGATATCTGACTGAGGTTCAAAATCCGCTTGAGATTCGACTGAAGCACCAATCGCCAGGGACACTTTAACATGAGTATCAAATGGATTATCTTCCCCTGGAATCGTAGGAAAATAGAACAACCTCGGCTCTAATGCACCCGAATCACCTGACACATTAGCTGCGACTATGAGGTCGTCAAAGCCGTCGGCATCAAGATCGCCAAACTTGGCAAAGCTTGGAATTGCCTTTCGTTCGTCCGATTGGCTGCCATCTATAGCAGGTTTAAATGAGGGTATATCGATTTCGCTAAAATTCTTCCCTCCCCTATTCTTGATGTAAGAAATCTTATGCTCAGAAAACACAACCAAGTCGATGAGTCCACTTCGATTCACATCAGCACTAACCACAAACTGTGGCTTTGGTTTAGAAGAAGAATCTAAATCGCTCTTCAGCACATTCTCCAGATTGGTAAATGATGCACCATTAAAAATTTTGTCTGGTTCGATCGAGGTATTCCCATCATATTTTTTCGAATTCGGCCAAAATCCAAACATTTCCCCAGACAAGCCTAACAGGTCAGGAAATTCTTGTTGAGGAACCTCCTCATCGTAAAAACTAAACTCACGGACGAATTGAGTATTCTCAGCAACTCGGAACTCCCGCTGAGCAAGAGGTTGTAAGTAAAAGTCCTTCTGCTGGTCCTCAACTTGAACAAAAAACACTCCATGCCCGGAAACTTGGTCCGCTGCAGTCACCTGTAAGTGCACTTCATAAATGTTGTCTGTGTTGTAATCTTCTGGGTTCTCGAAATCTGGGGGACGAATAAAGCGAAAACCACTGGCTCCTGAGTCATACTCAAAAAAGAAATTATCTTTGAAAATAGAGTGGTCACGCAGAGAAACTGTTAAATTTTCGCTGATGTCCAGTGTATCAGGAGAAACTTTGAAAAGCTCGGTGTCTAGCTCCTGTGTGGTAAAAATCGTTCCATTATCCTCGAAAAAGGGCTCTTCGACAACATTGCTGATATTTACTTCAATCAACTGCCCCGTCTTTTTTGGAGAGGGCAAATCGGAGACCTCCGTTGCCACCACTCGCACCTGATAAGCTCTTTTTTGGAAAAGATTATCAAAATCGGGAAGCATTGCCTCCTTGAAGAAAAGAGTGAAAGAATTTCCATCATCGTTTGTATTCACATCGAAGCTCTGGAAATCTAAGGTAGGATCGAGGGAGAACCTCAGCTTATTTTCAAAGTCGGGGTCTATGGCATTAAAAGTCCCGACCTCTGCAGTCTCTTCGTCATGTAAGAGAATATAACTAGAATCGCGGAATACTGGATTTTTATCAGCAACCGGGATTAGTTTTACTGTGACATCAATGGAGGAAGATTGCCCTCGATCTTCCTCACTCACCGTTACAGTAAAGCTGAATGGTGGCTCGTCTTTTAAGTCTTCAAAATAAGGCAAACCAAAAGTATCAGGTGAATCCAGGTCCCAAGTTAACTCCCATGTATTTGCCCCAACCGAAGAGATATTAAAATCCTTGTCGTCCTCGGTCACACTGAGGACCAAGGATTGATTTTCAGAACCGGCATCATTTTTGTCCGAAACCTTGAATCTAGCGATTACCATCTGACCTTCATTATGAAAAAAGGTAACCTTGGAATCATTCAACTGATAGGGAGTAGCGCTGATATGAGGGTTGTCGTCAAAAAATTGATTATCGATCTCGATCACAGGAGGATCTTCAATTTCCCCAATAGAGATAAGAACTTCTGCCTCAAGTTCATGATCAATATTTTTGACTAGATACCTTAAAGCAAACTCACCGGAGGCATGCTCGGGAGGGGAAAACTTAAGCAACACATCGTCTGCCTCTTGAACGAATGCGACCATACTAGCGTCAAGAACATCTCCCTGTTGATTGACCAATGAAAGAACTTCAAAGGCAAGAGAACCATTCCCCCAACTACCCTCATCAACATCGACAATCAGTTCCTTCATACTTTCCGTGAAAGAACCGTTGTCTGGCCCATTATCCTCAGTCCATGTACCAGCTACAACAGGGAGAGATCCTGAGCGAAATTCAGGAGGGTCGTTCCTGTCAATAACCTCAATCTTGAAGATCTGATAAATTGAAGAAAGAGCATCTCTTGCCTTGACCATTACATATCCTTCAGATGTTCCTTCAAAATCCGGCAAATCGGTAAATTTCAGACGATCATCTTCTACGATCATCATGTTTTGAAAATTCATCGCATCTCTTTTTTCGCGGTCGCTTTTGTAGGCAGGTGAAAGAGCAACTGAATATCCCAACTGTTGTGGTTCTCCAGACTCCGTAAGATCTTCATCGAAGAAAACATTATCCAAAAGCCAAAGGGTTTCCAACGATTGGGGATCTTGAGTGTAGGGTGTGGGAACAGGAGGAAAAGCTTCGTCAATACTCAGCTCTACCACTTCGCCAAAAAGATCATTTTGCTGGAGGGTGCCAGATCGGACAACAGGGGGGTCATTCTCAGGAGCCAGCCTAATAGTGATCACCTGTTCCTGGCCAACAGAAATGCTACTTGAACCACTTGTGTCAATGCTAGTACCAGTAACCTGCAATGAAACATTGAGGTCACCAGCACCCAAGTCCTCATAACTGGGAAGATCACTAGGATCAAATCTTAGCTGAACGGTTTCCCCATTACCTTCAAGGCTTGAGTCAATGTACTTATCACCCACCTCATCGCCATATACCAATTGAAAAAAACGACTGTAAGGACCATCAATAATCTCCCAATTCCAAAGACTGATGGTGCGGTCCCTCAGTTCTGGATCATAGGGCACCAAATCAATAGCGTGTGCGGTATATTCTTCTGGAACCGTAAATATCGAACCTACATGCTCAATATCAATAGAGTGAGGCTTGGCTACAAAACTTGGCGGCTCCTTCACATTTTGTATGACAATTTTAAAAGGAAAAGCCTTAAAATCTCCTGCTTCATCGACAACGGTCAATGTGGGAAGGTAGGACTTTTCGTCTCCCTCTACTCGCTCGTAGTCTGGGGGAACCACTCCATCCCACCTCAGATCAACAAACCAGAGGAAATTCTGGGAGTCGTTGATAATTTGGTGATCTGGATCACTATCCTGATAAGGCTCACTGATGTTAAACCTGCTAACTGCGGTAGGTTCAGAGAGAGAAACCGATTTAATCTGCTGGTAATCGAGAGTATCTTTGACGGGAATCTTAAGAAAAATGGGATCATTCTCATCCGAGAACAAAAGGATGGTTTGGTTATCTTCGGCATAGGTTATGGGTTCAGTAATCTTCCCTTTCCTCAAGATAACTGGTGTTTCGTCCTCACTTCCAGGCACAACAAAACCAATAGTCGGATCGTCATTTTTATTGGTTACATTTATATCGAAAATTACCTCAATGGAGTCCTGCACGGCATTTTCACGATCGAAGAGATCATAAAAGGAAAGCTTGAAGCGATCTAAGCCATAAAAACTGGTAGGAGGTTTGTATAGAAGTTCAAATTTACTGTCATTGAAATCCACTGTTCCACCTTCAAGAGACTTGCCAGAATTAACCCAACTTATATTACTCGCACTATCGTCGTCCAAAACTCGGAGGAAATCACCCTCTGTATTGAAGAAATTATACAAATTAATATCCTCATTCTCTTTTGTCTCACGGTAGTATGAGTATTTATTATTTTTTAATCTGGGCAGGTCAGGACCGTCCCTAACTGTAAAGTTAAGCGTAATTGAGGGGTCATCCATAGTTGAATCCGTGACTCCTGACTTCAGATCATTAAGCGAATCGTGTACATCAATTATCAATTCAAATTCATCTGAACCTTCCTTATTTAGCTCTTCGTAGTCGGGCATTTCCCGAAAACTGAGACTGCCCGAGGAATCAATTTCAAAAAGGGGTGCTTGCTTGCCTTTTAATTCGTAATAAATTCCTGCCCCATTGGCATAACTCTCAAAAGATGAGGAACTGTTATTGTCAGGAAGAAATAAGGGGTGTGGATGACTGTCATTATCAAGAGGTGTGAGATTCAGTATACGCAGGCCAGCATTTTGAGGATGATTCTCCTGAAAAGAAACTTCATAGACGCTCGAACTATTTTCTTCAATCTCGAGGTAGCTTTCTGCCACTTCTTCGACATTTATTAACTCTATCGAATCGGTTAAATCGTTATCAATGGAAACAAAGAGATCAAAAACATCTCCCTCCTCACCATCATCCTCGGCAGTAAAAGTAAGATGAAGGGACTGGTCGGGAAAAGTAAAGTAATCATCTGTAAATTTTAACACCAATCCATAACTTTCTTCACTACCCAATAAAACCGGCAATCCATTAGAGAACATGGAATATTCACCTCGTTCAAGTTTGATGAAATTTGTATCTTCATCCGGGTTGGGTGTAGAGTTAAGATCATTGTAGGAAAAAGTTGCATCCGCATCTTTCACATAGAGGTATACTTCCTCAGGAAATACAGGTTCGTAGACAGACCGAAACTCAAATGGAACAGTAGATGTATCGTACATATTGAGAGACACCTCTTCACCATCTTCATCAAGATAAGTTTTTAGACCTTGTTCATCAAATTTGATGTCATACTTAATCTTGTAGGAGTTAGCCTCTCCAGACTCTAAGGTATTTGCCTCAGACCTGATTTTGAATTCAGCAGCCACATGGGGGGCATTCTCCCACGAATCACCCTTGTTTCGCTCCATGATAGCGACGGTCTTGCCAAAGTATTTTTGAGGCTGGTTATCATCGCCCGAAAGTTGAAACTTCAGACCCTGTGGTTCCTCTGGAAGATTTTCCAAAGAAAGATTAAGGGAAACTATCTGGTCAGGAAACTTTTTATCAGAGACAATAATATCAACCGGCCAACTAACCGAAGGAAATAGGGTTTCATAGTCTGGTGCCAATCCAGGCTTGTAGCGAATTTCATAATTTGTGGTTATTCCGTTAAGCCCTTTTGACGATTCACTGTTAACTTTAGATGAGCCTATTTTAATAAGTTCGAAAAAGCTCCCATCCTGTTCGATCGCAACCGATGCAGAATCAGGAGAATTCTCATAATCTGCGACCGTTTCGTTTTCTGGCTCGGGATCGAAAAGAGTAAATGTAAAAGCCAACTTTTGGTTTTCTTCAAAAAAAACAGTCAATGATTCGGGAAGGATTTGCCCAATTGAATATGCGGAGTCGTCCAAGAGTAAGTACGGGCTCCTACTGATATTTTCGAAATCCACACTGGCGGTAAAATTCCCTTCAGTCCCATCCTTAAAAACCACATTATAATCGAAACTGTCACTTCCGGTAACAAAATGATAGGGTTTGTATTTGATATACCAACTTGTACCGGTACGGGAAACTTGCGTAACCAATCCTTTGCGAGGCTTGAACAAACTACTGGCCTTTTGGGGCGTTCCTTGCTCAGACCAATAATCCCCGCCTACATAATTTATATCTTTGCCTCCAATATTTCGACCAATCGTGAAGGTTGTTTCTTGCGGACTGGCGAGCTCTGCAGCACCTATCTGCTTGATGCCAGGATGGGGAGTTGCCCCTTTCGAAAAGTTCACCCAATACAAGGATGTGCAAAAAAGCCAAAACAAGGTTGCCCCATTTACTGGGAAGCAAGACAACTTGAATTTGGGTTTCATGAAAAGGATGTAATTTTGGTGCGTGGAAAAGTAAATTTCTTAAAAAAGTTAAGCTATTATTATGCAGTCTCATCTTGCAAGATGTTTCAAGGGGTTTCAAGCATCTAGAAAGTAACCTTTAAGTAAAACCTTCCCGCAACAAAACTCTTAGTTAGTTTAATGGATTCGATAGCCTATGGAATGAAACTTGCCTCTGCTCAGAATATTTAGCAATTCTTAGTACATGACAGCCCATCCCAAACCCTCATCTTCCTACTGGAGTGACAGCCTTAAGCTGGTAGGTAAATTGTTGTTCATCTGGTTTCTTGTATCCTTTGGTTGCGGAATTCTCTTCAAGGACTTCCTCGATCAATTTTCTATCGGAGGGGCTCCACTAGGGTTTTGGATGGCCCAGCAAGGATCCATACTTTGCTTCGTTATTCTTTTGGTTATTTATGCACACAAAATGAACAAACTCGATGACCAACACGGTTTTTCCGAGGAGGAATAATAAGCTATGGATCAAACAACCTGGAATTTCATCTTTATCGGAATCACCTTTGGTGTCTACATCGGGATAGCCATTTGGTCCCGCGCAGGATCCACCAAGGAATACTACACCGCTAGCGGAGGGGTTTCCCCTTTTGCCAATGGCATGGCCACCGCCGCGGACTGGATGTCGGCTGCCACCTTCATTTCCATGGCGGGGGGCATTGCCGCTGCCGGATATGGTGCATCTAAATTTCTCATGGGTTGGACGGGAGGATTTGTACTCCTCACCACCCTGATGGTTCCATATTTGCGAAAGTTTGGAAAGGCCACCGTGCCCGACTTTATTGGGGACCGCTTTTATTCCAACGGTGCACGACTTGTCGCAGTAATCTGTGCAATTTTTATCTGCATGACCTACATCATGGGCCAGATGCGCGGAGTAGGTATCGTCTTTTCGCGGCTCTTTGATATCGAGATCTGGATGGGGGTATTGATTGGGGGAGGTATCGTATTTTTTTATGCCGGACTTGGCGGAATGAAAGGGATTACCTACACGCAAGTCGCCCAATACTGCGTGATGGTATTTTCCTACACCATACCGGTCATTTTCATTTCCATCATTATCACCGGAAATGTCATCCCCCAGCTCGGCCTAATTGGAAATTATATCAAAGACGGCACCGAGGCCTCGGTTCCTTTGATCGTAAAGATCAATCAGATATCCACTGACCTTGGCTTTGCCGAATACACCGCAAGTACGAGCAATACTCTCGATATGTTCTGTATTACCGCAGCCTTAATGATAGGCACTGCGGGGTTACCTCATGTCATTGTCCGCTTCTTTACCGTAAAAAATGTACGGGCAGTGAGAAAATCCGCCTACTGGACCCTTGGGTTTATTGCCATTATTTACCTAACCGCCCCGGCTTTGGGAATTTTTGCCCGAACCAACTTCGTCGAGGAAATTAACCAAAAACGGTACGCGGAAGCCCCCCAGTGGTTCAAAAATTGGGAAAGCCAAGGCATGATTGCCTGGGTCGACAAAAACAAGGACGGCATCATGCAGTACCAGGCTGGTTCAGTATTTGATGGCAAACCCGTCTATGCCGATGAGAACCGTGCGGAAGGTGGACCACGCCCCGTGTCGAATACCCTCACTGAATCTCCCAATGAGGTGTACTATGACCGTGATATCATCGTACTGGCCAACCCGGAAATGGCAGGCCTACCCAAGTGGGTTATTGCCTTGGTGATGGCAGGCTGTGTGGCCGCCGCCCTTTCCACTGCCGCCGGTCTCCTTCTTGTTCTCTCAACTTCTGTTTCCCACGACTTGATGAAAAAGATTCTCAAGCCCAACATCTCGGACAAACAGGAAATCCGCTACGCACGTATAGCCTCCTTCGGTGCCCTGGCCATTGCGGCCTATTTTGGAATCAACCCGCCTTCCAGTTTTGTCGCCAAGACTGTGGCCTTCGCCTTTGGTCTTGCGGCATCCTCCTTCTTCCCCACCCTCATTATGGGTATTTTTTCCAAGAAGATAAATAAACAGGGTGCCATTGCCGGAATGATCTGCGGGATAGGATTTACCCTCGGCTACATCGTGCACTTCCAGTTCCTGACCGATAGCAAGGACTATTGGTTCGGCATCTCTCCGGAAGGAATCGGGTTCCTTGGTATGATTATCAATTTTATCGTTGCTTTCGTGGTCAGCTCTTTCACCCCTGCCCCGCCCGAAGAAGTGCAGGAACTGGTCGAAAATATCCGTATTCCCCAGGGTGCGGGTCAGGCAATCGATCATTGAGGAAGTTTTCAATCTGGCTTCTTTTCATCCCCGTAATACTTTGCGGAGAGAAAGAAGGGTTCCGTTCCTTGTTTGATGGCAAATCCCTCGCCGGCTGGGAGGGAAACCCTGACTTTTTCCGGGTGGAAAACAGCTGCATGGTAGCCGGGCACTTAAACCGGCGGATTCCCCGAAATGAGTTTCTCGTGACCGAGCAAACCTGGGATGACTGTGAATTCATCTTTGAGGCCCGTCTCCGCGGGCCAGGCTCCAATGCAGGTGTGCAGTTTTGGAGTAAAAAATTACCCAACTCCAATGAGATGATTGGTTACCAGTGTGACATTGGGGCGTTCAAAAAGGGATTACTCTGGGGCTGGCTTTATGATGAGTCGAGACGTAACCGCTTCCTTGCTACCGCTCCCCAGAGCGATATGCAGGAGTGGGCACACCCTAAGGGGAAAGGGAACAAACTGCGTGTAAGAGCACAAGCCCCTCACATCCAAATCTGGTTAAATGATTATCTAGTTTGCAAATTTGAGGAGAAGGATGCCTCCATTCCCCAGTCTGGACATATAGGTTTACAGATTCACAGCGGCCCTCCCTTGGAATGTTGGTTTCGAGGCATTGCTATACGGAAATTATAATTGCCAAAAAGAAATTCTTTAGCAGAAAAGGGTGATATGAAATCAACCATTGTTTGCACCCTTTCCATCTTTATTTGGAGCTGCTTTATTTCTACACTCAACGCAAGAGAAGACTATCATCTTGGCTTTCGTATCGCCCCGCGGATAAGTACTCTTGGTGGTGGTCTCGAAGTGGCCAAAGGGCTCACCCCGTGGCTGGGATTACGGGGAGGTGTAAACTATTTCACCTATACCTACGACTCAGAAGAATCAGGCAATGACTACGAATTGGAACTGGAACTCAAAAGCTTTGGTTTATTTGTAGACTTGCATCCATTTAAACAAGCCTTTCGGATCACTGGGGGCTTTCTCATCAATGGAAATGAGATCAACGGGAATGCCAAGCTTGCTGCGGGAGAAAAGTTTGATTTGGACGGAACCCCCTATTCCCTCGCCGGTGACCGTGCATCTATGGCCCTCACCTACGAAACCTTTGCTCCATACGCTGGGTTTGGCTGGGACACGACCTTCGGGGACCATGACAACTGGGGCTTCACCTTTGATTTGGGCGTTGTATTCTCTGGTTCACCCGACTTGGCAATTAACGCGTCCGTCGATTCAAGCAATCAAGCAATCATCGATGAATTCGAGTCAAAAAAGAAAAAAGAGGTGGATGAGGTGAAAGAAGACTTAAACGATTTCGAATTCTGGCCGGTAATCAGTGCTGGTATTGTCTACCAGTTTTAGAATTCTTGTAAGCTAATCGTTCTTCACGAACTTCGGTTCGTGGTTCCATAACCAATAGATGGGATATTTTATTGTCTCAGCAAAGTAGGCAAGAATACCCCGGTCGGATTGCCACCAGTCGTCGATCGCAAAAAGTTCGTTAGGTGCCCCTGCGACTTCCACCACCACATCACTGCCTTTAAAGACCTTATTGAATGCCAAGTGGGCACGTCGGGTATGAAACTCATCGGTCACGATAATCAACCTCTGCCACCCTGCCTTTTTCGCATAAGCAAGGGCATCCT
>Ga0181581_10002862_pt1 | contig 13546 bp, 10 predicted proteins | sample 071ome_22_FD_132433 | JGI IMG/M metagenome (GOLD analysis project Ga0181581, IMG submission 132433) | Coastal salt marsh microbial communities from the Groves Creek Marsh, Skidaway Island, Georgia - 071404AT metaG (megahit assembly) | ecosystem: Environmental > Aquatic > Marine > Intertidal... | reverse complement strand
CATGGAGGCGAAATCATCTGTGGGATTGTTGGTGTAAATATTGATCGCCCCTGCTGACGTATTTTTGCCATAGAGGGTGCCCTGAGGCCCTCTTAACACTTCAACGCGGGCAACATCGACTAAGTCGTTGATGCTCATGCCGGCGCGACCTTGATACACGCCATCAATGAAAATTCCTACGCTTGGGTCGATACCCGAATTACTCCCCATGGAGCCAATTCCCCGAATACGGATCGCGGTGGAGCGCGAGTCGGTTCCTTCAGATATCAAAAGATTCGGGGTGAATTCATCGAGAGAGGAGAGCTGCCTGACCCCGCTCTCATAAAAGAAGGCCTCGGAGAATGCGGAGACGGACATTGCGACGTCCTGAAGATTCTCAACTCGTCGCGTTGCGGTGATCAGCACCTCCTCAAGGGGAGGTAGCTGGTCGGAGATATCAGCCGACAACGCCGTAGGCGTTACCGCAGCAAGACCCATAAAAAACGTCAAGATTCTATGTAGGAACATATGTTGCATATAGGGCCACACGTCGAGTTTATTTTTGTTCTTCCTGCGATTCCACCCGGGCATGGGTTGTTGCCGTCCTACCCGAGAGTTTTAGATTACCTCAAAGTCATTTTTTTGTGGGGGTATGATCAGGCCATCGAGACAGGTGACTTGAGGAGGCGCACTAGATCACGAGCAGGTGGTTGTCTACGACCACCCCCTGTAGACTGGGACGATGGTGACGTCAGTATGTATTTCTCATGAGAGGCTGCTCTTGTGGCGCTAATAGTCTCTGCCCTCGGCTGGCTAGTCGTCTGGGGCTTTTGTCTTTTTGCCGCATTTAAATGTGGTCATTGGCTTGTCCGTCGCCAGCGAGTATCACTGTCAGGACGCTGGGTGGTAGTTACTGGCTGTGACAGTGGTGTCGGGCGTGCAGTGGTTCACCGACTCCTTCGTCATCAATGTCAGATCATTGCCTGCTGTCAGTCAGAGCAAGCCTGTAGAGAGCTCAAGCAGCATGGTGTTGTGGCAACCCTGCAACTGGATTTGACGAGGTCAGAGGACATTGTGTCCCGCGCATCGGAGATCCTAAAGGTCAGCGATGGTCGTCTTTGGGGTGTGGTTCACTGCGCAGGTATCGTCAAACCGGGCTTTATCGATTATCTCCCTCTCAGCTACTACCGGGATGTCATGGAAGTGAATTTCTTTGCGGTGGTCGATTTGACGCGACGCCTGCTTCCTGGGTTGAGACAGGCCGAGGGACGCTGTGTGATGGTGAGCAGTGTCGACGGTCTGGTCAGCTTGCCGGGAAATGCCCCCTATGATTCGTCGAAATTTGCGCTGGAAGCCTTTGCAGATGCGCTGAGGGTCGAGCTTTCATTTTGGAAAATTTTTGTTTCCGTCGTTAATCCGTCCACGCTGCGTACTCCGATGTCGGCGACGTATTTCGGACTTCATCACAATGCCTGGTCGGCGATGGAGAGTGAAGATCCGGGAGGGGAGTGGAAGCGGCACTGGCCTCTCAAGTGGCTAGAGAGTTTTATTTCCACAAATAGTCAAAATCTGCGTCGCATTACTGAGGATCCGATGGTGGCAGTTCGGGATATAGAGCACGCTCTCTCAGCACGGCACCCAAAGCTTCGCTATTTGAGTGGGACGCTTGCGAGAACTTTTTTTTACATGCTGTGGATAGCCCCCGAATTTCTCAGCGCAAAGATCAAGCGGATGACAATCCAGCCACCACCCCGTCGGGAGGGCTAATGCACATAAAGGGATTGCTTCACGTCAATATCAACTGCAGCAATTTTGAACGCTCCAGACAGTTCTACGAATTGCTGGGTTTCGAGCTCCTTTCTCCCGTGCCCGCTGAAGGGCAGGGTAGCGTTGCGCGTGCAGTTGGGTTCGAGCACTACAGGGTGAGAGGAGCCCTGATGAAGCACCCTAGTCGGATCGTGATTGACCTGCTGGAATGGCAAGAGCCAGTGTCGCCGCCTGCCCCGCCTCAGAGGCTAAACGCAGTCGGAATCGCGCGGATTGCACTGATTACAGAGGATATAGACGCTGATGTTGCTATTCTGAAAGCGGCCGGGGTAGAGCTGATTACGGAGCAGCCCGGGGAGGCCACTGGTCCGCAAGGGTCCACGGTCCATTTCATCTGCTTCAGAGATCCCGATGGCAACACGCTTGAGCTAGTCCAACTGTGAGATAAGTCAATGTACAGAGTCATTACCTGCAACACTAACGGCATCCGGGCGGCACAGAGGAAGGGGTTTTTCGATTGGCTGAAAAAGCAGCGTGCCGACGTTGTCTGTATTCAAGAAACCAAAGCGCAAATCCACCAGCTTGATCCAGCGCTCTTTGAGCCCACCGGCTATTACTGCTTTTATAACGATGCGCAGAGGCCGGGATACAGTGGAACAGCACTATTCAGTCGAAAGAAGCCCAACAAGATAGTGACTTCGCTTGGCTGGGAGCCGGTCGATTCCGAGGGACGGTACCTGCAAGCCGATTTTGACGGTTTAAGCGTTGTCTCACTTTATGTGCCGTCTGGGTCCAGCGGGGAGGCTGCTCAAGCGCGTAAGGAAGTTTTCATGACGCACTTTTATGAGCACCTGCGAACACTCAGAAGAAAACGTCGGGAGTTCATCATTTGTGCAGACTGGAATATCTGCCACAGGGAAATCGACTTGAAAAACTGGCGGGGCAATCAAAAGAATTCGGGGTTCTTGCCTCATGAGCGGGCCTGGCTCGATCGGGTGTTTGAGGAATTGCGTTGGGTCGACGTCTTTCGACAGGTGACTCCCGAGCCCGATCAATATACATGGTGGAGTAATCGTGGTCAGGCATGGGCAAAGAACGTGGGTTGGCGGCTGGACTATATGCTCACGACACCAGGCTTGTCCGGGTCGGCGCTGTCAACCGACATCTACCGTGAAGAAAGGTTCTCTGATCATGCACCTCTCACCATTGATTTTAAAATCTGATGTTGGCGATGCAGTAGGAGAACGCGTAAAGTAAGCGCCTCAAAAAGGGGAGTTGTTATGTTTATCTCAAGTGCCTATGCGCAGGCTCAGGGCGCACAGCCCGCAGGCGGTGAATTTTTCCAGTTGGGTTTTCTGGTTGTCTTGTTCGCAATTTTTTATTTTATAGCGATCAGGCCGCAGAGAAAGCGTCAGAAGGAGCATCAGCAAATGGTCTCCGCATTGCAGAAGGGTGACGAGGTCATTACCTCCTCTGGTATTTTGGGCAAAATCACGGGATTGGATGAGCACTACATCCAGTTAAATGTGGCCTCTGGAGTCGATATGAAGATGCAGCGGGTTTACGTTAATGCCGTACTCCCCAAGGGAACGCTGAAATCAGTAGGAGCCGAGTAAGCTGGTATCCTCGCCGATCCCATATCCGCCGCGGGTGAATCTTGCTCAGCGGCCGACACCGCTAACCCTCCTAGACCGAGCCTCCGATCGCTGGGGGCGAGGCAAGCGCCTGTGGGTAAAGCGCGATGACTTAACCGGCTCAACCCTGACCGGTAACAAAGTTCGAAAGCTGGAATTTTTCGCGGCCCACGCCAATCAGCATGGTTACACGAGCCTCATTACCTGCGGCGGATTGCAGAGCAATCACGCGCGAGCGACGGCCGGAGTTTGTGCTCAACTTGGATTGCACTGCGAGCTGGTTCTCCGGGGACGACCGCCCCTAGAAGGCGGCAACACGTTGCTGGACGCACTCTTCGGGGCAGAGGTGACCCCGGTGGAGCCCAGAGAGTATGTGAAGAATCTCGACGCGTTGCTTCACGCAACGGCTGATCGGCACCGGCAGCAGGGATATCAGCCACTAGTTATTCCAACTGGTGGTAGTAATGGACTGGGAATCTGGGGCTATATCGCAGCGGCCGAGGAGCTGATTGCGGATATGGCACAGGCCCGAATTGAAAAGGCTCTTATTGTTTGTGCGACTGGATCCGGTGGCACACAGGCGGGTCTGACCGCGGGCTTTGCGCTGCTGTCCCCGGAAAGTCGTGTGCTGGGCATGGCCGTGTGTGACGACGAGCACTATTTCAAGGAGAAGGTATTGGACGATGTGGAACAGGCCAGGGCGCATTGGGCGGACTTGAGTTGTCCTCCGGACCGGATCTTTACCAACGATTCTTATATCGGCGCGGGCTACGGTGTCGCCGGACCGGAAGTCTATAAAACAATTGGTGAGCTGGCGGGCCTCGAGGGGATAGTGCTAGACCCCGTGTACACGGGGAAGGCCTTTTATGGATTGATCACTGAGCTCAAAAAAGGCGAATATCAGGACGCAGAAGACATCATATTTGTACATACGGGTGGGGTTTTCGGCGTATTTCCTCATGAGCAGGGCCTTAGAGAGGCCCTCAGTCATGCGGGATAGGATACGCCGGCCAAAAGGGCAATAGATGTGGAGCGCAATCAATTATGACCTTTGAAGCATTGGTGACCTTGGTTAATGGCTACGCCTGGGGGCCCGCAATGCTCGTGTTGCTACTGGGCACGGGTATGTATTTGTCAATGAGGCTGGGTTTTCTCACTCTGCGCAAAATCCCGACAGCATTTAGCCTCTTGTTTGGGGGCTTTAGTGGTCAGGGGCAAGGAGATATTGCCCCGTTTAAAGCCCTGATGACATCCCTATCTGCAACTATCGGTACGGGCAACATCGCAGGGGTGGCGACCGCGGTCGCGATCGGTGGCCCCGGTGCTATCTTCTGGATGTGGGTTACTGCGCTGTTTGGTATGGCCACAAAATATGCCGAGGGTGTGCTGGCGGTTCGTTACCGAGAGCAGGACGCATTGGGTGGGTACAGTGGCGGACCCATGTATTACATCCGGAATGGATTGAGTAAAAAGTGGCGGCCTTTGGCGACCGCTTTCGCTATTTTCGGCGCTATGGCAGGGTTTGGTTTGGCAAATACCGTCCAATCCAACTCGGTTGCCCAGGTTCTCGATGCCAATTTGGGGATTCCGTGGCAGGCCACCGGCGCTGTTTTGATGGTGTTGGTAGGCGCCGTGATTCTGGGTGGAATCAAGCGGATTGCCGCCACAGCCGGGGCGGTCGTTCCTGCTATGGCGATTGCCTATATTGCAATGAGCTTGTTGGTGATCTTGATGAATCTTTCCGAGGTGCCTGCAGCATTGGGCACGATTGTATCGGCGGCGTTTAACGGTGCTTCAGCGGCCGGTGGTTTTGCAGGGGCCACCGTCTGGGCGGCTCTTCGATTTGGCGTTGCACGCGGCATTTTTTCAAATGAGGCGGGTCTGGGCAGTGCGCCAATCGCTCATGCAGCTGCCCAGACCAATGAGCCAGTGGAGCAAGGCATGATAGCGATGCTTGGCACTTTCATTGATACGCTTATTGTTTGCACCATGACAGGATTAGTGATTGTTCTTACTGGCGTTTTTGAGACCGGCGAATCCGGTGCGGCGTTAACTTCTATGGCATTTGCCCAGAGCATCCCCGGTGGGGAGTGGGTGGTGACTGTGGGTGTCCTGCTGTTTGCCATTACCACGATGATAGGCTGGTCTTTCTATGGAGAGCGGTGTGTTGTTTATCTTGTGGGCACCCGGGGTATTTTGCCGTTTCGTCTGTTGTGGGTGACAGCGATTCCCGTCGGTGCTGGCCTCAATCTCGGTGTGGTGTGGCTGATTGCTGATACCTTGAACGCCTTCATGGCGATCCCAAATCTTATTGCTCTGTTGCTCCTTTCGCCTGTCGTGATTTCATTATCAAGAGAGTATTTTGCTCGAGAGCGTCGGTAACCGGTGGTTCGGGTTGGTTAATCCATGACAGCATCCACACCCCAGAAGCTGGTCATCGCGATCTCCTCGCGCGCGCTTTTTGATCTTGATGAGGCGCACCGCGTTTTTGAGACTGAAGGTCTTGATGCGTATTCCAAATATCAAATAGACAACGAAAACGTTCCGCTTGCTCGGGGCACCGCGTTTACCGTGGTAAACAAATTGTTGAGTCTCAATGAGCGGTTACCCGAGACGATGGGTGTTGAAGTTGTTCTGCTGTCCCGCAACAGCGCCGATACAGGGTTGCGGGTGTTTAATTCAATTGAACACTATGGCCTTGGAATCACCAGAGCCGCGTTTTGTGGTGGTGAGCCACCTTGGCGCTATATCAGCGCTTTTGGCTGTCATCTGTTTCTTTCAGCGGAACCCTCTGACGTTCGAAAGGCGCTTGAGAATCATGTGGCGGCGGCAACCCTGCTGAGCCGGAATCCTCAGGATGTAGAAGCGGGTCAGCTCCGATTTGCATTTGACGGCGACGCGGTGTTGTTTTCCGACGAAGCCGAGCGAGTCTATAAATACGAGGGGTTGGCGGCTTTCGCAGAGAGTGAGAAGGCCGCCAGGCTGGAACCGCTTCAGGGAGGACCATTCAAGAGTTTCCTGGCAGCGCTTCAATCACTGCAGCAGGCATTTCCAGCCAGTGAAGCGCCCATTCGTACCGCCCTTATTACGGCGCGCTCCGCACCGGCTCACGAGCGGGTGATAAGAACGTTGCGCGCCTGGGACATACGCATCGACGAATCGATTTTTCTGGGAGGTCTGAACAAGACTGAATTCCTTACCTCCTATCGAGCGGATGTGTTTTTTGACGATCAGCAGGCTCACTGCGATCGGGCTGCAGGCCATGTCACTACGGGTCACGTTCCTCATGGAGTAGCGAATCAAATCGAGCCATAGTTCGCTTTTAGAATAAAAAATTGAATTTTTATTCTAAAACACTGGTGCAAGGGTTCGTTGCGGGGTATTTTTACGGGGACGGTTGACAAGGGCCTTTGCGTGAAACTGCAGCAATTACGATATATCTGGGAAGTCGCTCACCACGATCTAAACGTGTCGGCCACAGCCCAAAGCCTCTTTACATCGCAACCGGGAATCAGCAAGCAGATAAGACTGCTGGAAGACGAGTTAGGCGTGGAGATATTCGCCCGGAGCGGTAAGCACCTCACTCATGTGACCCCAGCAGGAGAGGCAATTCTAGATCTTGCCGGGGAGATTCTCCGCAAGGCGGGAGCAATCAAACGAGTTGCTCAAGAGTACTCCGACGAAACGGTGGGCGATCTTTCCATCGCCACGACCCACACCCAGGCGAGGTACGTACTACCTGGCATAATCAAGGATTTTATTCAGACTTATCCTGATGTCTCGCTTCATATGCAGCAAGGTACGCCGATGCAGATCGCAGCCATGGCCGCGGAGGGTGTTGTAGATTTTGCTATTGCGACGGAAGCGCTGCAGCAATTCTCTGATCTTATTATGATGCCATGTTACCGCTGGAACCGATGCATTGTTGTTCCCAAAGAGCATCCTCTGGCACAGCTCAATAAAGTCACCCTAGAGGCCGTCGCGGAATATTCTATTGTGACTTATACCTTTGGATTTACTGGACGCTCAAAACTGGACGAAGCGTTTAGTTCTCGCGGGCTCGTGCCGAAGGTGGTGTTTACAGCAGTAGATTCTGACGTGATCAAAACTTACGTCCGTCTTGGGCTGGGCATCGGCATTATTGCTGGGCTCGCCTATGATGATGATCTTGATCGGGATCTGGTCAAGCTCAACGCCGATCATCTGTTTGCCAGTAGCGTAACGAGTCTGGCCTTCCGCAAGGGTACTTTTCTGCGGGGATACATGTATGACTTTATCGAAGCGTTGGCACCTCATCTAAATAAAGAACTGGTGCAGGAGGCATTCTCCAGAGCAAACCCCGGCGAGCGTCAGGAACTGTACAGCCACATTGAGTTGCCTGTCTTTTAGTTCTCAAGTGCCTCCATGAAGACACGGACTTTGTCGAGGGTCTCTTGGTATTCAGCCTCTGGAATCGAATCGAAGGTAATGCCGCCGCCGCCCCAGCAGTAAAGCCGGTTGCCCACAGCTTCTACTGTGCGTATGGCGATACTCGATTGGAGCCAACCGTTCGCCTTGATTGCGAAGACGCTACCGCAGTAAATCCCACGGGGTGCTTGCTCTAATTCTTTAATAATCTCAACAGCTCGTCGCTTAGGTGCCCCCGTTATTGAGCCGCCTGGCGAGCAGTCGACCAGTGCCTGCCCGGGTGTGCAATGTGCGCGAAGTTTTCCCGTTACCGTGCTCACCAAGTGATGGACATTGTCGAAGCTTTGTAAGGCGCAAAGAGAAGGAACTGAGACCGAACCGGTTTCGCAGAGCTTGCCGAGATCATTTCGCAAAAGGTCCACGATCATGACATTTTCAGCTCGATCCTTGGGGGAGTTGCATAACGCCTCCGCGATTCGCTGATCTTCTTCGAGGTCTTTTGCGCGGGGTGCTGTTCCTTTAATGGGTTGTGCGGTTATATCGCCGTCCTCAACTGACATAAATCTTTCTGGGGAGAGAGATAAAATGTTGTGGCCGGGGTTTAAATTAAGGAAAGCCGAAAAATCCCCGGGGGCAGCGTCTCTCACTTTTCTGTAGGCGCCAAATAGGCTGCCCTTAAAGCTGGCGCTAAAACGATGCGCAAAATTAACCTGGTAACAGTCGCCGGCACCGATGTATTGCCTGATCTGCTCGACAGCGCTCAGAAAGTCTTCGGGGCTCGTGTCCGCAGAAAAGGGGCCATCAAGATTGAAGTCAGTCTTATTCAGACTGGTCGACTGCTGAGCTAATCGCTGTTTAACCAGAGACCGAGTCTCTGTCGATACATGGGCATCAAAAACGACATAGGCCCTTTCTTCTTCATGATGTTGGCAAAGATGCCAGCGATAAAGAGCAGCGGTGGCTGGCTGAAGGGTGCTGGCGGGTACCCCAATTGCGGTGGAGGCACTCTCAAAATCCAGATAGCCGATGACGATCGCACCGTCAGATTGGCCGGTATCGGTCAAATCCTGCTCAATTTCAGCGATCCAAACGCTGGTTATGGACGAATAGTCCACAAGGTTGTAGAGCCGTTCGGGTAGGGCACAGATAATGTCCACGTCTCCACTACCTTTATGTCGTTTTCTGCTGTCTAAAAAGGCGAAACCTGGCTGATCGGCGAAGAGAGCGGCCCACTCGATGGAGTTGGCCTTATAAGGTATCTCAATAACAGAGGATGGGCGCATATTCGCTGATTTTTAGACCAAAATTACGTAAGATTGACACAAATGGGCCAGAGCAAGTACCTTGCACGGCGCCCATTAAAAGTGGCTCCTCGGGCCAAGTCGAATACTAGTCGCAAATCCCTCTGGTTAGCACGAATTTAGAGAAAAGAATTTCCTATGCCCAAAGACGTATCAAAGCAGCAGGACAGTACCAGTGCGGAGTATGCATCACTGGCAAACCCCTTGGCCCTGACCCAGGCCGGCAGTGGCGTCAGAGCAGGCGGTGTCTATGACACTGCGCTTGCTCGAGGAGCCGATTTGCAGCGGCGGCCCTATGAGGCGGCGGGCGAACTCAGCGTGCAGCGCCAACATCTCAAAGGCAGGATGACTGTATGGGAGCGAATTCGATTCGTCGCCGATAATGATCCCCATGTGTTGTATCAAAATTGGGGGCCGAATCTTGATGGCGCATCATTGGTGACGGCAATTATCCAGATCGATGGTCGGGATGTCGCTATCTATGGCCATGACTTCACGGTTCGCGCCGGATCGATGGACGCAACCAATGGCAAAAAGTTGGCCCGTTTATTTGAGCTGGCCGCCAAACGACGCATTCCACTGGTGGGACTCAATGACTCGGCTGGGGCCTACATTCCAGCAGGCGTCGGTGGCCTCGATGGCTATGCAGACGCCTTTACCGCGCTTCGAAAGATCTCCGGGATTGTCCCAAGCATTATGTGCATGTTCGGCTTTAATGCCGGAGGCGGCAGTTATTTGCCAAGGCAGGGCAGCTTTTTAATTCAGCCAAAAAACACCTTTTTTGGGCTAACAGGCCCCGGTGTGGTGAAGTCAGTTCTTGGGGAAGACATCACCCCTGACGAATTGGGTGGGCCCGGAGTCCACAGTCAGACAGGTGTGACCGATTTTGTGGTCGAGGATGAGGTTGCTGCACTGCGGAAAGTGCGTGAGATACTTCGGTATCTGCCCGACTCCAACGAGGTTGGCCCTCCTTTTAGGAACAGTTCCGATCCCGCGTCACGAGAAACCCTCGATATCGATATCCTGTTGCGCAAGGCATTCAATTCACCCACAGGATTCAATACGCCTGTGGATATCACGGTGCTGATTCAGCAGCTCTGTGATCATGGCGACTACCTGGAGACACAGGCGGATAGAGCCAGAAATACCATTACTGCGTTCGGGCGAATGGGTGGGCACGTGGTCGGTTTTGTGGCCAATAACTCGGCGGTCTCATCGGGTCAGATTGATATTGACGCCGCCTACAAAAATGCGCGTTTCATCCGCTTTTGTAATCTTTACAACATCCCGGTGATGTTTCTCGAGGACACCACGGGGTTTCTGCCCGGAAGAGAGCAGGAACATCGAGGTATTGTGCAGGCTGGTAGGGCCATGTTGGACGCAATCGTCGATCTGCGTACGCCACGATTCTTGGTGCTGGTTCGCAATGCCTTCGGCGGCGCCTACGCTTCCTATAACAACTATCCCACCGGGGCCGATTTTGTAGTAGCGCTTCCCACCACGCGGGTTGCGGTCATGGGTCCCGCCGGCGTCGAGTATGTATATAAAGAAGAGCTCAAGAAGATTCGTCAATCACTGAAAGCTCGCGTCGCGGAGGAAGCCAAGGCACAGGAGGCGGCTGGGCTCGATGCCGCGGCAGCAATGTCGGCGGCGCAAGCCCTTGTAGCTGATTGGGCGAAGGCCGAGGAGGCTGAGCTCGCTCGGCGATATGAGCGAGAAATCATGAATCCCGACGAGGCTTTGAGCCTGGGATCGGTATCCGAGATTGTGATGCCGACTGACCTACGGCGAGTGCTGACAGAACATTTGGCTTTTTGTTTGCGCCATTACCAGCCCAGTCCGATGGCCTCTGCTCAGCGTGAATTCCACTAAGCCCTGCCGTTAAAGGAGTTTTAGGTGTCCAACGAGCACTATTTAAATAATCCGCTGATCCACAAGCAACGGCAACTGGGGCAGAGCGATTCACCCTGGCTCAGGCAGTTCGATTGCAGCCAGATGCGGCCGCTCATCATTTGCCGCGGACCTATTCGCAAAGAGGCTATGGATGTTTTCGCGGAGATGGGTATTACCCATTTCGGCATTTTGTTATCCGAGAAGGATTCTATTGTTTACCCGAGGGCGCTTGCCCCGGAGTTACGGGTACTGACCGACCCTCGGCGAGTACATCGGGTTCCCGACTACACCGGCGCCACCAAAGAAGAGCGCCTCCAGCGTATCGAGGACATTATTCAGATCGCAAAGCAAGGCAACTACAACGCCATTTTTGCAGGTTACGGATTTATGGCCGAGGACGAGACCATGGTGGCTGCCATGGAAAATGCCGGGCTGAATTTTATTGGTCCTTGTTCTAAAACAGTTCACGATGCTGGTTTGAAGGATGAGGCCAAGCGGACCGCCCTCAAGGTTGGCGTGTCGGTTACGCCGGGCATTGATAACGGCACTACGCTTACCTTGTTAAAAAAATACCCCGCGGAAGCAGACTTGAAGGCCTTGGGCGACAAGGAGGGGTTGGCGGTAGACTGGCCCTCTTTGGAGGGGCAGGAACTTGAGGCCATCGCCGACGCCGTGCTGGCCGCTGGTTATGCAAAAGGTGTTGACCTGTACAGCGTTGAGGAACTGTCCGAGACGCTCACCGAAGCAGTTGAAAAAATTAATAGCCAGTACCCTCAAAACCGCGTGCGACTCAAAGCCATCGGAGGTGGCGGTGGCAAGGGCCAGCGAATTCTCGGGCTAGGTCAGGCTGCCAAAACCCCAGAATTGGTTCGTGAAATTTTGGCTGAAGTGAAGGCCACTGGGGTAGGTGATAATAAGAACGTTCTCGTTGAACTCAATATCGAAACCACTCGCCACCAGGAAATTCAGGTTATCGGTAACGGCGACTGGTGTATGACTCTGGGAGGCCGTGATTGCTCGCTACAAATGCATGAACAGAAGCTTCTGGAGGTCTCGGTCTCTCGAGAATCTCTGCTAGCCGCCGAGGAAGAGGCCCGCAAAGCAGGTCGAGTGGTAGAGGCAGATGTGTTGGCTCAGGACATGAAAACACTAGATGCGATGGAGACTGAGGCTGCTACTTTTGGGGCGGCAGTGGGACTGGATTCGGTATCTACCTTCGAGTGCATCGTAGATCGTGATCGCCATTTTTTCATGGAGATGAATACACGAATTCAGGTCGAACACCGCGTAAGTGAACTCTGTTACGCCCTTGAATTCGTGAACCCTGAGAATCCCGAAGAGTCTTTTACAGTGGATTCACTGGTCGAAGCCATGGTTTTATTGGCTGCCCATGGTCCACGGTTGCCCAAGCCCCGTCGAGTTGCACGCTTCAATGACAGCGTAGAAGCCCGATTAAATGCAACAAACGATGCGTTGCAACCCAGCGCCGGCGGACAGATTCACTTCTGGTCTGACGCGGTCGAGGGTGAAGTTCGGGACGATCAGGGGATAAGTGTGCACAACCCCGATACCGACGTATTCATGAACTACACACTTGCCGGTGCCTATGATTCCAATATCGCGCTTTTGCTTACAGTCGGTGAGAGTCGCAGCCAAACCTATGAGCGCATGAGCGAGGTAATTCGGAGTACCGTGATGCGCGGCCCAGAGTTACACACAAACTTGCGGTTTCATTACGGACTCGTGAACTGGTTTCTCGGCAACGGCATCAATGCACGGCCGACGACCCGATTCATCGTTCCCTATTTGACGAGTGTGGGGGAGCTGGCCTTTGAGTCTGGACGGCTCGATATCGATGTGGCCTGGCAGACACTATGTCATAAGCGGACGGAGGCGCTTGAGGCGGCTGAAGCAAAATCCTTAGGTGCCGTGCTCAATCGAAAGCAGTCATTGTTATTAAGGCCTATCAAGTTGCTTATGTCGTCGCCGCATCTTCTCGCCGCCTGGCTAAGCATTAATAAACAGGCGTTTGCCTACGACGGCGAGCACCTGAGCTGGGCTGAAAATCCGGTTGAACTTCTTGCAGACACCTATCATTTCCTTCGTATGGACTGGTCCGAATCTGCCGCGGCTGCTAGCGTTATTTGGGACCACGATTATGGAATTCTTTCGCAGGCGGAAGATTTTTATGCGGATGTAACTCAGCGGTTTGGAGTGAATGCTTGGGCCGAGCAGATTGCATTGCTCTCAGGCACGGCGCCAAAGGGAATTGAGGCATCGGACTGGGCCGATATCCAAGCGGCCCATCGAGGCTTTCAGGCAGGTATGGAAATTTTGGAGTTACTGCCAGCGATGGCCCGGTTCACCGGCTTTTATGAACTTAAGGTTAATGAGGACCTAACCATTGATATCCCGGAGCGTCTGCTTGATGAGGAATACCAGGCAAAAATGACCAAGTGTCTGGCACCTCCGCCTGTTGCAAAAACCGATGAGGTCGTGGCGGCGAGTGGCGGCATGTTCTACGGGCGGGAGTCCCCCGATTCACCTTTATACGTGCAGGCGGGT
>Ga0181581_10002858_pt1 | contig 13549 bp, 3 predicted proteins | sample 071ome_22_FD_132433 | JGI IMG/M metagenome (GOLD analysis project Ga0181581, IMG submission 132433) | Coastal salt marsh microbial communities from the Groves Creek Marsh, Skidaway Island, Georgia - 071404AT metaG (megahit assembly) | ecosystem: Environmental > Aquatic > Marine > Intertidal zone... | reverse complement strand
CCTGAGCACCCCCCCCTCCGCCCTCACCCAACCCAACCCGCAGGGCCTCAAGCCGTCCCAGGAGTCGATCGAGATCGTCTCCAAGTACGTCCTCTTCCTCCGCCGCCAGGCCCGGGACGTCGCGCGCGTGTGGGGCTCCACTGCCCGCTCCTCCCCGCCCCCCCAGCAGCTTCTCCTAGTGTACCTGGCGAACGACATCCTGGGCAAGGGGCGCAAGCGGGGGATCGAGTTCCTCGACGCCTTCTACCCGGTCCTAGTCCAGGAGCTCCCGCCCATGCTGGCCGGCGCCCCCGCGGACGTCCGCGCCGAGATCGGCAAGGTCGTGGCGTTGTGGGTCCACGCACGTCACTTCGGCAACTCGGGGAGCCAGGAGCTGCAGCGGATCGCGGACGGGGCCGGGGGTTCGCAGGGGCCGGCCAGGGGGGAGGGCCCGTCGGGGGCGTCGGGGAGCGGGGACGGGAAGGCCGAGCCCCCGGCGGGGGGGGGCGCGGAGGCGGCAGCGGGGGCCGGGGCCGCCGCCCTCAGGGGCGCCGCGCTGGCTGCGCAACTGGCGATGGAGGGCGCGGCGGCAATGGGCAAGGCGGCCCGGGACGCGCGGCTGCTCGCGGAGGGGCTGGCGAGGGACGGGGACTCCACCAAGGCCTACGACTCCCTCCTCAAGGCGGGGGAGCTGCTGGAGCGGGAGTGTCGGGCGCGGCGGGAGGCCCTGGCGGCGCTCGAGGCGGCGCGGGCGGAGCAGGAGGCGCTGCTGGGGGCGACCGAGGCCGCGCAGGGCGGGGTGGACGAGCTGGCGGTCGCGGTGGCGGGTCGGATGAGCCGAGAGGGCGGGGAGGGCAGCCTAGGGGAGGAGGACGAGGAGGACGAGTACGACCCTCTCGAGAGCCTGGGCGAGGGGAGCAAGCGGCAGCGGGTGGCGTAGCCGCGCCGCGCAGGGGGCGCGCCAGGAAGGGGTGGGGGGGGGCGCCCGGGCGCACGTTCAACCCCCGATCCGTGCGCCGGCTGGCCCCCGCTGAAGCAACCGGTCACGTGCGGGGCTTCTTGCTCCCGTGCTGCCTGGCTGCTTCGGCCATCTGGCGCTTCTCCTCCTCCTCCCGCTCGACGTCCTCGGTGTTGTAGATCCGTTCCGGCTGCGTCTTGGCGTAGGCGCTGAAGAGGCGGTCGACGCCATCGCCCTCCTTCCCCTCGTGGCGCAGGAGCTGCTCCCGGGGGTCCTTGAGGAGGTCCCTGGTGAGCTCCCCGGTCTTGGCGATCATGCCGCGGACGAAGAGCGCGTGGTGCGTGGACCCGATCCTCCCCGGGCCCTTGGCGTGACCCAGCCCCTCGCTCGGGCGCGTGACCTCGTGCGGCTCGGGCTCCATATCCCACGGGCGCTTCTTCTTCTTCTTCCAGGGCATGTCCTCCTTGATGGCGGCCTGGGGGAGGTAGATCTTGGCCTCAGGCTCCCAGTCGAGCGCCTCGACCTTGCGCGGCGCCGTGGCCATGGCGAGCTTGGCGCCCTTCACGGACAGGGCCGGGCTGAAGAGGGTGGACGCCAGGCCCTCCTTGCGCCCGCCGTGCCCGACAATGATCTGGTTGATGGCGCTGTGCCACGCGAGGCCCACCACGGACCCGGACATGCCCAGCTTCCGCGCCACCTCTCCGCTCGCGGCGTCCAGGAACACGAGCTCCCCGTGGTCCCCGTCACGGGCCGCACTCGTCCCTGTAACCACGTGGCGCCCGTCGGGCGAGACGCGCGCGCACGTGTTCTCGTGGATCGTCTCCATGCCCGACACGGCCCACACGGGCTTCTTAAGCATCCGCTGGTCCCACCGCGCGACCGTCCCGTCGCAGCTCCGCGACACGAACGACAGGCCGTCCGAGAAGAAGTCGATGCTCGACACGGCCTCGCCCTCGCCGTGCGCCCTGGGGACTGTGTACTTGGCCTTTGTGGCGTACCGCCACTGCTGCCTGCCCTTGCCGAGGAGCTTGGCGGAGGCCACCGCGACCGCCGTCACGGCAGCATCGTACCCAAACTTGCCGCGCACGTCGTAGAGGTGCAGGGACCCGTCCTTGAGCCCCGCCCCTATCATCGACCCGTCGCCCGAGTAGGCGCACGTCGACACGTGGACGCGCGTCCCGGCCCGCACGGGCGCCGGCTTGATCACCGTCGTCTGCACCATCTCCCACATGTCCCACGCCCGCACCGTCCCGTCCTCGCTCGACGTGATCGCCGTCCCCCGGTCCGTCGGGTGCCACTGCCCCCACGTGCAGGCGCTCACGTGGCCCTTGGTGTTCCGCATGTCCCGGATGTACATGTCCCCGCGGATCATCTCCCCGAGCTCGTGCCCGTCCCGGTCGTACACCTGCGGCTGCGCGCTCCCGCTCACCACCAGCAGGCATTCCCCATTCGGGCTCCACGACAGCGCCATGATCGGGTATGCCCCCTCCTTCTTGGCCCCAGGCTCCAGCGTCCGGTACGACCGCTTCTGCGTCGTCATCCCGTTGAAGTCGTACAGCCGGACCGTGCAGTCGAGGCTCCCCGTCGCGAAGCGCGCCCCGGGCGGGTCCACCGCCACGCAGCTCACCAGCCGCGCGTGGTGGTCCACCGACAGCTCGTGCGAGACAGGAAGGCCCAGCTGTTCGTCGACGCCGCCCGGCGCGCCCGCGACCTCGCCGCCGGGGTCGCTGCTGCCGCTGGGGCGGGGGGGGGCAGCCTCGTCGCCGCTGCTGGAGTGGTCCGAGCGGGGCCGGGCGGCCGCGGCGTCCGCGGGGTCCGGCCCGGCTCCGGGGGCGGCGGCAGCAGCGTCACGCCGCGCTGCGGCGCTGAGGACGGAGGAGTCGACCTTGGGGGCCTGCCCCTTGGGCTTCGTGGCGGGTTTCTTCGAGCCCCCGAACGATCCAAACCCCATCATCGCCATCATGTCCGCCTCAGACGCGTTGTCGCGTGCGATCATGTCCGCCTCGGACGCGTTGTCGCGTGCGGGGGCGGGGGCGGGGACGCCAGGCCCGCCGCTGCCGGCCGAGGGCCCCGAGGACGGACGGCCCCGCGGCGCGTCCTGAAAGGGGTCCTCTGCGTCTCTGCTTGCCTTGGTCGCCTCGGACGGGGCGCTCCCCCACCCGGCATCTGCGGGGGACGGGATTGGGGAGGAGGTGAGAGGCGGGAAGCGTCGGGGGGGAGGGCAGGGGAAGGAGGGAAGCGTCTGGAGTGTCGAAAGACCCCGCCAACTGTACGGGGGGTAGAATCGGCGCGGTCAAAACGACGGAATTGGATGAAAGGGCCCTGGATTCCGCGTCCCTGACTCTACATCGGTGACTTCGCGGCGGGGAGCGGCTGGAACGACGGGCGAAGCGGGACTCGCCTTGGCGCTGCTTCCGGTACGCGGAGCTCTGTCGGAGCTGCGCCATCTCGTCGTCACTGTCACTCATGACGGCGCGATTCTACCCGACGGTACCGGTGGTGAGCCCCGGCGGTCTCTCTCCGGGAGGGGAGAGGCAGGGCCAGGAGAAGCACCCCCCACTTCTTTTCGATATCTGATACTATACTGCGTTTAGGGTTTTTATATCGATCTCTCGCGACTATCACGCCTTCTCCTGAGCAGTTGAGTGCCACGCGGGGGCCTATGGTGCAGCTGCGGAGCGGTAATCGCTTCCTTTCTGATTGTAGGAAAACCGCTCGAAGTGGGCCCGCAGCGACTCCGAAGCGACTCTTTTTCACCCCTCCCCCCCACACCCTCGCCGTCAAACCACAAACCCTCTGAGAGACCCTCTTTATCGGCCCCCTAGTTCCCAATGGCGACGGCCCGGAGCGCGCCTTGCACCTTGAGTTGCAGGGCCTCAACCCACTCGATGGCGGGTTCCAGGCCCTCGCTTCCCAGCATATTCCCGATATTAAGACCGCTGCAACCGGTCAGCGCCACCCCTGTTGTGGAAGATGCTGTGATGGAGCGTCAGGATCGGCTGGGGGAAGGAGGTATGCGCCATTCCCTCGATGAAACGCGGCATGAATTCCGCCCACTTACGTAGCTTTGCTCGCGCGCATGTTGTTCTGACAGCTCTATATTTCGTTTTTGTACAGACGCGCCGGCTTCTGACCCCTATTCACCCCTCCCTGCCCCGATCTGCGCAGGACCAGCCCCCTCGCTCTTTGCCGACCTCGCTTCTGCCCCCACCGTCCTCCGCGTGGCTCGGGACCCCACGCGCCCCGGGGCCCAGGACCACGCCGAAGCGCGGGTCGTCGCCGCGGTGGAGCACACGCAGGACTTCAAGTCGGACGTGGCCATCCCCGCCGGGTCCCTCGCCCCCGCCGTGTCCGCGGCTGTCGCACGCCTCTATGCCCCCCTCGCGGGGACGGGCGGCGCCGCGGTGGCGTCGCTGGAGCGTGACGCGGCGTCCGTCGCGGACGACCTCCTGCACGCCTTCGACCTCCTCGGGTGGGCCGGCACGGGCGTCCAGGCCACCCTCGAGCTCATCCGCTCCACCCCGTGCCCCCGCTGGCACGCTGACAAGGTGGCCTTGCGTGTCTTGGTGTGCTACTCGGGTCGGGGAACGCAGTGGGTGGCGGACGCGGACGCCCTGCACCTGACGCAGTGGCAGGCGCAGCTGCGGGCGCTGCTCGGACAGACGGACCAGGTGAGAGGCGGGCCAGGGCGGGGGGAACGGGGGGCTCGGCTGCTGCGCGGGGCCAGGGCCGGGAGCGCGCGGGGCGTGCCGGCTCAGGGGGGACGCTCGCCCGCTCCGCTCCCGCAGCCGGGGAGCACCGTGGATGTGCGGCGGGGGGCGACGGTGCATGAGGCGGGGGTCGGGGATGTGCTGGTGCTCAAGGGCGCGCGGTGGCCCGGGTCGGGCGGAAGGGGGGCTGTGCACCGGTCGCCGCCGCCGGAGGGGGGCTGCGAGTGCTGCGAGGGCACCCCGAGGCTCCTACTGAAGCTCGACCCGCTTCCTCCGGGGGACCATGGACTCGAATCGCTCGTCTGGCGGTAGCAGGGGGTTGGTGGCGTGACCCTGCATGCCCGGGTAGACGGCGGGGGAGCATGCTTTGCAGTTGGCAGGTTGCACAAAAAGCACAAAGCAGCACCTGCTGCATGCTCAGTGTGAATTCGGTGATTATGTCCCTTGAATTGCCTCAATTGTTTTGAAAAACTGCCGTTTTTCTGGAGACGGTACGCTTTTAGCCCTCCCGGCGTCCCGGGGCGGGGTCGGCGGGGAGCGCAAGTACAGGTCGCGAACCGCTCATTTGCCGAGTATCTGCGGTCATTCCCGGGTAACGTCGCGAAAGTACACTATATACTTTGGTGTACGAGATACATGACGGGCATTCGGACGCCGGGAAGGACACCGCACCGTGGTCTCCGGGGTCGGGTCTGGTCTCGATCACCGGGGTCCCAGGCAGCTCACAGTGACAGAGCATACCTCGGTCAGATGTCCCTCCACTCGCACGCATTTATTTATTGAAAAAAAACTCAACACGCCCATATTTTTTGTGCTTCTTGCGGTGCTAAGTGTCAGTGAATCCGGTGATCCGAGTCCGACAATGTGTCCCCCCCCCCAACTCCTCCGCCGTCTCAAGTCCCCCCCGCGCTGGCCGTACACGGCTATTCGAGTTACTCCGCGTGTAGACGCGCGCTCTTCCTCGTTTACGCCAATAGAATCCTGCTGCGGGGCTCCGCTAGGAAATTCCCTCTGACTCTACGGGGAGCTCCTCCTGCGTTCTCGTCCCGCGAACGCGACCTCAACACGTTATAATTAGGTCAAGTATCTTGATAGACTCCGCATTGTTTTCCGAGACGTGAGTTCGAGCGCCCGAAGCCCCTCCTCCTTTCTCGACCCCTGGGCCACCCTTCGCCCCTCCCGCGCGCCATGGCTGGGCACTTCTGCGCCGCCATCTCCCCCCCATCACTCTCTTTGACTTGAATGTAACTGTGAAACCCGCAACTCTCTCCGCAGAAGCACCAGAAACGGCTTCCCAGTCCGGAGGACTGTGGGCCTGTTCTCCCAGGACCAGAGGTGGGCCCGGCGCCAAGATGCTCGCCGGCTCCGAGGACGAGGAGGCCATGGCGATGCCCAAGTCTCCCACTGAAAGGCGGGTCACATCGCCGCTCAGGTGCGTTGCGAACCCCCGACTGAAGGCCGTCCCCGGGCGCGCGAACCTCCTCGGGAGACCCCCATCCCCCCGGTCGTCCCAGCCGCACTCCATCGATCGCTGCAGCAGGATCCTACCTCCTTCGGGATCCCTGGCTATCGCAACCCGATATCAGTGCGAAAGGGTGTCGTCCCTGTGACGATCGAGCTCCCCCTTGCCCTGTCGGCGTCGCGACGGCCACCTGTAGCCGTCCGGTCCGAAACGGGGGAAGCGGGAGCGCATCGGGAGCCCCTCCCGTCCGTATCCCGGGCCTCACCGCCCCGCAAGCCCCCCCTGTCGCAGGATGACGCCCCGAAAGCTCGTCAACTCCCACTCCCGGGGTGCCCAGGACGGCGGGGCCCGCCGCAGGCTGACCCCGCCGGCCTCAGACGGCTCGGCATCGGGCTCGGAGGCCTCTGGCCGGGACGCCTCCGGGCGCTCCGGCGACGACTCGGGCGGGTCCCGCGACAGCGACAGCGACAGCGACTCGCTCGCCCCGGCGGCGCCCGCTCGCTCCCGCTCCGGTGGCACCCGCCGCGGCAGGGGCCGGGACGCCGGCGGCCGCGGGCGCCACGGCCCAGGCCCTGCCAGGGGGGACCGCCCCGAGTGGCCCTCGTCGGGCGATCCGTCGGGCGATCCGTCGCCCGCCCCCGCCGGGCCGGTGGAGCAATACGCGGGCGGGGGGCGCGGGCGACACCGGGGCACGGCCGCGCGCGGGAGGCACCGGGTCGCGGGTGCGAGGGGCGGCCCGGGGGGGGCGGAGGCCGCGTCCCCCTCCCCTCCCCCCTCGTCCTCCCCCTCACCCTCGCCCTCCCCATCGCCCGCCAGGCCACGCCCGGCCGCCCGGCCCCGCCGCGACGCCGCGCGCCCCTCGGGCCGCGACGCAGTCCGCGAGCGCATCCGGGCCGCCCTGCGCACCTATGAGCCGCGCGCCCGCGACGCCGACCCCGGCCTCCCCCGTGCCCTGATCGTCTCGAGCTTCGCCGAGGGGGACAAGAACCTCGCGCTCGACGTTCTGGACGAGCTGTGCGAGAGTGGCGAGCTGGAGCACCGGAACGGCGGGAAGAAGTACCTCTTGATGGCCCACGCCCTCGCGCTCCTCCCCCTGAGTCAGGTCGAGTCCCTCGACCACGTCCCGGGCTCCGTCTCCTACTTCAAGGTGCCGGGGCGGCACCAGCCCGAGCCGTGCACGGGGCGGGCGTCCTTGGGCCCCGGGATCCAGGCCGCCCTCCAGGACGCCATGATCTGCTCCAAGCCCGACGGCATCGACGTCAACCACCATCCCGTCGGGACCCCCGAAGAGGACCTCAAGGACCTAATTCAGGAGACGGAGCAGGCACTGGCCGACATGGAGCGGCAGTTCTACGTGGCCCGGGCGGTGCTCGAGCAGGTGGAGGGGCACGCGGCCCGGGGGGAGCCGGCCGTGGGCCTGGACGCGATGCCGATGGGCCGGGCCGGGCGCCGGTACCTGGCGGCAGCGTGGCGGCGGCAGCGGGACGGCGCGGAGCTGCCCGGGGACGGCGCGGTTCCGACGGCCGACGCGCTGGCCGTGGCCCGGGCGGATCTCGGGGCGTGCGAGCGGGCGCTGGCGGCGCACCGCCCGCGGTACCAGGAGGCCCTGGGGCGGATCTGTCGGATTCTCACTGAGGCGTCGCACCTGCACGGGTGCCAGTGCCGGGGATGCAAGCTCTCGCGGCGCGACCGCCGGCGCGACCTCGCCGACACCAAGTGGTCCCGGGCGGGGCTGCGGCGGACGGCGTACGCCAAGAAGGTCCTGGGCCTAGGGGCCCCGGGGAGCCGGCGCGGGAGTGGGAAGGAGGAGGGCGGCGCCGACGGCGCCAGCGAGGGGGCCCGGGACGGGGCCGCCGCCGCCGATGGGGCGGGCGGGGCCCCCGAGCGGCCCCGCATTGCCGGCTGGGCCGACTTCCTCGACGCCCTCGACGACCGCGACGAGGCAGCCCCTGCTCAAGACAGCGATGAGGAGTTCGGCCTCGACGCCCGCGGCAAGACCCTCGAGGGCCTCCTCCAGCACGACGCGTGGGACGTGCTCCCGCGGGTGTCGGCGACTGTCATCCGGAACCGCATGGTCAGGGGGCTCGTGGGGGCGTCGGGAGAGGTGGCGGTCGGGCCCGGGGCGCCGCCGCCGGAGGACGACCTAGACGCGGAGGGCCGGGCCGGGGACGATGGGCTCAGCGCGGACGACGCGGGGGGTGGCCCCGAGCCTGACGAGTCGTCCTCCGAGGAGGGGGAAGATGAGGAGGAGGAGGAGGAGGTGCCTGTTTCGTCGTCGGAGGCAGAGGAGAGCGGCTCGAGCTCCGAGAGCGACTCGTCCTCGTCCTCCGAGGAGGAGAAACCCGCCCCTGAGGAGAAGCCCGCGCCAGCGGCGGCCGCCGCGGGCGGCCGGCCGTCCCGGGCCGGGAAGCCCGCCCCCGGGGCCCTTGCAGAGAAGGGCCTGCGCAAGGTGATCGAGGCCCCGCTCTCCAACAAGGAGCTGCGCAAGCTGGAGCGTGAGCGGGAGGAGAAGCGCGGGGCGAAGGCGCGGCGCAAGGAGGAGAAGGCCAAGCGGAGGGCGCGCCAGGCGAAGGCCCGGGAGGAGAGGAGGCGAGAGAAGGAGGAGCTGCGGCGCCTGGAGCGGGAGGAGGCGCGGCGGAAGCGGCGGGAGGAGAAGGAGCGGCGGAAGCGGGAGGCGGAGCGGAGGGGGGACGTGGCGGAGCGCCTCGTCCTGCGGAAGAAGCGCCGGGGCGGTGGGGTGCCCTGGTCGGTGCGGGACCGTGCCGAGGGGGCGCCGGCGCGCCGCCGCCGCGGGCTCGTGGAGCTGGACGGCTTGGCCGAGCTCGGGGACGACGGGGCGCCGTACGGCCGCGGGAGGAGGCAGAAGAAGGAGCCGTTCTGGGCCGGGTACGAGCCCGGCGGGCACGCCAAGGGCAACAAGCCCCTGGCCCGGGGCCGGCGCTGGGGGAGCAACGAGGAGGACTCGGACGGCTACGAGGGCTCCGAGGGGGACTTCTCGGACGACGAGCGGGCGGCCGCGCCGGCCCCCCGCCCGCAGGACCCCTTCCGCCCGCCCCTCGGGCCCGGCGGGAAGCCCAAGCAGTACTGCCACCACTGCCACATGACCGAGACGTTCCAGTGGCGCAAGGGCGGGGAGGACAACGCGATGACTCTGTGCAACCGGTGCGGCGTTTACTGGTCCCGGAAGAAGGTCCTCCCGGATCTGTCACTGCGCAACAGGCGCAAGCCGCGCAGCAAGCAGCTCACGCACCGCAAGGCCTCCGGACACGACCCGAGCCCCCAGCCCCGCACGGGCACCGGCCTCGACGCCCACGTCAAGAAGATCATGGCGCTTCGGGCCGAGGCCGAGGCGCGGGGCAAGTTTGGGCACCACTCCGCGGGGGAGCGGGCGGCCGGGCGCCGTGCCCACGACGACGTGGAGGACGAGTTCGAGGGGTACGACAGCGAGGAGGTGAACCGCATGCGCCAGGGGCGGGTCATGGGGCGGGGGGTCTTCTCGCCCGAGACGGGGGAGGAACTCTTCTGCCTGTGCCTGACGTCGGGGCAGCAGAAGGACCGGCAGTACGTGCAGTGCGACGACTGCAAGGACTGGCTCCACCCGGAGTGCATCGGCCTCGACTGGAACCAGCTCCGCCACCTGGACCACTACTCGTGCCCCCGGTGCCGAGGGGGGACGCTCGTGCTCGAGGGGAGCGGGAGAGGCGTGCGCATCACGGGGGTGGTCCCGTTGCCAGTGCCGCCCTCGGCGGCGCTCGACGACGGGGGCGGGCGCTCGCGCCCGCCCAGCGCCGCCCTCACCAGCGCCGGTGATGCCCCGCGCATGTACGGAAAGGGCATCGCGCGCTACGGGAAGAAGCGCGGTCGGCCCTACGGCTCCCGCATAATCGCGGAGCCCGACCCGTACAGGAAGGTCTTCGCCCGGGGGCGCCGGTCCCGCAAGTCAGGCGACGAGGACGACGACACAGACGCGGAGTCCGGGTCCGACGACGAAGGCACGAGCCTGGAGCCGGCCTCCAAGCGCCGGCGGGGCTTCGACGACGGCGACGACTTTGACGACGACGACGACGACGACGACGAAGATGAAGACCGGGCTGTCAAGGCCGTGCAGGCCGTCCTCCGGTCGTCCGGGCAGCACTCGGAGGCCACCCGGAGGGCCGAGTCCGGCCAGACCGGGCGCGGGCGCGGGCGCGGGCGCGGGCGGGGGCGCGGGCGCGGGCGCGGGCAGGAAGCGACCCTGACCCAGCGGAAGAACGCCCGCTACGCCGGCCCCTGCGGCAACTGCGGCGCTAAGACGAGCCCGCAGTGGCGCAAGGCCGGCGACGTCCGCTGTTGTAATGCCTGCGGGGTCTACTTCAAGCGTAACGCGACATTTCCCGACCCCGTCGCGATGAAGATCAAGAACGACCGCCTGGCCCGCGTCGGGACGGCCCTGCAGGAGCCCCGCGGCGACGCTGGGGAGGCCGACTCGGACATGGACGTGGACGACAGCCCGTCCAGGGTGGGGGCGGGGGGCGCCAGCCAGCGCAGGGGGCACAGCCGCAAGGGCAACGCCGCGAGGGCGGAGTTCACCATCGGGTTCGTCGCCGTGCGGCCCGCGGCGGCGCTGCTCGGGGACTTCCCTCCCCCCGCGAAGGACGGCCGCGGCGCCCGCCTGCCGCGCTCTGCATCTGCCTGGGCGGACGCCCTGCTGAGTGGGTGGGGGGCCGGGGACGAGAGCCCGTCAAAGGCGCCCGTGAGTGCCGAGGACGGGTACGACTCGGACGCGACGGTGGCCGACGACGACGACGACGACGACGACGCCGAGGACCTCGCCTACGGAGCGGCGGCGGGCGCCTGGGGGGCCGACACGCCGACGGGGACGGCTGCCGCCAGGGATCCCGTAGGGCACGATGGGGGAGAGGCGGTGGGGCCGTCCGGCCCCGCGTCCAGGCCCGGTCGTCCGGGTTTTGACGCCGCTGGGAGCCGGGCGGGTGCACGGGGCTCGAGGGGTGGGGCGACGGGCGGCGGGGCGGGGCACCGGGGGGGGCCGCCGGTCGTGGCCCTGGCGCTCAGCCCGGGTGCCGGCCCGTCGTCGGGGGGAGGCGGGGGTCGTCGAAAGCCCGCCCGCGGAAGGCGCGGGCGGGCCGGCCAGGGCGACGGCGAAGGCGGAGAGCTTCCGAGCGGGGCGGGCGGTTACGGCGGAGCGAACCCAGGCGGGGACGGCTCGGGGGCGGGCGGAGAAGGCGCCGGCGCCGGTGGGGGCGGCTCTGCGGGGGGCGGAGGAGCCCCCGGCGCCGGCGGGGGCGGCGCTGGGGGGGACGGAGGAGGTGCCGGTGCCGGCGGTGCCGGCGGTCTGTCGGAAGTCGAGCTGCGGGACCTCATGGACGGGGTGTTCGCGGACCGGGACGCGAGGAACGGGGCCCTGAACGAGTTCAACATGCTACGGCTATCGCAGTGCCGGAGGTCGCGGCTGGGGCTCGACTGCCTGCACGTGGGCCCGAACGACGTGGTCCTGGGTCCGCCCGTCCGGCTGAGGGGGTACTCGGTGTACGACCGGGGAGGCGTCGGGTGGAAGGACCCGGCCAAGGTGGGCTCCTTGGCGCGCGAAATGCTCGAGGCGGGGCTGGGCCCCGCCCACGCCGGCAGGCCTGCGGCCGACCTGGCGGCAGGGGACTTCCCCGAGTGCGTGCGGGCCGTGGACGGGCTCCCGGAGTACCTCGACCGCTTCGTTGAGACGCCCGAGATGTTCAGCGGGGCCGATTTTCTCCTCCGCGAGCTCCTCCGCCCCCACCTGAACCAGCGCCGGGTGCGCCAGGTCGAGGAGGCCGTCTTTGGGGGGGGCGGGCGCGGTCGCAAGCGGGGCCGGCCCAGCAATGAGGAGCCCTACCACCACAGGTCCCACCGGCTCTGCCTTGTCCACCCCGACATCACCCATGGCGCCGAGCCCGTGCCGCTCCCCGTGCTAGCCATCCACCCGGAGGACGCGCGGGGGCTGAAGGACTACGGTGAGGGCTCCCGGTACCCGCTCATGGCCGTGTGGGGGGACCTGGCGGAGGGCGCCCCGGAGCTGGACCGCAGGGCCATCGAAGCCCGAGGCCTGCCGGAGGCCACAGTGAAGGAGATCGAGGCGTCCAAAGGGCGCCTGTCCCGGCTGATGCTGGCGCAGCTGGGGAAATTCCCGGTCAACAGGGTGGGCCGGATGCTCCGCGCGCCGTGCTTCGTGTACTCGACGCGGCTGCACCCAGTGCGGGCCGCGGACCAGGAGCGGCTGCACATGCCAGGAAGCCGGGGATTCCACGGGCGCTACACCGACAAGCACCCGGCGGAGCGGCACCGGGAGCTGCTGGCACGCGCGCCCGAGGGCGGGGGGCCGCCGTTCCGGGTCCCGGACGTGGGCCGAGGGGAGAAGATGCCGGTGTACCAGTGGACGGTCCGGGGGAAGGACGGGGTGGATGTCGCGGACGTGGAGCGGGTGGTCCAGGAGTGCGGGCCCGGGTGCGGGCTGTCGGGGCTGGCGGGCGGGGTCGACGGTTGCTGCGCGATGCACCCGAGCCGGTGGGGGCTGCGGTGGCGGCTCTACGTGTCGACGGACCCGACATCCGGGCTCAAGGAGTGGGGGCTGTACACCCTCGAGCGCATCCCGAAGAACTCGGTCGTCATGCCGTACCTGGGGGCCGTGACGGACATCGTCCGGACCCCCGGCGCGGGCGGCGAGGACGACGACGGCAAGGGCGGGGCCGGGGACCGGAAAACACGCGAGTACACGTCCGAGTTCGAGATGCGGGGCCCGCGGGAGGTCATGGGCTCCGTCGAGCCGTCCTACTCGGTCGACGCGTACGGGGTCCGCAACGCCGCGGCACTCTGCAACTCTGACGAGCCCGGGCGGACCAACCTGACCGTGCTCATGGTCACCTGGGGGCACAGCTCTTGGAAACACGGGATCCCGCTCCTCATCGCCAGCCGGGACATCCGGCCCCTGGAGGAGCTCACGCTGAGCTACGGGTCGATGCACCAGAACATCTCCAGGGCGCAGCAGCAGTACAGGGAGCTCAAGAGGCCGAAGAAGCAGCGCACGTGATTTGCCGGGGGGTGGGGATGGGGAGCACGAGGCTCCTCAAGAAGGCGGTTGAAAGATGGCGGTCGGTGACGCTCGGTGCGGCCCGATTGGGTTGGGGGTGGGGGATAGCTGGGCACGAGCGGGAGTGGTCGGAGCGAGGAGCTCCAGCGGCGAGCCACTGCCAGGGCTCGATGTCCTTGGTGGCCTGAGGCCAGCCTTGACGACGACGCTCCCACCCTCACCGGGGCGTCATGCACTCGGCCTTGTGCCCCGCGCGCCAGTGCGCCCGCTGGCACTCCCTCCCGCAGTACCGCACGCGCTTGCACCGGCTGCACTTAAGCAGCTTCCGGTCCTCCCGGGCCAGGTCCGCGGCCGACGCCCCGCACTGGGTGCACCGGTCCGGG
>Ga0181581_10002847_pt1 | contig 13574 bp, 16 predicted proteins | sample 071ome_22_FD_132433 | JGI IMG/M metagenome (GOLD analysis project Ga0181581, IMG submission 132433) | Coastal salt marsh microbial communities from the Groves Creek Marsh, Skidaway Island, Georgia - 071404AT metaG (megahit assembly) | ecosystem: Environmental > Aquatic > Marine > Intertidal... | reverse complement strand
ATACAAACTATTTTTTAATTATTCTTTTATATAGTTTATCTATATTTGTATATTTTAGACTCTTAATGTTGGATACTAAGTTGGGAGATTTAATAACATTTTGAAACCACCAGTCTATAGTTAAAACACTCAATGAATCTAAATTCATATCTATTTTTTTATCTAGAAAGTTATTTAATTTTTGTTCTGTAATTTCTTCAAAGTTTTTATATTGTAGGTAATTCTTAATATGTAGTTTAGAGTAATCATATGTTGAGTCGATAATAGGTACTGCTCCAAAATATAAACCTTCCCAGAATCGATGTGTATCTAATCCCCAACCTGGTGGGGAAAATACAAAATTTGAATGACTTAATTGTTTGATATAATTATCTTTAGATAGATTAGAAGAATTATTTACCCAATCAATATTTTCAAAATAGTTTTTAAGTTTTTCTCTGGCATCAATATTTGTTTCGGGATTGAAATTTAACATAACGAGATTTTTATCAGATGAAATATTATTAATTTTAAAGTAATCCTTATAGTCCTTAGGAAGAATGTTTGAATTGGAATAGTCATTAGCAAGACCTAGAGGAATTGGTATTAAGTTTTCAGTTTCGTAAATAATATTAATTGAGTACCAACTTATAACACATGAAGGTTTCAATGAAAACAAACTTTTATCAATTGAAGGTTTTGCACTTTGATGGGTAAGGATAGAAATTTTTTTGAATTTTTTTGCTTTTCGTAGAACTGCAAATAAATCTAAAATGAAATCTGTTTTACAAAAAATTAAATCACCATCATTTAAATCAAATGAGTTTAGACGATAAATTACATAATTTTTAGTACATTTAATTATTTTATGATCTAGATTTTTTATACCTAAATCATCAAATTGTTTGTGTGTTAAAACTTCAGCAAAAACTACATTGCATCTACGTGCAATATTATAACTTGTTATGTAATCATCAATATCAAGATTTAAATGGAAATTTTTAAATAAATTTTGTTGATTCATTTAAAGTAATAATAGAAAGAAAATTTAATTTTTAAAAGAAAATCTAACGAATGTTTAGCAAGAGTAACAAATTTATTTTTATCGAGATATATAGGTCAGGGAGTAGAAGTGTTGTTAAAGCCCTGGAAAAATACCAATATAACGAGAAAGTATATAGAAAAATAACAAGGAATATAAATAAAAATTTAAATTCATCATATTTTAAAGAATTACCTCCTAAACATTCAACTTATGAAGAATATATTAATTTTCTTGGAAAAAGATATAACAATTACTTTAGTTTTGCCTTCAGCAGAAATCCTTTTTCTTGGCAAGTTTCAATTTTTCATTATATGAAAGAACAGGTCAATCATCCTCAGCATAATATCATAAAAAATTTTACATTTGATGAATATATATATTGGAGATGCAATGAAGATCATGATTTACAGAACAAATTTGTTTTTGATAAAAATAAAAATCTAAAGATTAGCTATTTGGGAAAACTAGAAAACATCAATAATGATTTTAAATTTGTTTGCAAAAATCTAAATATAAAGAATGAATTGAAACATATAAATCAAACCAAACATTCTAACTATAAAAACTACTACTCAACAATGAGTGAAAAAATGATTTTAAAATATTATGAAGAGGATTTTGATCTACTAGGCTATCCAAAAAAACTATATAATTAATAAGTTACTTAATAGTATTAACTACTCTTTTTCCATTTTCAATCTCTATTTTTAAATGAGAATCGTAGTCAAAATCAAATGGATTATGTGTAGCATTCAAAATCGTAACATTTGATTTTTTTAGTATATTAAAAATTAATTTTTTTGATGCTAAATCAAGATTTGATGTTGATTCATCTAGAAGCAAAAACTCCACATTAGATAATAAAGACCTAATAAACGAAATTTTTTGTAATTGCCCAGATGATAAAGAATCTCTTGAAATTAATTTTTCTAAATTATAATTTTCCTCTTCATTAAATACATTAAAATCATAAAGATAATTCAACATAGTTTCATCATCAACTTTTGAGTTATTTCCATACATAAGATTTTCTCTAATATTTCCACTCACTATGAGAGGGTTAACTCCAACATATCCGAAACTATTTGTATTTACCGTTACCTTTCCTTCTTGAGCAAATAAAATTCCAGCAGATAAACCAAGCAACGTACTTTTTCCCGACCCATTTGGACCTGTGATTATAGTATGTTTATTTTTCTCTACTTTAAAATTTAAATTTTCAAATATAGGCACTTCACTTTTAAAGTACTGAAAATTTACATCTTCGAATGTAACACTAAATTGTGAATCTAATTGTTTGCTGTTTATAAAGTTCTCAGAATACTGACTCTCTTCATTATCTGTAATTACTTTAAACAACTCGTTAAAAACTACATGCTGATTAGCTACCAGCATCAGAGTGCTGTTAAAATTTGAAAGTTCTTGAAATGCTCTGAGCATAATGCCAATAAAATCAAGAGTTACTTTTGATGCTAAACCAAAAAATAATAACAAAAAAGAAAGTATTAAATAGGTTGATGATGTAGGAATACTTGTATTTAATATTCCTACTTTTACATTATTTATATTAGCCTCACCATACTTATCTAGAATTTTTTTAAATTGATTTACTTCAAAGTCAATTTTTTTTACTAACTTAATTAAAAATAAGTTATCAAGGACATTGTTAATGTGATTATTGTAGGTTTTTTGAGTTACAAAATTAGTGTGTTGATATTTCCTACCTCTAATTACAAAATAACGAGTTGGTATTAAAATAAAAATCGAACCTAATCCAAATATTCCCAAAATCGACAAATTAGTAAAAAATAAGTAGAGAATATAGTAAATTACCTGTAAAACTGTAACAGTAATTTTAGCTAAATTTCCATAAACGTTAGCAACATTTAAACCAACTCTTTCTACATAAAATAATGCATCAGCACGTGATATATTACCCTTGGTAAAGACTTCACGAAGCATGTAGGCTTTTAAACCTTTATCTATATCAATTTGCAATTTAGTTATATTTAACTGCTGGAGATAGTTTGATAAAAATCTAATAACAATAAATATTGGAAGTAAAAATAGTTTATTTTCAAGAAATATAAACAAAAAATTTGAGTTTACATCAACATCTTGAAAGAATGATGCGAAACTAATAATAATTAAAATATCTAAACCAACTGCTATATTTAATAAAATTATCGAAATAAGAACTCTGAATTTTTTTTGCCTAATGCCTGTAAGTCGAGAAACATAAACTACATCTTTGTAGTATGTAAATAATTTGCTTAGGAATTTAAAGTTCATAACTATAGATAATAATATCTACAAAATTCATAATTAACTATTTGTACTAATTTATATTGTTAAAAATAGTATTACAATTGAATATAAAATAAAAAGTAATGTTTCAATTATTTACTAAAAACTCAAATTATATAAATAATGCAATAAAAAAATCAATAAACGACGGTACACCATTTTCAATTGGAAAAATTGGAAATGTAGAAGCGGTGAATTTAGAAAACTTTTTAAATGGTATTTATAAAGTAAAAGGTATTGAATTATATGTAAATGCAGGAATATTCGTAAAAAATGATTCTGATTTTATAGACTGGAGTGAAAAAATTATATCAAGTATATTGAATCAAAATTATCTTTTAGATTGGAAATTAGATGATAAACCTAAGCTTAAAAAATTAATTCAAAAACAAAAAAAATTTAAAAATTTTAAAGGACTAGAGCCATTTGATCTAGGAACTAATGGATGGCATTACAGTTTGAAAGATAAAAAATTACTTTGCATTTCTCCATTTAGTAAATCTGTTATTAAACAATCAAATATATTCGACAAACTTTGGAAAAATGCCTCAATATCTGAAATTAAAACTGTCTTGACTCCACATTCTGATGCCATAACTAATAACAATCCTACTCCCTGGAAAGAGAAGCTAGAAATAATTTTAAATGAGATTCGTAAAAGTTCATTTGATGTAGCAACAGTTGGATGTGGGGGGTTATCGCTAATTATATGTGATGAAATTAAAAAAATGGGAAAAACTGCAATACATTTAGGTGGAGCCAATCAAATTTTGTTTGGAATAATGGGTAAAAGGTGGGATAAAAATTTCAAAAATTATGAATGGTACGGAACAAATTATTGGATTAGACCATTGCAAGAAGAGACTCCTGTAAACAAAGATTTGATTGAAAAAGGTGCTTACTGGTAAGTATTTATTGATATATTTAACTGTTTCCAAAATATTTTTCTTTTAATCCAAAAGCACTATATCCAAATTGAGATTCATCTAAGTTTTTTATTTTGTTTAATATAAACTTTGGGTGTTTTTCGATTTTAATTTTTTTATTATGATTTTTATACCTGTCTTCGACCATTGAAAACCAAGTATGGAAAGCAATTTCTGGGTTTTCCCCATCTTCAAACCCCCAGTCTTTAAAATGACGGTACCAAGCTCTTGCAAAACGTGCTCTATCTTCTTTGATTACGTCTTTGGTCTTGAACATGCAATCATAATTCCATAATTTAATTTTTGCAGTTGGTACATCTGATGGTTTGATTTCAATTCCATTTAGTGTTGGAAGGCATAGATCTCCACCACCATTCAATTTTATTTCAGGAAAAAATTTCTTATTATATGCAAGAACTATATGTGATTTTACTGAATATCTTTCAGGAGTAAAAAATTGATTTTTTGGAAATGCTACAGCAGGTTTATTAAAATTTTTTTCTAAAAATTTTCTTAATTTAACAAAATCTTTTTCGTGAAAAAAATAATCTAAATCCATTCTAATGACCCAATCTCCAGTAGCTTTTTGAAAACTTTCATTAAAAACTTTACCTATATATTCCCAGCTGAATTCATACGGCCAGTCCTCACCGCTACTAACAACTTCGTCTGCTAACTCTTGATAGCAATTTATAGCCTCCCTCCAAGGATCCATCCTAGATTCTGGATCTGTATAGCTTGTGCATATAGATAATTTAAAACTCATTAGAATTTTTTATTTTATTAAAAATAATAATAAAATTCTACAACAACTTTTTGAAGGATTTTCTTGGAAATAGTCTATTATTTATTTTATTATTTTTTTCATTAAAAAACCAGTAATTTCCTCTTATTTTTCTAACTAATTTAAATCCATTTACATCTAATAATCTTTTTAGTTCATTATCTCGTTCAGTTTGATTTTGGTGAGCTTCGATGATTAATAAAACAATTGGTATGTTGAAGTCTATTGATTTTAATACTTCTAGCTCAGAACCTTCAGTGTCAATTGATACAATATCAAGATATTGAAATTTAGAATCTTTTATTATATCTTTTAACATTCTGTTTTCTAATTTAATTTTTTTCCAGTTTGGATACCTATTTAGATCTGTAGAAATACTATTAAATACTCCTGCTTCTAAATTTTCACCAATAAACATTACTTCATTTGATGTGTTGTTTGTTATTACGCAATTATATAAATAGTCATTTGGCCTATTAATTTTTAATTCCTTAAAATAATCATTTTGAGGTTCAATTAAAATACCTACAAAATTGTTTATTTTATTCAAACTCAAGGTGTTGCTAAACAATTTTCCATCACAAGCGCCAAGTTCTAAATAAGTACCATTTTTAGTCTTATCTAAATTAAAAAATGAATATAAATATTTATCTTCGTTTTGCTGTGAGTAAAAATTCATTTTAAAAAATTTAATTCTATAGATAACAAATAAGCGAATATTAATTTGTAAATTATCGAACTTTCTTTTGAAAAATCGAGATAATGAAAAATCTTTGAATCTCCAATAATAAATTTTTAAAAACATTGAATCAGAATTAGTCTATTAGTTACGTTAAATAAATCATTTTCAATGTTTACATATTTAAATTCGAATTTTTGTAAGTAGTTAGTTTGTTTACCGTATATTTTATTTAATACTCTTCTGTAAATAAATTGTGAAAGAATAGAAACAAGTTTCATAAGCATACTCATAATCTAATATTATTCTTTTTAAAGTATTTAAGATAACAAAAACTTATTCAAAAATTTTAAAAATCCTTTAGAAGACTTTATTTTATTTTTTAATAGAATTAACTCAGTTGATGATTTAGATAATTCTTTGAATTAATTTCAAAATAATCACAATAAACCTTAATTTTTAAATAAAAATTTATTTTAATATTATTCTTAATTTTGATTTCCAAAATTTTAAATTTAAATAAAGACTTAAAAAATCATAAATGAAATTATTTAAAAATTTATATCTCAATCTGTTTAACAACACCTTTTTTTTTGAAATAAGAACATTATTAATATACAGAGCGTCTCCATAACTTCCCTCATAGTTGTTTGGGAAAACCTTCATTATTTTTTTATTTTGAGAAATTAATGAAAAGTTATTTTTATTTAAGAATTTATTTAAATTATTATATAAAACCTGGTTGAAATATCCCTCAAAATTCGTAAATTCAGTTACTATAAATTTGAAAGAATTTAATTTTTCTTCAAAACCTCTTAAAACTTCCAATTCATATCCTTGTGTATCTAATACAGCTAGATCAATATTTGAATACTCAAAATTGGTGTACTTTTTAACTTCAATAAGTTTTTTATTGCTAAATGAAATTTTAGAATCCCTAGGTTGAAGCAATGATGTGCTTCCAGAGTCATCATTAACTCCTTTATCTGCAATATATATTAATTTTTCAGAATCTTGACTTCCCAAAGCATATTTATTCAAAACAAAATTTTTTTTGCCATCAATCTTATCCAAAATTTCTTTAGCAAACTCTTCAACAGGTTCAAAAAAAATAACTTGTTTTAAATTTAATGTTTGATAAAAATCAACTTCTTGACCAATATGTCCCCCAATATGCACTAGTGAATCTATATCAGAATAACTTAGTGCTTTAGTAATTAGATTATTCATTTGTGGCTAATGGCAGAATAAAACTGCATACCTCTTGTTCGTAAGATTAGGGAAAACCATATAGCTATGCTTAATTATAACTTATTTTACCTCTAGATAAATGATCCTAATAGAAACTCTTATGACTGACTTAGTCCTTAATATTTCAGTTTATTTTGTTATTGTGTAGCTCAGATTAATCTCAATTAATAAACTATTATAGCTTTGTTTTTAGCAAGTTCTTTTAGTGCTTTTTTTTCTTCATCAGGACTGTGGACGATATAATTTTCTTCGGGCGGTCTTTGCTCGAAATAATGTGTTCTTTCGACCTTTTCGAAATCAAATCCAAATAGTTGAGGAGTGATTCCAGAAAATACACACAATGCTACTAAAATCGTTCCCACTTGAAGATTTTTTTCATTTTCTATTCCAATATTTTTTTTTAACTTATCAATGTTGGAGTAATCAAACTTAAATAAATTATTAGATTTGTGTGCATTTTTTTTTCTCCTTGACCAAGCCCCATCATAAGGTGCGACGTACAAAATATCAGTATTTCGTAATTTTTTTATAAAATTTTTTGGTGAATTCGTGTATCCCTGTTTAGTAACATCTAAATTGTCAAAAACATGATTATTTGCCACTCTTAATGTTGTTTTACTCCCTACCTGTTCACTGTATTTTTCAGACACTTCAGCACGATTAAATCTTACAACATTGTCACAACTATCAATAAGTGATCCGTAATTTGTATCCAATAGCTTTGCACTTGAACCTACTATCGCCACACTTCCATGTAAATATAAATCAGGGCTAACGAAGATAATTTTTTTACTTGATGAGCTACTCATAATTAATATTAATACTAATTCAATAATTATATTTCCATTTAGAAGTTTTCAGAAACATCAAAAAGCATTGAAGCGTATTGTCTTTTTTTGTAGATTCTTATGAACTATGGATGAAAACACTCAATGTCTTCATTTGAAATAAATTTATTCATAATTTTACTCTTAGTAAATACCTATTCAAGATAAACAAAATCTGGAGTTAAGTAATAATCTAAATGAATTTGGAAATTGCACAAAAAATCAATTTTGGATAAAGTTTCTTCCAGAAAAAATACTGATGACGCGTCCCCTGTATAAAGAACACTGTATGAAGTACACAAAAACTCTTAGGTTTGGAGAATTCTTTTCTTTATTTATTTATATGCTACTTTTTATGGTTGTTATTCTTATTAATTAATGATGTTAAAAAATATAAATCTTACTAATTTAGCAATTATACCCGCAAGAGGGGGGTCTAAAAGATTAAAAAATAAGAATAAGTTAAAACTTTCTGGAAAACCACTAGTGCTATATACAGTTGAAGCTGCTTTAAAGTCACAATATGTTACAGATGTATTAGTGTCTTCTGACAGTGATGATATTTTAGATATTGCTTGTAATCATGATAAAGTTTCAAGACATAAAAGGGAAAGCTCTCTTGCAAAAGATACAAGTACTGCACTTGAACTTGTTGACCATATTGTAACTAACTCACCAAGGAGATACGATTTTGTTACATTAATGTTGCCAACTTGTCCTCTTAGAACACATGAGCATTTAGATCAAGCATTCGACTTAATTTCGGAGCATGATGACGGGGTTATAAGCGTAACAACTTATAGTTTTCCAATAGAATTAAATGTTCCAGTCAAAGGTGATTATATCAATTTGCATGATAATTCACCCTTGATTACAGGAAATACTCGCTCTCAGAATCATGAGCCAAAATTTAGACCTAATGGAGGTTTTTATGTAGCTAGGTGGGATTCATTTAAAAAAAATCGAAATTTTTGGAAGGGAAATGTTAAATATTTTATTATGAGTACTTTAGATTCAGTAGATATTGATACAAAATTTGATTTAGATATTGCTGAACTACTGATTAAAGAAAAAGAAAATGAGTAAAATATATTGTTTTGATATCGATGACACTATCTGTAAGACACATGGGACAGATTATGCTAACTCACAACCTATAAAAGAAAGAATTGTTAAGATAAACAAATTAAAAAAAGATGGAAATACTATAATTTTTTATACTGCTAGAGGTTTTGTTTCCAAAAAAGACTACCTAGAACTTACAACAAAACAACTAGCAGACTGGGGTGTAAACTATGACAAAATATATATGGGTAAACCAAATGCAGACTACTATATCGATGATAAAAATAAAGACCCTTTTGGATGGTTTCTAAAATGAGCCAAATAGTCATCGATGGCAAAAAAATAGGAGATGGCCATCCTGTTTATATTATTGCAGAAATAGGAATTAACCACAATGGAAGCATTGATGAAGCATACAAACTGATTGACTTAGCTAAAGAATCAGGGTGTGATGCAGTGAAATTTCAAAAGAGAACACCTGAACTAGCTGTTCCTAAAAATCAATGGGAAGTACCAAAAGAAACACCTTGGGGTGTATTAAGTTATATTGATTATAAACGAAAAATGGAGTTTGATGTAAGTCAATATAAGCAAATTGACAAATATTGCAAAAAAAATAATATTACTTGGTTTGCTTCATGTTGGGATGAACTTGCAGTTGAAGAGATGGCATCTTTAGATGTTAAGTGTTTCAAGATTGCATCAGCAAGTTTAACGGACCAAACTACAGTAAATAAAATGCTTGGTTATAACATACCTATAATTTTATCAACGGGAATGTCTTCTGATGAGGAGATAAACAATTGTATGGAGATTGTTGGTAATAGAATTATAGGACTGCTTCACACAACAAGTTCTTACCCATGTCGTGTTGAGGAACTAAATCTAAAAATGATTCAAACACTTAAGAGTAAATATAACAAACATGTTATTGGATATTCTGGACATGAAACGGGATTGGTTACAACTTCTGTAGCAGTAGCTTTTGGCGCAAAAATAATTGAAAGACACATAACTCTCGACAGAGCATCTTGGGGTTCTGATCATGCAGCGTCTTTGGCTCCAAATGGTTTAAGGTCATTGATTAATCATATAAGATCTGTTGAGAAAGCTATTGGAGATGGAGTTAAAGTTGTATATGAAAGTGAAATCCCTATGATAAAGAAATTAAGGAGGAATGCATGAGTAAATTAAAACCTGGACCAGTCTTTTCAATCGTTACTCCATTCCAAAAAGATTTATCAATAGATTTTGAAAAATTAGAAGAATACATTAATTATGCCTACAATGCTGGTGCAGAACAATTTTATGTAATGGGTTACAACAGTCGTTTTAGTGAATTAAGTTGGAATGAAATAAAAAATCTTAATAAATTTGTTACTAAAACAATCAAAAATTTAAATAGCAATAATTTTATTATTGTTGCTGACCCCCTTCACTGTCCTACAACAGTTTCTTTAGAATTTACTCAAGAAGCAGAAGACTATGGCGCAGACATGATTTCGCTTATTTTTAGAGAAAAATTTTACAGTAATGAGCAAGTATTATCCCATTTTAAGTACATAACAGATAATTCAAGTACTCCAATTTTAATACACGAGATGCCATTTATAAGTGGTTTAGGTGGCCATACTGTTAACTGGCCTGTTGAATTACTCAACCAGCTTGCTGATTTTGATAATATTCAAGCAATTAAAGAAGATGCTAAAGAAGATGAGTATTCAAAAGAAGTTATCTCTACAATAAAAGATAGGCTCTCAATAGTTATTTCTGGGGGGGGTAAGAGACAATGGATACAATTTGCTGAGGAGGGATGTCAGAATTGGTTAAATGGAATAGGTGTTTTTGAACCTAAACTTGCCGTGAATTTTTGGAAAGCTTGGGAAAATAAAGATAGACAATTTTGTGATAATTTAGTTAATGATGTAGAAGTTCCTTTTTTTACCAATCTTGTAAAAAAATACGGATGGCATCTTTCAATAAAAGCTGCACTAGAAATAGCGGGGCACTTTTCTAGAACTGAAAGGTTGCCAATGTTGCCCATAAATGATGACCAATTCTCATCATTTAAATCTTGGTTTGAAAAAATAGATTATAAGAAATATCTTGAATACAATCTAAATTAGATTAATTAGCTTAGTTTTTGGAAAGATATTCAAAATATTCAATAAACTAAACATACTCAATAAGACTATATGAGATTATAAGCTCAGATGTCAATATCGTTAAAAACTAAACTATAAAAAGTTGACATCTTTAAGATAATATTTCAATAAAAACTTTTCCTAAGCTATTAAAGCTTTCAAACTGTTGTGTAAGTTTTAAGATTTTATATTGTATTTTTTTTTCTATTACTTCTTCTTGAAATGCACGAAACTCATTAAATAAAAAGTCTTCATAATTTAACAACTCGTCAAACATAAAGAAATACTTGTTTTGGTTTAAATCTAGTTTTTTAAGAATATTTGAGGTAGGAGCGTAAATGTCTAAATCAAAGTGAATAAAAACTATATCATATTTTTTTAATTCATTAATAAAGTCAGAATTAAAAGTTTCTTCTACAAAACCTTCTAAAATTTTTACATTTCTGCTAAATTCAGGTAAGTTATAGTCTTTGGAAAATTCATCTTGATATCTTTTCCAAAAAAATGATATTGTTTTTGGCTCTTTAAAGCCCTCAAAACTATCAAAGCCATAGAAGTCTATATACTGACAATTCTCAGAAAGAACTTTTAAAGAGTCGCCTTTGTAAACTCCAAATTGTTAAATTTAATTATTTATTCATTTAAATTTTCAAACTACCTGCCACGGTATTTATTAGTGTGTTTGTGATTGGGCAAAACCCCAATGATTATAAGTATCTCTACAACCATCCACGCCAATGTACAACCTTAGTTCCCATCCTCTTGGTAGCTTTTGGTTGTAGAATTTATCGATTATATCTGTTAAGTTTTTGTCAGCCTTGTAGGCTGAAATAAATAATGCTAAAGTTTTCATTTATTTAATAAATCTTGGCATTTAGAGTATAAAAATAAATAGGGTTTTATCCTCAATTAAATAGTGATACGATTTAAATTATGAATATTATCAAAAATAACAACATTCAGCTTAATAGAAAACACCCCCTTTTTTCAAGTTCAGACTCATTAGAAGAATTAATAACATTTAAAAAGTTCCCAGTTTTTATTGGCGCAACTAATGAAGAAATAGAAAAAGATTTGTTTACAGAGATGTCTTTTGATATTGATAAGACAAATGGAATAATACAGCTACGCAATCTTCTAAATCAAGAAATTGTTTATTCTTACTACCACTCAGAGGCGTTAGGAGAAACATGGGATGAACATAGAGTCAGTTTTGCGAAATTTATTGGCTGGCAATACAAAAACATATTAGATATAGGTGGCTCTAGTGGCAGCCTTGCAATAGAGCATAGAAAGTATCATGATTCAAATTGGACAATTGTAGATCCAAATTTAACTAAAAATAACATTCCAGATAAAAATATTAACTTTATAGAAGGTCTTATAGAAGACTATGTTCCTGAACTTCGAAAAAAAGATGCCATAGTTCATTCACATACACTGGAACACATCTATGAACCCTTGAAGTTTCTTAACTTATTGTCTACTAACCTAGAAAAAGGGAAAACACACATTTTTTCAGTTCCAAACTTTAATTCATACTTGCTAAATAATCAATCAAACATCTTAAATTTCGAACATACCTTTTTGTTAACAGAAGAATTAATAGATGTTTTGTTAGAAGCTTATGGATTTAAAGTTGTTAAAAAAAATTATTTTAAAAATCATAGTATATTTTATAAAACTCTACTGCTTGGTCAGAAAAAGGATGATATTTTTCTAGAAATAAACTCTAAACTACATAATTACTATCTACAAAATAAGGAAAATTTTTTAAAATCATATAAGAAAATCAAAAATCTAATTAATGATTTTTACGAAGTAAAAGCAAAAAATAACAAATCTGAAGGATTTGTTTTTGGAGCGCATATTTTTTCACAAATATTTTACTTTATGGGACTTGATAAAAAATTAATTCATAATGTCCTCGATAATTCTGAAATAAAAGAAAATCTAAGACTATATGGAACAGAGTGGATAATTAAACAACCAAATGTTATTAAAAATCTTAGTAAACCTATTGTAATTTTAAATGTCGGCCAATATCAAAACGAAGTGAAACAACAACTTTTAAAAATAAACCCATCTGTTTTAATTGTTGAATAAAATAATCTAATAAATATTTCATCATTTTTTTTTACAACTAAGATAAAACATAATATGGACTCAATGTTTAAAGAATTAGTATCGAAAAAAAATTGCTTGTTAGGAGCTGGTCCAATGAGTACTAATTCGATTGATGCTATAATCCAGTTGTCAGATAGTTATAAAATCCCAATTCAATTAATAGCCAGCAGAAGACAAGTTGATTCTTATTTTCATGGTGGAGGCTACGTAAATAACTGGTCAACCACAGAGTTTTCAGATTATGTTCGTAAAAAAACAAAACATAATTTAGTTTTTTTAAGCAGGGATCATTCAGGTCCATGGCAAGGAGAATATGAAGTTGAAAAAAACTTTAAGATAGACCAAGCAATGGAGTCGTCTAAAAAATCTCTGGAAGAAGACATAGACAGCGGTTTTAGATTTTTGCATTTAGACCCAAGCGTAGATTTGCACAACAAGCT
>Ga0181581_10002842_pt1 | contig 13589 bp, 10 predicted proteins | sample 071ome_22_FD_132433 | JGI IMG/M metagenome (GOLD analysis project Ga0181581, IMG submission 132433) | Coastal salt marsh microbial communities from the Groves Creek Marsh, Skidaway Island, Georgia - 071404AT metaG (megahit assembly) | ecosystem: Environmental > Aquatic > Marine > Intertidal... | reverse complement strand
GCGATCGCGCAAGGCCGCGGATGGGCTGAGGCGCGTACAACCCCTCCGCGTCTCGTGCTCCATCCGCGTTGCTTTTCCGAGATGGTGGCTTCGCTTGCTGAGGTAGGCATCGCTCAGGTTGACGGTGTCGCCATGGATATTGGCGTCTCTTCGATGCAGCTGGATCAGGCCGAACGCGGCTTTGCGTTCTCGGCTGATGGTCCGCTCGACATGCGCATGAGCCAGGCCGGCGAAAGCGCCGCTGATTTTCTCAATACAGCCTCAGATTCGCAGATAGCGGACGTGCTCTATGAATATGGCGAAGAACGCCAGTCGCGCCGGGTCGCGCGCGCCATCATTGCTGCACGTCCGCTTACGACTACGGGCGAGCTAGCCCGGGTGGTTCGCAAGGCGCTTGGCTACAAGCCCAGCGACAAGAAGGATCCCGCCACGCGTAGCTTTCAAGCGATACGCATTCATGTGAATGGAGAGCTGGACGAACTGCGCGAAGGCTTGAGCGCGGCAGAGCAATTGCTTCGCAGCGGTGGCAAGCTTGCCGTGGTGAGTTTTCACAGCCTGGAAGACCGGATTGTGAAGCGCTTCCTGCGCGACACATCCGGGCGCAATTCCGGATCGCGGCACCTGCCTGAAACCGATCAGCAGCCTGCGATTTTCACTCAGATTTCCAAGGCGATCCGCCCGTCTGACGCGGAAATCGCGCGCAACCCGCGCGCCCGTTCTTCAACGCTACGCCATGCCGTGCGCAGCGATACTCCTGCACGAAAGGTTGCCGCATGACACTCGCTGGTTCTCGTTTGCGTCAAGTAGGATGGGCGGTTGTATTGGCCGCGGTCGTGGGATTGTTCGTTGCACTGAGTTTTCAGGTTCACTCTGTGAAAAGCGAAGTGCTGCTGGCGGAGCGCGAGCTGATCCGGCTTAAGCGCGAGACCATGATGCTGGAAACCGAATTCCAGGCGCGTGCCAATCAGCGCCAGTTGTCTAACTGGAACGCTGTCGAGTTTGGGCTGCAGGCCGCGCGCCCCGATCAATACATTGAAAACGAGCGTCAATTGGCGGCCTACGGTGGAGACCGTGCGCCAACTGCGCCCAGCCCGATCAGGGTTGCTGTGGCACAGATCCCACTCGAGGGTTCGGGCGCTACCCAGCCGCGCGCTATGGTTTCACCGGTATCCGGCAAGTCGGTTACACTGGCGGCGGTCAATACACCCGATGCAGCGACTACATTTGCAGAAGCATTGGGCGAGTTCGTCGCCGAAGCCTCACCAATCCGGCCTGCGCAAGCGCGCACTTTCCTGAGCGCCGAGGCTGCTGAATGAACGCACTTTCGGCCAGTGCAGTAGAAGGAAGCGGCAGGGCCCACCTAGTGAATCTTCGCCAACAATCGCTTTTCCAGGCGCGCTGGCGTGTGCTGTGGATCGCGATCATGTTCGCGCTGGTCGCGGCTGCTGCGCTGATGCGTATCGCCTATCTGGGCCTGGCCGATCACGGCCCGGTGCGCACGTCCTTGGAGGAAGCGCTGCTTCCGCCGCGTGGCGAGATCACTGATCGCAACGGCGTGCCTTTGGCGCGCGCTTTTCCGGCCTATGCCCTATGGTTCAATCCAAAGGCGATGGGTGAGGGGGGCTCACCGCTAGTGAAATCTCCGCAAGAAGTCGCCGCAAGTCTCAAGTTGATCTTCCCTGAGATCGACGAAATTGATGTGGCTGAACGGTTGGCGTCCGGCAAATCCGGCTATCTGCGCCGCCGCGTGCTTCCCGAAGACGCGAACAAAGTTCAGGCCATCGGCGAACTCGCGCTCGAAATGCCGCGCGAGAATGATCGCCATTATCCGCAAGGCCAGCTGGCGGCACATGTTCTAGGCTACATTGACGCCGACGGACAGGGCAAGATCGGCATGGAGCAAGTGTTGCATGAGCGGCTTGCCGATCCGGTGTTGCGCGGCGATTCTGTGCCGTTATCTCTCGATATTCGCGTGCAAGGCGCATTGGAGGACGAACTGCGCCGCGGCATGTTGGCCGTCAACGCGCTTGGCGCGGCTGGCGTGGTATTGGACGTTGATACCGGCGAGATCGTGGCGATGGCGTCCCTGCCTGATTTTGATCCGAACGCTGTTACACAAAGCGATCTGATGCAGTCGGAGGAAGCAGCGGCGCAGGGAAAGAATGCTCCGGTCTTCAACCGTGTCACCAATCAGGTGTACGAGCTGGGCTCGACATTCAAACCGATCACTTTCGCTGCTGCAATCGATGCAGGTATCGTGCGCGATCTTGGCACTCGCTGGGACGCGACACCGGCAGAAGTCGGGCGCAAGACTTTCACCGATTCCAAGGATTACGGCGATACGCTGAACGTAGCCGAAGCGATGATGTATTCATCCAATACCGTTACGCTCCGGATTGCTGATCAGCTGGGTGAAGAGCGCCTTCGCCGCACACTGACCGATCTCGGCATGAGCGAGCGGCCCTATATCGAATTGCCCGCGCGGGGCCACCCGATCTGGCAGGAATCACGCTGGGGACGGCTGAAAACGATGAACGTCGGGTTCGGTCACGGTGTGTCGGTTACACCTCTGCATCTGGCGAGCGCTTATGCGGCAATGGTCAATGGTGGTATTTGGCGTCCTGCGACCTTGCACAAACTCGCGCCGCAAGATGTGCCGCGCGGCCGCCGGGTGTTCAAGGCATCAACCTCCGCTCAGATGCGTCAGCTGCTGCGTATGACCGCACTTTACGGCACCGGCCGGTTTGCCGATGCACAGGGTTACCGCGTAGGCGGCAAGACCGGCTCTGCTGAAAAGCCGACGCGCGGCGGATATCGCCAGAATGCGCTCATCTCGACATTTGCCTCGGCTTTTCCGATGGATCGTCCGCGCTACGTTGTGGTCGCCATGCTTGATGAGCCGCGCGGCACAGTCGCCAGCTCCTTTCAACGGACAGCCGGTTGGACCGCGGCGCCGATCGTCGGGCGCCTCGTTCCGCGCATCGGACCGCTGTTGGGTGTGCGCCCGGACAACACCCGCGATGTCGATCTGTCTGACATTGATCGCCTTGTGCCGGAGAAGAAGTGATGAAGTTGGGGGCGCTGGTACAGGCAGCAGGCATCGCGCTGACAGATGGCGAGCAGACACAGGTCACCGGCTTTGCGATTGACAATCGAAAGGTGGCTCCCGGCACGGTTTTCGGTGCGTTCCAGGGTGCAAAATTTAACGGGGAGGATTTCATTCCTGCGGCTGTTGAAGCGGGTGCCGTGGCAGTTGTTGCGCGACCCGAAGCGCGCGTTTCGGGCGCACTGCACATTGCCGACCCGGAACCGCGCCGTGCCTTTGCCCATCTGGCGGCAGCATTCTTCACGCCTGTCCCCCGGCATATTGTCGCGGTGACCGGCACGAACGGCAAGACATCCTGCGTTGAGATGACCCGCCAGATCTGGCGTATGTGCGGAGAGCGAGCGGCGAGCATCGGAACGCTGGGTGTGACAACACCGGATGAAAGCGTTTCCACCGGCCTGACAACGCCCGATATCGTCTCGTTTCTCAGCAATATGAGCGGGCTCGCGCGCGAAGGTGTGACTCATGTCGCTTACGAAGCGTCCAGCCATGGACTGGACCAGTTTCGCAACGAAGGTGTGCCGGTAACTGCTGGGGCTTTCACCAATTTCAGCCGCGATCACCTCGACTATCACGGCTCCATGGAAGCCTATTTCGAGGCCAAGATGCGCCTGTTCGATGAAGTGCTTGAGCCGGGTGCAGTTGCAATTGTTTGGTACGGCGATGACAATAGCGAATGGACCGCCAAGGCTATCGAGCATGCAGAAGTGCGCGGCCTAAAAGTCCTGACCGTGGGTCCGAGAGGTGGATTCATTACCTTGAAAGAGCGCACGCCAACGCAATTGGGACAAATGCTCGAAATCGAGCATGAAGGCGCATCCTGCACAATCAAGCTCCCGCTGATTGGAGCCTATCAGGCGGCCAATGCGCTGACAGCTTGCGCGTTAGCAATCGCGACGGGCGCATCGCCATCCCAGGTTTTCGATGCCGCAGGCCGCCTGCAACCGGTTCGTGGTCGGCTTGAACGTGCAGTCATCACCGCACAAGGTGCGCCGGTATATGTCGACTATGCTCATACGCCAGACGCGCTGGAAGCGGCGATTGCAGCGCTGCGCCCGCATGTTGAAGGCAAGCTTATCACTGTGTTCGGCGCAGGTGGCGACCGCGACCAGGGAAAACGCGCTGCAATGGGCGCAGCGGCTGCAAACGGCAGCGAGCTAGTGATCGTCACGGATGACAATCCACGCGGTGAGGATCCTGCTACTATCCGCGCAGCAGTGCTGGCCTGCGCGCCGGATGCTCACGAAGTCGCGGATCGACGTGACGCGATTGCTGAAGCGATCCGTCAGGCAAACGCTGAAGATATCGTCCTTGTTGCTGGCAAGGGTCATGAACAAGGGCAAATAATCGGGTCAGGAGAAAACATGCGGGTATTGCCGTTTGACGATGTGCAGGTAGCGCGAGAATGTGCTGCTGCGGAGGCGCGAGCATGAGTGCACTTCGAGCCCTGCGCAATTGGCCCATCGCACAACGCGATGCGCTACCCATGGCGCTTTGGAGCGCGGCAGAGATTGCAGCTGCGACTGGTGGCACCGCCAGCCATGAATTTCAGGCTTCGGGCGTCGAAATGGACAGCCGCGATGTGAAGCGCGGCGATCTGTTCATTGCGCTCAAGGGCGACGCGATGGACGGGCACAAATTTCTGCCGCAAGCTTTTGCCAATGGTGCAGTTGCGGCGATCGTCGATCGTCCGGTCGAGTACCCGCATGTGCTTGTTGAGGACACGACAGCGGCGCTTCACGCGCTAGCCCATGCCGCCCGCGAACGCAGCGAAGCGGTGCGCATCGGCATCACCGGATCAGTCGGCAAGACTGGCATGAAAGAGGCAATCTTCCTGTCGCTCGACCGCGCAAGTCGCGGTAGCGCGCATCGCAGCATTCGCAGCTATAACAACCATGTCGGGGTGCCGTTGACGCTCGCTCGTATGCCTGCGCGCAGCAAGTTCGGCGTGTTCGAAATGGGAATGAACCACGCTGGAGAAATCGCACCTCTGGCAGAGCACGTTCGCCCGCATGTCGCGCTGATCACCACGATCGCTCCAGCTCACATAGAGAATCTTGGCAGCATGGAAGCCATTGCCGAGGAGAAAGCCTCGATCTTCTCCGACCTGATGCCAGACGGCACAGCGGTGATCCCCGCCGACAGTCCCTATTGCCAACAGATGCGCTCAGTGGCTGAGAAATTCGGCGCAAAGGTTGTCACTTTCGGTGCGGCCAAGGACGCAGACGTTCGTTTGCTCGATGCCATTCCCAGCGCCAATGGCGGTTCGCTGGTGACGGCCGATCTGGGTGATACCCGTGTATGCTATTCCGTTGCAGAGCGAGGTGAGCACTGGATCGCCAATTCGCTTGGTGTCATGGCGGCTGTGAAGGCGGCGGGCGGAGACTTGGGTGCAGCGGGCTTGGCGCTGGCTGAAATGGGCGGGCTCAAAGGGCGCGGTGCGCGCCATCATATTGCGGTTCCGGGCGGCAAGGCTCTGATGATTGATGAAAGTTACAATGCCAATCCGGCATCGATGCGGGCCACCTTGAAAGCGCTAGGTCAAACGCCGGCAACCCGCCGCGTGGCCGTGCTGGGCAGCATGAAGGAATTGGGCGATTTCAGCGACAAGTTCCATGCGCAGCTGACCGAGCCTCTTTCCGAGGCGAAAGTGGATTATGCGGTGCTGGTTGGCGACGATATGCGCGCCCTCGCTGCGGAGTTGGGGAAACCAGCCGGCGCCTCGCTTGGCATTACCCATGGTTTCACGCATTGCGATAATCCTGCCGAGGCGATCGCGGCGCTGAATGAATTCGGGATCACGCAAGGAGATGCGATCCTGATCAAAGGCTCTAATTCAGTCGGACTTGGTGCGCTGGTGTCACACTTTACCGGGATTGGCGGCGCGCTCGTCGAGTCCAAGACCTAGGAACAATAAATGCTCTACCTGATCGCCGAATGGCTGGGTTTCGAAGGTGTATTGAACCTTATCCGTTACCAGACGTTTCGTGCGGGCGCGACGTTGATCACAGCGCTGTTCTTCGGCCTGTTGATCGGGCCGCGCTTTATCAACTTGCTTCGCGTAAGGCAGGGCAAGGGGCAGCCGATCCGGGCTGACGGCCCTCAAAGCCATCTGGCGAAAGTCGGCACGCCGACGATGGGCGGGCTGATGATCCTTGTCTCGCTCAGCTTCTCCTTGCTGCTGTGGATGGACATAACCAACCCGCTGGTTTGGGCGTGTTTGGCGGTGACAATTGGCTTCGGCCTGATCGGTTTTCTCGACGATTACGACAAGGTTACCAAGGCGAGCCACCGCGGCGTTTCGGGCAAGGTGCGCTTGCTGCTGGAGTTTATAGTCGCAGGGATCGCGAGCTACATCATCGTCAGCCAGGTCAGCACCAATCTCTATGTACCGTTCTTCAGCGGCGTTTCGATCCCGCTTGGGCCGTTCTATTTCGTCTTTGCCGCCACTCTGATCGTCGGCTTTGGCAATGCCGTGAACCTGACTGACGGTCTGGATGGCCTCGCGATCCTGCCGGTAATCATCGCTGCGGGAACATTCGCTATCATTGCCTATCTTGTGGGCCGCGTCGACTATTCCGAATACCTCGGCATCCCCTATGTCGAGGGTGCGGGCGAACTTGCGATCTTCTGCGCGGCGATAATGGGGGCAGGGCTTGCCTTTCTGTGGTTCAATGCGCCGCCTGCCGCCGTGTTCATGGGTGACACGGGGTCGTTGGCTCTTGGCGGTGCGCTGGGCGCGATTGCAGTCGCGAGCCATCACGAGATCGTGCTGCTGATTGTGGGCGGCTTGTTCGTGGTCGAAACCGCCAGCGTTATCATTCAGGTGTTCTGGTTCAAGCGGACCGGCAAACGCGTATTCCGGATGGCGCCGATCCATCACCATTTCGAACAGTTGGGCTGGAGCGAAAGCAAGGTCGTGATCCGCTTCTGGATCATCGCAATCGTGCTGGCGATGGCGGGTCTCGCCACGCTGAAGGTGAGGTGACGAACGCATGATCACCGCGAAGGCCTTTTCTGGAAAAACCTACGCGGTGCTTGGCCTCGCGCGCTCTGGCGCAGCGACGGTCGAGGCTTTGCTGGCAAGCGGCGCAGGCGTTGTCGCGTGGGACCGGCAGGATGTGGCGCGCGAACCTTTCGAGGGACGCTGCGAGCTCGCCGATCCGCTCGAGATGGACCTGACCGGTTTCGATGGGGTGGTCGTCTCTCCCGGTGTTCCGCTCAACAAGCATCCGATCAAGCTGCATGCCGAGAAATTCGGTGTGCCGGTGATCGGCGATATTGAGCTGTTCGCGCTCGCACGGCCCGAACTGCCGCTGCACAAGGTGGTAGGCATAACCGGCACCAACGGTAAATCAACCACAACCGCACTGGTCCATCATATCCTGAAAACAGCCGGGGTGCCGACCACGATGGGCGGCAATATCGGCTTGCCGATCCTGGCGCAGGATCCGCTCCCAGAAGGTGGGGTCTATGTGTTGGAGTTGTCGAGTTATCAGATCGACCTGACGTACTCGCTCGATTGTGACGTGGCAGTGATCCTCAATATCACGCCCGACCATCTGAATCGCTATGATAGCTACCTGGCCTATGCAGCTTCAAAGGTCCGTTTGCTCAAGATGCAATCTGGTCGGCATCTGAGCTTCGTTGGCGATATTCTGCCGGAAGGATTGGTTATTGAGTCCGCAATCAATCCAATTCCGAAGATTGATCATTCCTGCCAAATACACTGGCCGTCACTCGCCGGCCCACACAATGCTGAGAATGCGTCTGCCGCGATCCAGACCTGTATTGAGCTTGATCTCACACCGGACGAGATCGAACGCGGCCTACGCACTTTTACCGTCCTCCCGCACCGCATGGAGCTCGTTACCCGCCACGAGGGCGTGCTCTATATCAACGACAGCAAGGCAACCAATCTGGACAGCACCGCGCCCGCGCTGGCGGCTTACCCGCCCGAGAACGCCCGCCCGCGCATTCACTGGATCGTTGGCGGACTGCCCAAGGAAGACGGGCTTGGGCCTTGCGAGCAGCATCTCGGCAACATCGCCGCCGCCTACACCATTGGGGAGGCCGGCCCGCGATTTGCCGAATTGCTTGAGCCGCATGTCCACGTTGAACGCGCAGAAATGCTTCAGGATGCGGTCTGCCGCGCCAAGGCATCGGCGCGCGAGGGGGACGTTATTCTGCTTTCGCCGGCCTGCGCCAGCTTTGATCAGTTCCGCGACTATGAAGCACGCGGCGCGGCTTTCCGCCAAGTTGTCGCGGCGCTGACAGATGCAAGTGAAGAGATTCGATCCGCCTTGCAAGCCGGGGACGCTGAATGAGCACCGTCAAACCCTATATTCCGCGCCAAGGCGGCGCTGCATCAGGCGGCGCGCATTTGAAGCTTAACCGGCGCGATCAATTGCGCATCTGGTGGCGCGAGATCGACAAGGTTTTGCTGACACTGATCCTGATACTGATGGTATTCGGTACTGCGGCCGTTGCGTCTGCATCGCCTGCCAGCGCCTCACGACTTTCCACCAGCGAAGTGCAATTGAGCGAATTCTACTTTCTGAAGCAGCATATTGTTTGGCAATTTCTTGGTCTGGTCGCGATTATCGGCGTGTCCACGCTGACCCGCGAACGCGCTCGTCAAGCAGGCATCTTGCTTGCCTCGGTAACGCTGGTTCTGCTCGCATTGGTCCCGATTTTCGGGTTTGAGCGCAATGGCGCGCAGCGTTGGCTGGATCTGGGCTTTTCGCTTCAGCCGTCAGAGTTTCTCAAGCCCGGTTTTGCAATTCTGCTTGCGTGGATATTGAGCCTGCGCTTGCGTGATCCCGAATTGCCGGTATTGCCTATGGCTAGCGTGATTATGGGCGTTATCGCTTTGTTGCTGATGATGCAGCCGAATCTGGGCGCGACGCTTTTGTTTGCAGGCATCTGGTTTGTGCTGGTGCTGCTGTCGGGAATCAGCGTGCAACGTTTGAGCATTATCGTTGGAACCGGGATTGCCGGACTGACGGCGGCCTATTTCCTGTATGATAATGCGCGGCACCGGATCGATGCGTTCCTAGGTGGAGGCACAGCATTTGATCAGGTTGATCTGGCGCAGCGAACGCTGATGGCGGGCGGCTGGACCGGCACAGGATTGTGGCTGGGCGTGCGCAAGATGAACCTGCCCGAAGCGCATACGGACTATATCTTCTCTGTCATCGGGGAGGAGTTCGGCCTCATCACCTGCGCTTGGTAGTTGTGCTTTACCTGGCAATCGTGTGGCGTGTGCTTATGCGGCTGGTGGATGAGGAGAACCTGTTTACTGTGCTGGCCAGCGCGGGCCTGATCGCAGCAATTGGCGGCCAGGCCTTCATCAACATCCTGGTCAATCTGCAGCTCTTCCCATCGAAAGGTATGACCTTGCCGTTGATCAGCTATGGCGGATCATCAACTATCGCCATGTGCCTTACAGTTGGGCTATTGCTGGCTATCACGCGTCGCAATCCGTTCCTGAAGCGGGAGACTCCTGGTCTGAAGGCGATGATGGAACGCAAGGAGGAGGCTGCATGAGCGGCTCGGTACGCACAGGCTCAAGCCGGCATTTCGTGCTGGCCGCGGGTGGGACAGGAGGGCACCTGATCCCGGCATTCGCCCTTGCGACAGAACTGGATCAGCGCGGCCATCACGTGGCGCTGATTACCGATCAGCGTGGCGCGGAAATCCCTGGCAAGCCGGATTTTCTGACGTCGCATGTCATCCCAGCCGGGCGTTTTGGCAAGAATCCCCTGAGCTGGTTTGGTGGGCTGAAGGCTTTGCTGGAAGGGCGGCGTATGGCGCTGCGCCTGTTTGAGAGCTTTGAACCGACCGCTGTGGTTGGCTTTGGCGGCTATCCGGCGGCCCCGGCAATGCTAGCGGCGACAAACGCAGACATTCCGAGCGTGATTCACGAGCAAAACGCGGTTCTGGGCCGCGTGAACCGCATGTTGGCTGGACGCGTCGATGCGATTGCAACCGCGTTCACAGAGATTGAACGGCTGAAGCACAAGCACATCGACAAGGTGCATCTGGTCGGCAATCCCGTCCGCCCCGAACTGCTTGCACTGCGTGATGAGGATTATCCGCCGTTCACTGAGGATGGTCTTCTCAAAGTGCTAGTTACTGGCGGCAGTCAGGGCGCGCGTATTCTGTCCGAAGTTGTCCCTGATGGGCTGGCCATGTTGCCGCCCGCTCTGCGCCAACGCCTGCAAGTCACACAGCAATGCCGCGCAGAAGACCTCGACCGTGTTCGCGAGCGCTATCGCACACATGATATCCCGGCGGAGCTGGGCACTTATTTCGAGGATATGGAAGCGCGGCTGGCGGAATGCCATTTGTTCATCGGCCGCGCAGGGGCTTCGACGATCTCGGAGCTGACCGCTGTGGGCCGTCCGGGCATCCTCATCCCGCTGCCCATAGCGACCGACGATCACCAGGCTGCGAATACCCGCGAAATGGTGAAGGCGGGTGGAGCGCGAATGATCCGCCAGCCATCGGTTACGGTTGGCGAAGTCAGCGGTCTTGAGGACAAGGACAATCGCGAGCGCATTGCGCAATCTGATGCTTTGCAGAAGCTTTCCAAAGACATCTCGCTGCAAATTCAAGCCATGGCTAAGGCGCCGCAATCGCTGGCCAATGCTGCGCATGCTGCATGGAATTGCGGACGCCCGAATGCGGCGAAGGATTTGGCCGACCTGGTCGAAAGTTTTGGCGGCGCGGATATGATGGATGTCTTCCGTGTTGGCGAGACTGCCAAGGATGTCGCTGCGGAACGTGCTGCGTCTACCTCGCATGCTACCCGCGGTATCGGGAGTGACGGCAAGTGAAGGGTGTCGGAACCGAGATTGGCGTGATCCATTTTGTCGGGATCGGCGGGATCGGCATGTCCGGCATAGCCGAGGTGATGCACAATCTGGGATACAAGGTTCAGGGGTCAGACCTGAACGAGGGACCCAGTGTCGAACGGCTGCGTGCACAAGGCATTTCGGTGCACATCGGGCATGAGAAGGAAAATGTCGAAGGTGCTGCTGTGGTGGTCACTTCAACCGCAGTACGGCGAACAAATCCCGAAGTCGCACATGCGCTCGAGAACCGCATTCCGGTTGTGCGCCGCGCGGAAATGCTCGCGGAATTGATGCGCTTGAAATCGACCGTTGCGGTCGCGGGTACCCACGGGAAAACCACCACAACCAGTATGATCGCGGCCTTGCTCGATCGCGGGAACATTGATCCCACAGTGATCAATGGCGGGATTATCGAGCAATATGGCTCGAATGCGCGCATGGGCGACAGCGACTGGATGGTGGTCGAAGCCGATGAAAGCGATGGCAGCTTCCTGCGGCTCGATGGCACGATTGCGGTTGTTACGAATATCGATCCCGAGCATCTGGACCATTACGGTGACTTCGACGGTGTGAAGCGCGCATTCGTCGAGTTCATTCACAATGTACCATTCTATGGCGCAGCCATTTTGTGCATTGATCACCCCGAGGTGCAGGCCGTGATCGGGCAGGTGCGCGATCGCAAGGTTGTGACCTATGGCTTTTCGCTTCAGGCGGACATCTGTGGCGTGAACATCCGTTCCGAAGCTGGGGGCAATGTATTTGACGTTATCGTGCGTCAGCGCGGTGAAGAGGATCGCCGGATCGAAGGCGTGCGCCTGCCAATGCCGGGCCGGCATAATGTGCAGAATGCGCTCGCGGCGATTGCTGTCGCAATCGAGATGGGCTGCCCGGACGAGGTAATCCGCGAAGGCTTTGGTCAATTCGGCGGCGTTCGGCGGCGCTTCACGAAGGTAGGCGAAGTGGCCTGCAACGGCGGTACCGCGACAATTATTGATGACTATGCGCATCACCCGGTTGAAATCACAGCCGTGCTCAATGCAGCACGCGAAGCTGTCGGCGGCGATAATGGTGGCCGTGTGTTCGCCGTTGCGCAGCCGCATCGCTATACCCGCCTTCGGGATCTGATGGGCGAGTTTCAGGCATGCTTCAATGAAGCTGACCATGTCTATGTCACGCCGGTCTACACGGCGGGCGAAGACCCCATCGATGGCGTGAACGCCGCTACGCTGGTGGCTGGATTGAAGTCACGCGGGCACCGTTCTGCTGTGGCGGTAGCTGACCAGACCGAGCTTGCGGGAGCTCTCGCCAGAGAGCTGAACGCTGGAGACATTCTTGTTTGCCTGGGTGCCGGCGATATCACCAAATGGGCCGCGGGCCTTGCACCGGCGATCGAGAGTGCGCGCGGGGGCAAGCCATGATGGCCGACACGCTTCCAAAAGTGCGCGGCAAACTCACTCCGAATGCGCCGCTGGCAAAACTTGTTTGGTTCAAGACCGGAGGCAATGCGGACTGGCTGTTTGAGCCCGCCGATATTGACGACTTGCGAGACTTTCTCAGCGCGTTGGATCGCGCGATGCCGGTTATGTCTCTTGGGCTAGGGTCCAACATGATTATACGCGATGGCGGCGTCGAAGGTGTGGTTGTTCGTTTGGGCAAGGCATTTTCGGGTGTCAAGGTACTTGACGATCATCAGCTTGAATGCGGCGGCGGCGCCAGCGGTATCCTTGTATCTTCCACTGCGCGTGATGCCGGGATAGCCGGGCTCGAATTCCTGCGCGGCATACCCGGTACAGTAGGCGGGTTCGTACGCATGAATGGCGGCGCTTACGGGCGCGAGGTCGCGGACATATTGATTGATTGCGATGTGATGTTCCCATGCGGAAAACTGTCTCGCGTGCCGGTTGAAGAACTGGCCTATTCCTATCGCCATTCGGAACTGACCTCGGGAGCGATCGTCGTTTCGGCACGTTTTCAAGGCACACCGGGTGATCCGGCGGCGATTGGCGCAGAGATGGAGCGCATCGCGAAAGCGCGCGAAGAATCGCAACCACTGCGCACTAAGACCGGCGGATCGACTTTCAAGAATCCGGACGGCCACAAGGCCTGGGAGCTGGTCGATGCGGCGGGTTGTCGCGAACTGACAATGGTCGGTGCTCAGGTGAGCGAGAAACACACCAATTTCCTAATGAACACCCGCGATGCGACCAGCAGCGCTATCGAGGCGCTAGGCGAAGAGGTACGCCGCCGCGTGCGTGAAAACTCCGGCGTCGAACTGCAATGGGAAATCCAGCGGGTGGGGCGGCCATGAGCTTGCTGCCCAAACTTCACGTCGCAGTCCTGATGGGCGGCTGGGCCAATGAACGCGAAGTCTCGCTGATGAGCGGCAATGCCGTTGCTGACGCGCTCGAAAGCAAGGGGCATCGTGTCACGCGGATCGATATCGACCGGCAGGTTGCAGCCCGCATTGCAGACGCTGCGCCCGATGTCGTGTTCAATGCGCTGCATGGCGTTCCTGGTGAGGATGGCAGTGTGCAGGGCATGCTTGATCTGATGGGTGTTCCTTACACACATTCAGGCCTTGCAACCTCGGTCATCGCGATCGACAAACAGCTGACCAAAATGGT
>Ga0181581_10002841_pt1 | contig 13591 bp, 8 predicted proteins | sample 071ome_22_FD_132433 | JGI IMG/M metagenome (GOLD analysis project Ga0181581, IMG submission 132433) | Coastal salt marsh microbial communities from the Groves Creek Marsh, Skidaway Island, Georgia - 071404AT metaG (megahit assembly) | ecosystem: Environmental > Aquatic > Marine > Intertidal zone... | reverse complement strand
GGTAGCGCAGGTTGAAGACATCGTGGCCCTCGTAGGAATGCAGGTTCTGCTCGTCCGTGTAGTAATCATCCATGTGCACCCATTCGAGGTTCAGGCTGTTCCTGGCATTCACCTGCCAGTTCAGCTGCACGTTGCCCACCAGTTTCGGTGCCGTATCCATGTCCTTGCCGTCGAGCATTACGGTCACGCCAAGAGGAGCGATATTGGATTCATAGGTATGACGCGCGTAGCTGGCAACCACGTTCAGTGACAGGTTGTCGGCCAGGGCGAACAGTGAATTGAATTCCAGGCCCCGATGGGCAGTTTCACCACCGCTGACGTTGTTGCGGGAGCTGTCCTGGAAAATCACGTCCTCAAGCTTCATGTAGTAGGCACTGACGGTATACGACGCGATGCCGTGGTTGGCCCGGTAGCCCACTTCGAAGCTGTCCACCTTTTCCGAATCCAGGTCCGCCACGGTCTGGTTTGCCTGCAACCGGTAAAGCTCGGTGGCCTGGGGTGCGCGAAAAGCGAAAGCGGCGTTGGCATAGAACTGGGAAGCGGCATCGAAGTCGTGGATCCAGCCAATCTGCGCGGTAACGTTGTCGAAATCATCGGAGCGGTCTGCTGGCCTGCTGTAGCGGCAACCGGCGCCCGGACACGGCGTGCCGTTCTCGGCCGTGTTGCCGTCGATCATCAGGTTGTCGTACTCATACTCGAGGAATTCATAGCGCAGCGCCAGGCTGACCTGGTCCTGCTCCGACATCTGGAACTTCAGCAAGGCATAGGGCGACCACATGGTGGCATCGACTTCGAAGTCATACTGCTTGCCTGTCGGGAACGGACCGAAGCCGCCGTCCTGGGTCTGTTTCAGGTAACCCTGGGTACTTTCCATATCCAGGCCGAAGGTCACGTTCAGTGTTTCACTGGCGTCAAAACCGTACATGCTCTGCAAACCCACGGAATGATGGCCGTTTTCTTCCAGCGGTGTGCCCGGCAGGAAGTGCATGAGGAAGGTCATGTCGGTATTGCGGTAATACGGCGTCAGCATCCAGGTGCCGTTTTCAGTGTCACCCTCGATGCGGGAATGCAGACGGATACTCTGGGCATCACGGAACGCCTCGGGGTTGCCGTTTTCCCTCTTGCGCGATTCATCCTTGTAGGCCTCGAAGCCTTCCAGGTAGCCGGCGGTTTCCTGGTTGAGATTGGTGGCAGCAAAGACCGTGGAAATACGGATGTTGCCGCCATCATACTGATGGCCCACGTTGACCTTTTGCTGGTCGAAGCCGGAATCGTCCTTGTAGCCGCCATCGCTGGCGCCGTTGAACCAGACACCGAAGGCGTGCTCGCCGGATACGCTGCGTGTCCCGATGTTGACCCGGCCGTACTCATTGGGACCGGCATCGATGGAAATCTCTGTCCCGGAATCACCCGCCAGGGTCGGGCTGACCACGTTGATGGCGCCATAGAGCGCGTTCACGCCAAACAACACGCTGCCGGGGCCGCGCATGATTTCGATGGCGCCCGCCTGTTCACTGTTGGCCTCGAACAGTTGGTTGACGTTGCAGAATCCGGAGCCGCGCAGCGGGATGCCGTCCTGTGCTGTCTGGAAGGCGCCGCAACTGCCGGCGCCGGTGAGTACCGGTGAACGGATACCCATCAGGGATTCCTGGCCATTGCCGCGGTTGAACACGACTCCCGGCACCGTATTGAGCACTTCACCAATGTGAACATGCTTGAAGGTTTCCAGCAGCGTGGCATCGAGGGCATAAATACTGGCGGGAATATCCTGGAGAGCGGTTTCCTGGCGATCGGAAGTGACCAGGATCGTTTCCAGGATATTGCCCTGGGCCAGTACCGCGCCGGCGGAAGATGCCAGCAGGCCGCCGGTAACGAGACGAATGGCAACTTGAATGGGATGGTGTCTGAAGCGGGTGTTCATGTAATGCTCTCCCCCGAAATGAACGTGATGTGGCTACTGCCCGGCCTTGCGGTATCACCGGACAGTGAAAGTTTGCTATATTCTGCACAAATCATGCTGTAAACCAATAAGTTACATCAGGAAAAAGCTGATTTTTTCCTGATGTAGCGCTTTGTACTCCATACCAACCTTCGAGTACTCCTCTTGAACCAGTTTTTTATCAACAATATCCGCGTCGACGCCGACCGTTGCCGGGTCTTTCGTGATGGCGAAATACTCTCCCTGGAGCCCAGGGTCATCCAGGTGCTGGTCTTCCTTGCCCGCCACGCGGGTGAAGTGGTTTCGCACCAGATCCTGCTTGATGCCATCTGGACCAACACCATCGTCGAGCCCAGCGCCCTGCAGCGCTGCATCGCACAGTTACGCAAGGCCTTCCGGGATGACGCCCGCCAGCAACGGGTCATAGCCACCTATCCCAAGAAAGGCTACAGCCTGGTCGCCGGGGTCCGCTGGCAGGATGAACGACCAGGGAATCAGGCGCAGGATCGGAAACCCCGGTACAGGCCGGCGCTGGCGGCGGGTATCGCGGCCGTCCTGTTGCTGGCACTCGGATTAGCCGTCCTGGCACCGACGCATGACACCCGCGCACCCGAAAGTGTGGCCGCCTCGCTGGATGCCCCATTCACAGGCCGCCGGACGCCAGTGGCCCGCCAGGCCCTGATCGCCGCCATCACCAATCCCGATGATTTTCCCGTGTATTCCCCGGATGGTCGCTACGTGGTCTACCCGCGCTATCTCGAGGAGCGTCGTGCCCACCTCTGGGCCAGGGACCTGGCCTACGGCAACGATTTCCTGCTGACCGAGGAAGCCGGTGTATACGAGCACCTGGCATGGTCGGCCGACAGCAGTCAGCTGGTTTTCGTGGACGCCTCCTGCCTGCTGGAACGCTGCGCAGAGCGCCAATGTGCCTCCCTGAAATCGGTATCGATCTCCCAGTCGGAAACCAACATATTATCGGTGCAGAAACTGATCGAATGCAGTCCCTACCGCCTGCTGTCACCGGAATGGTTGAATGGCCGTGATCTGGTCGTGATCGAAATGAACGAGAGCGAAGCGATGCTGTCACGCTTCGACATCCGCACAAAGTCGCGGGAAGAACTCTACCAGAGCCATGACATGCTGCCGTACCACCTCAGTTATTCACGCCAGACAACCACGCTGACCATCATGGCCATCAATCCATACGGCAGGAAGGAATTGTTGTTCCTCGATACCCGTACCGGCACATTGAACCGGAACGAGACCGCCGAGTTCGTTCCGGATGAAAACTGGTATCCCAGTTCCACCCCTTTGTAAGGACAAAAAGCCGAAAGCTGAAAGCAACAATGTCTTTTTCGCTTTTTGCCTTCAGCTTTTAGCATTCAGCCTTTATCCTTCACTTCCCAGCAATCCAGTAGTTAATCGCGATGCCCCTATTACCCGAACAAGTTGAAGGCCTCCAGCTTCAACTGCAAGCCATTGCCGGCCTCGACTCCATCCTCGCCGCCGAGAAATTCGCCCATATCGATAACGAGATGATCGACATAATGCTCGACCAGAGCAGCCGCTTTGCCGAGGAAAAGCTGGCACCTCTCGCCGCCGCTGGTGATATCGCCGGCTGCAGGCTGGAAAACGGCAGGGTCCTGTTGCCGCCCGGCACACGCGAGGTTTACCAGGAATGGTGTGAACTCGGCTTTCCCACCCTGGCCCTGCCCCTGGATAGGGACGGGCTCGAATTTCCCAACGTCGTGCAGAGCGCCGTTCAGGAAATTCTCGATGGCGCCAACCTTGCCTTCGGCATGATGGGTATCAACCTGCGTTGCGCCGTCCGCGCCCTGCTCGCCAACGCACCTGCGGAGCTCGTGGATCAGTGGGTGCCAGGACTGATCGCAGGCGAAATATCTTCCACCATAGTCATCAGCGAACCCCAGGCCGGTTCTGACGTGGGCAGGATCCGCACAATGGCCACCCCCGGGGATGACGGTCTCTGGACCCTGAACGGCAGCAAGATATGGATCTCCTACGCTGATCACGATGCCACCGGGCAGATCGTGCACCTGGTGCTGGCACGGGTGCCTTCCGAAGAGATCGGCACGCGTGCACTCGGGCTGTTTGCCGTGCCGCGCACCCGCGAAGACGGCAGTGTCAACGGCCTCAACGTGTCGCGCCTGGAACACAAGATGGGACTGCATGCCTCGCCAACCTGCGTCCTGGAACTGGACAATGCCAGGGGCCACCTGATTGGAGAGGCCGGACGCGGATTGCAGGCGCTGTTCGTCATGATGAACGGGATGCGGCTCGCCGTCGGCGTGCAGGGCGCGGCCGTGGCCAATGTCGCGACCCTGCATGCACTCAACTACGCAAGGGAGCGTCCCCAGGGCGGTCGCCCGGATGCACCTGCCGTGATGATCAGTGAACACGCCGACGTGAAACGCATGCTGCTCGAGATGACCGCCTCCAGCGAAATGATCCGGGCACTGTCCCTGAAGACGGCGGCCCTGCTCGACCAGGCCGACATCAATGAAGGGGACGCGGCAGCCGGATACCTGAAACTGGGTGAACTGCTGCTGCCCCTGGCCAAGACCCTGGGTGCGGAATCCGCATTCCATGTCGCCAGCCAGGGCATCCAGGTCCTCGGTGGATATGGTTACACCAACGATTATCCAATTGAGCGCATGGCCCGCGACATTCGTGTTGCTTCTATATATGAAGGGACCAGCGGCATCCAGGCACTGGACTTCGTCAAGCGCAAGGTCGTTGGGGACCAGGGAGCAACACTGACCGCCTTGCTGGACATGATTCGCAGCGACCTCGGCAATACCGCGGATGACAATCCGTTGAAGGCCGGGGTAAACGCCTGTGCGGATATCGTGGCCGGCACCCTGGACAGCCTGCTCGGCAACAGTGCCGGCAATCCCGCCAGCGTGGAACCCGGTGCCTACCATTTCCTCAGCCTCAACGGACTGCTGGTCATGCACTGGCTTGGCATGCAGTTGTATACCGCTGCCGGTGCGGCCACACCTTACCAGCAGCGCCTGCGCGCGGCCCTGTCCCAGGCTGCCACCGGACTGGCTGAATCCGCGGCCACGCTGGCGCGGCGGGCCTTGCAAGCGGGCACGGACCTGCGCCTGTAGGCTACAAAAAGCCAGCCAAATTCCATTTGATTCTGGCCCCGGCTTTCGCTACTTTAAACGCCCTTCGTCTTTAATTAGAACCCAGATAAAAATACGAAAGCATTGCCAATTTCCATCAGGGAGATCCCAGTATGAAAGAATACCAACTGTTTATTGACGGCAAGTACACGCCATCCAAGTCGGGTAAATACAGCGACGACATGAACCCCGCCAACAACGAGGTATACGCCAAGGTACAGAACGCCCAGAAAGAAGACCTGGAAACAGTACTGGCTTCTTCCCAGAAGGCCTTTGCAACCTGGAAGGACATGCCGCCTTCTGCACGTGAGAAGCTCTTTCTCGACGCCGCCGACCTGATGGAAGAACGTGCCGCCGAACTGCGCGACGTCCTTATAGACGAAGCCGGTTCGACCATGCTGAAGGCCGGTTATGAAACCCACCACACCCCCGATTTCCTGCGCTCAATGGCTGGCGAATGCCGCCGCATCAAGGGCGAGACCTATGCCTCCAACTACCCGGGCGTAAAATCCTTCTGCATCCGCCGCCCGCTGGGCGTGACCGTGGCCATCGCCCCGTTCAACTTCCCGCTGCTGCTGGGTGTACGCAAGATCGGCTTCTCGCTGGCCGCCGGCAACACCATGGTACTCAAGCCCTCGGAAATGACTCCCGTCATCGGCCTGAAACTGGGTGAGCTTTTTGCCGATGCCGGCTTCCCGCCGGGCGTGTTGAACGTGATCCCGGCCCAGGGCGCCGAACTGGGCGACGGCCTGATCACCGACAAGCGCGTCAAGTTCATCACCTTTACCGGCTCCAGCCGCGTCGGCTGGCAGGTAGGCGCCACAGCGGCCGCGGCCGGCAAGCGCTTTGCCCTGGAAATGGGCGGCAAGAACCCGATCATCGTGCTCAACGACGCCGATGTGGATTACGCTGTCGATACCGCGGCATTCTCCAACTTCATGCACCAGGGCCAGATCTGCATGACCGGCTCTCGCGTGATCGTCGAAGAAGGTGTATACGACGAATTCGTGGAAAAACTGGCGAAGAAAGTGGAAAAAATTCCGTATGGCGCCGATCCGCGCACCCCCGGCCTCATCGTCGGCCCGCTCATCCGCACCACGCAGCCGGCCTTCATCAAGGAGCATCTGACTGCCGCTGTCGATGCCGGCGCCAAACTGGTTGTCGGTGGCGATTACGACGGCAATGTGTTCCAGCCCAGCGTCTGCGCCGACGTCACTTCCAGCATGAGCCTGTTCAAGACCGAGGTGTTCGGACCGCTGGCCGCCGTCATCAAGGCCAAGGACCATGTCGATGCCGTGCATCTGGCCAACGACGTCGACTACGGCCTGTCCTCCGCTGTCATCACCAACGACATGCAGAAGATCTGGTACTGCATCGAAAACCTGGAAACCGGCATGGTGCACATCAATGGTCCGTCAGTACGTGACGAACCCGTCATCCCGTTCGGCGGTGTGAAGAACTCCTCCTACGGCCGCGAAGGCGGACATTTCTCGATCGACGAATGCACCGAGCTGAAATGGGTCACCATGCAAACCGGGCAGAATAAATATCCGTTCTAACCAGGAAAAGGGCCTTCGGGCCCTTTTTCTTTGGTGTAGAACGGACTGCCAGTCAGCAGTAACTACTGCGCTCGCCCGGGTTTCGTTAGAAAATTTTTCCAAACCGGTTACTTACTATTTGTAAGCGCCCTGCTCTGGAAAAATGTATTGTCTCACCCGGCCATCGCTCGTGACGCTACCTGATTCCATCAAGTACCAAATTTACTGAAACTAAAATCCAGCGCGGGCCCCGGGCTGGCGCACGCGGTCGATGACCAGCGTCCTGTCCCGCGCCGTCGTGATGGCGCTCAGCAGCATGGCATGTTCGCCGTTTTTGGCAGGCCACCCCTCGAGCGTCACCACCTCCCCCACCTGGGCGATGTACCTGGCGATGCCCATGCGATCCCAGCGCCCCGGCGACATGCTTTCGACAGCCCAGAGTTCAATGCTGCCATCCGCATTGATCACCTCCAGCTCCATCATGATGTGCGGCTGCCTGAACTCGAAGTATGTCAGCACACCCGATATGTCTATACGGTTATCAATACTGTAAATGGCAAAGGAATGGTGGGCCGAAACAGCCATGCTGAAAAGTAGCGATACCAGCAGGCAGGGCAGCCATGATTTTTTCATCGTCATCTCCGCTTATCCTGTACACTTCACATTCACTAGAACGCTTCAAGCTGTATTCCGTTGACTGCAAATGACCGCCTGGTTTCAACAACGATTCGCCCCCGCTGACGGCACCTTCCTTTGCGATGCGAATGACATTCCCCACGGGCAGGTGCTGGAATTCCGTTTCGGCGGCGATTCCCCGTTTGCATTTCGCATGTTCATCTATAACGACCAGGGAAATTTCAGGGCCTTCAGGAATTCCTGCCCGCATTTCGACGTGCCCCTGAACCATTTGCCGGAAGAGCTGTTCTCCCCGGACGGCCGCTTCTTCGTGTGCATGACCCACAATGCGCAGTTCGACAAGCATAGCGGCCTGTGTGTTGCGGGACCCTGTGCCGGCGAGGCACTGGAAAGCATTCCATTGCGCCGGGACGGCGATCACCTGTTGGTAGGCTCCTCCTGATTTACCGACGCCTGGACAGATCCGTGTAAACCAGGGTAGTGAAACGTTCCGGTGTGATCGCCCCTGCAGCACGGGCGGCATCGAAAGCCGCTGTTGGCCTGGCGGCAAGCACCTCCTCCAGCGACATGCCCCGGTCGATCATGGCCTGTATGGCAGCACTGACATCGGCGAACATGTCCAGCTGCATCCGGACCTGTTCAAAAGGCACCAACGGACCGAGGTGCCCGGCGATCAACCGGGTGTCCGCATCCGCAATTTCCAAGACGCGTCGCGACGCCTGCGTCATCCCGTCCACGCTGCCGCCGTCGTCGATGCCGATATTCGGGTAGCGCAGGTTGGACGGCACGTCGCCGATATGCAGGATGTTGGCGCGCTTGAGAAAGATCATGGAATCATGGTCGGTATGGGCGGGCTCAGGCCAGAAAATTTCCACTTCTTCGCCATTCATGTGCAGAGTCAGTGAGTCGCTGTACGTCAGCTCAGGCAGGTTGCCATTGCCGATGGCCTCCATGCGCGGGCGCATGTTGTCCTGGGAGATGACGGTGGCGCCAATGGCCTTCATGGCGTCATTGCCGGCAGTATGGTCGCCATGCATGTGGGTGTTCACCACATACCGAATCGGGGCATCACTGATTGCCCGCACCGCGGCCACCAGCTTGTCATGCATGGGGGCGTACATGGAATCCACCAGGAGAACACCATCAGGCCCCGACAGCACCAGCACGTTGCCCTGCGCAGGCCCACCCATCAGGATGTGCACATTGTCCTCGAGCTGTACGGTGCGAATTTCTATTGCTTCAAAATCCAGACCGCCCTGAGCCCAGGCCAAGGCTGTTTGAAGGCACAGCAGCGGGAATAGCAAATATTTGAATGGATTAATTTTCATGAACCAGCCCCCCCGGCGGACATCGTCCGCCCAACAAAGCCCCGCGCCGGCAGCGTTACGAACGAAGGCGGCTTGAGGCGCTTAAGCGCACAGGGAGGGAGTGTACACGAAGTACATGACCGACTGAGCACTTAAGCAACGAAAAGTCGGCGAGTGCAGTAGCTGCTGCGATCCTCTTTCAGAACCGAAACGTGTAGTTGAACTTCAGGGATAAATCCATGTTTATGGATGAAAAATCATTATCCTTGTCAGGATCCAGCATACCCCAGTTGAGGACGAGAAACCCCTCCTGCCCGGCGGTCGGAATCCAGCGCAACCGGCTGTTGATGCCGATACCTTCTGACACATTGTCGTACTGGATGCGGTTGGACCAGCTCAGCTCCGGCGTGAAATTGATCAGTGTGGTGAAATTCATCAACCGCACGGTGAAATGCCCTTCAGGCAGGTGGATTTCGTTTTCGGAAATATTGAGCCCCAGGTTGTAGCGGTTGCTGGGCTGCCAGCGCACACCGACACTGCGGGAGAAATTGTTGCCGCCGAAATAATCGCCCCAGGTGACGCGCAGTGAACCTGACAGGCGCCGGCGCCCGGCGAAACTGATGCCGGCGGAGCCCTGGGTAAAGGCATAGTCGCCGACCGGGATGACGATATTGCCGCTGCCATTGGAAGCGCGGTAGATGGTGAATGGCCTGCTCAGCACTTCACGGGTGCGTATCAGGCTGATATCCACGGCATCCCCGGAATTGTTGTTGGCGTTGGCGCGAATATCCTTGATCTCGGAGACCAGCCTGCCGCTGTCCAGGTCGCTGTTGCGATAGGCATCGAATCCCGCGTAAACAGAGCGCACCCTGCCGCCCGGGGCGAGGAATTTGCGGTAGCCGAAGTCCAGGGCATGGTCTTCGATACCCCGCTGGTTGACGAATCCCATGGCGGGATTGAAATTGTCCTCGATTTGCTTGTACCGGTAACCGCCGCGCCATCCGGCCGTATTCGGCGAACTCAGGCCGAATCCCCAGGACGCGTCATCGCCAGAGATGCCGTCGGTATCCGTCTGCTGGTACCACGCCTCCCCTTCCACGATCCTGTTGCCCGGCAACCGGGAGTTGCGATAGCGGAAATCGGCGCCGACAAGACTGTTGTCGATATTCGAGCGCGGGTCGCCGCTGGTGGCGATCACGCCCAACAGGGATTCGCTGAGTACATTGAGCGCCGCGCGACCGACAAATACCGTCTGGTTGTCCAGGCCGGTCGCGTCATCCCCATCCTGGTTGACCACGAGGGCGCCGACGTCCCAGTCGCCTGTCCTGCCACTGATCTTGCCGCCGGCATTGATATCCACCGGCGTGCCGCCAGGGCTGAGTCCAATCGTACGGGAAAAGAACGGCCGCCCGTTCTGCAGCGCCGAATTCGGCATCGCGTCATTGCCTTCCTCGTTGAAATTGGCGCCGACGCCGATGCGCCCGAACTGGAAAATATCGGCATCGCGGATGAAGAAATCCCGCTGTTCGGGAAAGAACAGGTTGAAGCGGGTCAGGTTGACCTGCCGGGAGTCCACTTCCGTGGCGGAAAAATCCGTGTTCAGGGTCAGCGCGGCGTTCAACTGGGGGGTAATCTTGTAGAACATGTCCAACTGCGGCTCGAGCGCATCGTCCTCGTAACCGTTCGGGCCGAAAACACGCTCGCGACGCATGACGATGTAGGGCACTACATCGAGGCCCAGGCCCTGCTGGATGCCGGTCAGGCCGGTGGCATTGCCGGCGATGCTGGGATTGATGAGGCGGTTGCGTGAAATCCAGCCGATTTCTTCCTGATTGCGGCGGATGGTGCGGCGGAAGTTGATACCCCACTCGGTATTTGCCGGATCGAAGGACAGGGTCTGGTAGGGAATGCGCAGTTCGGTGGTCCAGCCCTCGGCATCGATACTGGAGCCGGCCTGCCAGATGCCCTCCCAGTTCCTGTCCACACCGGAGACATTCTGGTAGATACCGTCCACACGCACGCCATTGGCGTTGATCTCGAAGATGAAACCGCTGCGCCGGTCCAGGTAGGGATCCAGCATGATATTGAAGGAATCGTCGTTGGGAAGGCCCTGGCCCTGTAATAAGACGTTGGCTGTTATCAGCGAGGGATCGTCCTCGTACATGCGCGCGCCGACGTAGAGCGCATCGGTGGAGTAGAACACGCGCACCTCGGTGCGCTGGCTGGGCTCAGCGTATTCGAAGGGTGCCATCTGGTGGAAGTCGGTGATGACCGCCGCCCGTTCCCAGACGTTGTCATCGAGGCGGCCGTCGATGCGGATAGCGTTATCGTTGAGCTCTGGTACGACGAAGGATTTGCCGCCCGTGATGCCGCCCAGGGGAACACCATCCTGCCCGAGCACGGCAGGCACGACGATACATGCCGCAAGCAGCAACAGGCACCGGCCTGCACTAAAGTGAAACATGCTCAAGACTTCCCCTGTTGGTACAACCAAAGCGGCTAATTTACGGACGAAAGATGGAATCAATATGAACGGCCGTCTTCAGCGGGTGTTAACAGAGCCTTCAGCGGGCGTTAACAGAGACCTCAGCGGTTGTTAACAGAGCCTTCAGCGGCTGTTAAAAGAGCCTTCAGCGGCAACTATGAAAGCTTGAAGACTTTTTCCGCCACGTCCTGGTAGAACAGCTTCTTGTCCGCATCAGGAATGGCCATGTTGTCCAGGTCGACCACTTCCTGCAGGACATACTGGTACGGATAGTCCATCGCGTACATGGTGCGGTCGACGCCGATCTGCTGCTGGCAGAATCGCACCGCCGGCTCCCACGCCATGCCGCTGCAGGTGATGTAGACGTTTTCCTTCAGGTAGTCGCTGACCTTTTTCTTGAGCGGCTTGAGTGTCTCATAACGCTTCGAGGTCACCTGGGCGTTGTGCATGAAGTCCAGGCGATACATCCAGTACGGCAGCGCTTCACCCATGTGGCCGATGATGAATTGCAGTTTCGGGAAGCGGTCAAACACGCCGGCGGTGATGATGCGCAGCATGTGCAGGCCGGTTTCGACGCCAAACCCGAAGATGGCGCCGTCCAGGCCCACCTCGAGCATGGGCTCGATCATCGCCTTCGGCGGCGTATTCGGATGCAGGTAGACGGGCATGTCCAGGGACTCCGCAGCCTCGAACAGCGGCCAGAACTTTTTATCGCTGAGGTATTCCCCGTGCGTATGGGAATTGATGATGATGCCGCGAAAGCCCAGGGCCTGGCAGCGCTGGATTTCCTGCGCGGCAACGTCAGGCGCCTGTGGTGCCACGGCACAGAGAGCCGCGTAGCGGTCGGGATGCCGGTCGACCGCTTCCTTCACCATGTCGTTGCTGTCCCTGGCCACCCGGATCGCAGTGTCCCGGTCGAATACCTGCACACCCGGTGAGGTCAGGGAAAGTACGGCAAAGTCGATGCCGGCGGCGTCCATGTCGGCAATACGCTCGTCGTCGAGGTCCGCCAGCTTGCGGCGCACCGTCACTGGCCGCGGTTCCATGGAACTGCCGTAGAAACCCCACAGGCTGCTGAAGCCGGGATCGTCCAGCTTGCCGGTTTCGTACAAATCCCGGTACATATCCATCATTTCCTGAGGTGCCCAGGCTTCCTCAGTGGCGATACGCCGGTACTTGTCGCTGAAGGGAATGTTGGCCATGCAAAGCTCCGAAAAATGGCAGTAAAGCGGCGCAGTATAGCGAAAAAATTTTACTCCAACCCCCCTTTTGGTCCATCATTACGCCCCCAAATTACTCACCCCTATTTATTTGCAGGAGTCTCTCCGTGGCTGAAGCGAAACATCTGAAGACCGACCCACTTACCCATTACCCGGAATTGCAGCTTTTCATCGCCGGTGAGTGGATTTCGAAGGGATCGCGTAAATCAGAGCCCGTCCTGAACCCGGCTACCGGTGAAGTGCTGGGTGAACTGCCCCACGCCACCGAGGAAGATCTCGATCGCGCACTGACTGCCGCCGCGGAAGGTTTCAGGGTCTGGCGCGCCAAGCTGCCCGAAGAAAGAAGCGCGGTACTGCGCAAGGCCGCCTCGCTGATGCGTGAACGCGGAGAACAGATCACGACCGTGGCAACCCTGGAGTCCGGCAAACCGATCCTGCAGTCGCGGATCGAGCTGAAGATGTCGACCGACGTGCTCGACTGGTATGCCGAGGAAGGCCGCCGCGCCTATGGACGTGTGCTGGCCCAGCGTCAGCCCGGCTCGCGCATGTACGTGGTCAAGGAACCGGTGGGACCGGTTGCCGCCTTTGCCCCCTGGAATTTCCCGCAGGGCAACCCGGCCCGCAAGATGGGCGCCTCCCTGGGCGCCGGCTGCTCCTGTGTCTTCAAGCCGGCGGAAGACACGCCGGCCACCGCCCTGCTGATGGCCAAATGCCTGCAGGATGCCGGATTGCCGGATGGCGTGTTGTCGATCGTCTTCGGCGTGCCCCACGTGGTGTCCACTTACCTGCTGAACTCGCCCATCATTCGCAAGATGTCATTCACCGGCTCCGTGCCGGTCGGCAAGTCACTGATGAAACTGGCGGCAGACAAAATGATCCGTACGACCATGGAACTGGGCGGGCATGCACCGGTGCTTGTCTTTGCGGATGCCGATGTCGAGGCAGTGCTGAAAATGGCCGTGGCGGCAAAATTCCGCAATGGCGGCCAGGTCTGCGTGTCCCCGACCCGCTTCCTGGTGCACGAATCTATCTTCGACAAGTTTGTCGAAGGCTTCACCGCGAAAACCAAAGAGATCAAGGTGGGCAACCCCCTGGACGAAAACAACCAGATGGGGCCGCTTATTCACGCGCGCCGGCTGGAAGCCATCAGCAGCATCATCGATGATGCCGTGCAGGCTGGCGCCACTCTGGAAACGGGCGGCGCACCCATCGATGGCCCAGGCTATTTCTACCAGCCTACCGTGCTTTCCAACGTGCCACAGTGCCCGCATCATGAACGAGGAGCCGTTCGGGCCGGTGGCCATCATCAACCGG
>Ga0181581_10002835_pt1 | contig 13600 bp, 11 predicted proteins | sample 071ome_22_FD_132433 | JGI IMG/M metagenome (GOLD analysis project Ga0181581, IMG submission 132433) | Coastal salt marsh microbial communities from the Groves Creek Marsh, Skidaway Island, Georgia - 071404AT metaG (megahit assembly) | ecosystem: Environmental > Aquatic > Marine > Intertidal... | reverse complement strand
TTTCTAGTGAGTTGTTATAAATTAGATTTTTTTTGTTAAAAATATTTATTTCATATGAAGAATTAATATTTGCGATGACATAATTTTCGACATTAATTCCGTAATAAGCATCTTGAACTAAAGATAAAAATTTATTAGGAATTTGCATTACTACTCCAAGTTCCTCATTAAACATAAATTCATTCAGCTTTGAAATATTTTTGTCATAAAGAATATCTAAGCCAACATGTCCTGCAAATGCTGATTCTAACAATGTTACAATTAGCCCTCCGTCAGATTTATCATGGTATGACAATATTTTATTATTTTTCATTAATTCTTGAGTAACATTAAAAAAATTTTTAAATTTTTGGATATCCTCAACTTTTGGGCATTTTGAATCATTTGTTTGTAAAACCTGTGATAATGCAGATCCCCCTGTTCTAATATTGCCGTTAGAAAGATCAATAAAAATAATTGAAGTATCTTTTTTATTTACAAACATTGGCTTAACAATATTCTGTAAGTTATCAATATTTGAAAATGCACTTATTATTAAAGTGTTTGGTGATTTTACACTTATATCTTTTTGTTTTTCAGACCAAGACATTTTCATTGATAAAGAGTCTTTTCCAACTGGTATAGATATTCCTAATTTATTACATATATTTGATGTAACTGATTCAGCAGTTTTGAAGAGCTGATATTTGTCAAAGTCACTGTCAAAACTTGACATCCAATTTGCAGATAAAGCAATTTTAGCAATATTTTCTATTGGCGCTGAACATATATTTAGCAGAGCTTCGCAAACTGCCAGCTCCCCCGAGGCAACTGGATTATAAACTGCGATAGAAGATTTTTCCCCTAATGACATAACTTCGCCTGAATTAAAAGAAAAGTCATTTGAAGTTACTGCGCAGTCAGCAATTGGCACTTGCCAAGGGCCAATAAATTGATCTTGAACAGTTAAACCACCAACGGTTCTGTCACCAATTGTTATTAAAAACTGTTTAGATGCTACAGCTGGCAAAGACAATACTTTTATTAAACAATCGTCAAATTTATAATTACTGTAATCAAAGCCAATCTCTTCAATAATGCTGGAAGTAGTTTCAATTTGCTGCTTTCCCTTTTCCCCAAAAAGTATATTCATAGGAAGATCAATATATGATTTCTTTTTATCTTTTAATACAAATCTTTTTTCGTTAGTTGCGGTTCCAATTACTGAAAATGGACAATTTTCTTTAAGGCAAGTTTTTTCAAATATATTTAAATCAGATTTCTTAATAGCTAAAACATAACGTTCTTGAGATTCATTACACCATATTTCCAATGGATTTAAGCTTTTGTCAGCGCAAGGAATTTTATCGATATCAATAATTGCACCTTTATCACTATCATTCACAAGTTCTGGAACTGCATTAGATAAGCCACCAGCCCCAACATCATGAATTGAAATTATTATATTTTTCAATAGGTTAGAGATCTTATCTATAACTTCTTGACACCTTCTTTGCATTTCAGCATTTTCTCTTTGGACAGAAGCGAAATCTAGATCTTCATTTTCTCTAGAAGAATGCTTAGATGAAGCAGCTCCACCACCAAGTCCAACAAGCATTGACGGTCCTCCAAGAACAACAATCAAATCAGAATCTTCAATATCCATTTTTTTATAATTTGAATGATCTATTGATCCAAAGCCACCAGCAATCATTATAGGTTTGTGGTATCCATAATATGAGTTTTCATCAATTTTTTGCTCAAACGTTCTAAAATATCCACTTAAACAAGGCCTACCAAACTCGTTATTGTATGAAGATGATACTAGGGGGCCTTCAATCATAATATCTAACGCTGAAGCAATTCTATCAGGGTATGATAAGCTAATATTTTCTTCCCAAGACTGAATAAAGTTTGGAATATTCAAATTTGACACATTAAAACCACATAGACCTGCTTTAGTTTTAGACCCTCTGCCAGTTGCGGCCTCATCTCTTATTTCTCCGCCTGAACCTGTTGCAGCACCTGAATAAGGCGAGATTGCTGTTGGGTGATTGTGGGTTTCGACCTTAATTACACTATGGGTATCTATATCCTTATAAACATAATAACCATCTTTATCTACAATTAATTTTTTTGTTTTAAATGAACTAATTACAGCAGAATTATCAGAATATGCTTTAATTATATGTTTAGATTTTTCAGGCTCAGTGGACCTAATAAATTGAAACAAAGTTTTTTCTTGATCTGCACTATCAATAATCCACGAAGAATTAAATATTTTATGTCTGCAATGCTCAGAATTTACTTGCGCAAACATCATTAGCTCTACATCAGTAGGCTTTCTATTTAAAGTAATATAATTACGATTTAGATAATTTATTTCATCATTTGACAAAGCTAAACCAAGAGCTTTATTTGATTGTTCTATATAAGATAGTATATCACCTTCAATTCTTATATTTTCCCTTGGCTCTATAGATGTAAAATTATAATCTTTGATATCAAAAAAAATTGTTTCTGTCATTTTATCGAAAAATTCTACATAAAAATCTTTGTTGTTAATGATATTTTTATCAATATTATCATTAAAAATATATAATTTGGCTTGCTCAATAGTTTTAAGCTTTTTTAAACCACTTGCATAAAAAATATCTCTAGCTTTTGACCCCCAAGAAGATTCAACACCCACTCTTGGTGTTACAAGAAAGTAATTAGAAGTACTTATATATTTGGGCAGATCATTTGACAGAAGTAATTTTTTAGCAAGGTTTTGTTCTTCGGTGTTAAAACTTGATTCTAAATCTAAAAAATATACATAATACATTGAAAATAATGAAGAAATATTGAATTTTTTTGAGATTTTATTGTAAATCTTTTGATTTAGCTGAGTATTTGAAATCTCATTTTCACACAATATATGCATACTAGGTAAATGTTTGTATAGAATTAATGTGCATAACTATAGCATTTAATCTAAATAATTTATATTTTTAGAGTATTAATTATAGTTTTAATTTTAAATGCGTATGAATTCCTTCTTCATTATAAGTAAAATTAAGCATATGATGATATTTAAATAATTGAGGTAAATAATGATTGAAATAATAATACTTGTTATTGGGTTAATTATAGCATTTACGTTGGGTTACAATATTGGAAAATCTAATAAATTTAGTTCTAACGATCTGTCACAACAAACGGGACTTGTTTCGCAAATTTCAGAAATGAAAGGTATGTTTGCTGAAATTGAAAAATCAAGGCATAGAGCTGAAGATATGCGAGACGCTCAAATACAAGATATGCGAAATATGATGACAACATTCACACAAACAATCTCTGGAACAAAAACGAGAGGAATGGTTGGTGAATCAATACTTTCAGAAGTTCTTTCAAATTCAATCAAAGCTGGGGTTATAAAAAAAGAATTAAAAATTGGATCTCAAAACGTTGAGTTTGCTTGGGATTTAGGCGACGGTAAGTATATACCTATAGACTCAAAACTTCCTGATGTTTTTTCATTAGTAGATCAATTTGAAAAGTCTACAGAAACTGCTGAAAAAAAGATATTATCAAAAAAAATAAAAGATAAAATAATTAGAGAAATTTTAAATATACAAAAGTATCAAAATCAACAAAATACTATTGATTACTGTATTCTTGTTGTTCCACCTTCTGTCTTAGACATATCTCCTGAGTTAATAAGTATTGGAAAAAACAGTAATGTAGCAAAATGCTCATATAAAGAGGTATTTTTAATTGCGCATATTCTAGATGACCAATATCACCGCCTGAAAGATGAAGGAGACATTGGCGAATATAAAAAAATTACCAAAAAACTTTTTGCTATATTTGACAAAATTAATTTAAAATCTGAGACAATAGATAGAGCGGTTAAACAATTATCTAACGCAAATGATGAAATAAAAGATGAAATTGCTAAAAGCAAGAGGCAATAAAATTGTTATATTGAGTTATTTTTTCAACTATATTAATAAACTATATATAGTTTGCTCTTAAGACTAGCATAATCTATAATCGCCAATCTATTTTAACTACAAAAACTATATAGTACAATTAAGTCTCGGGGGCGATCTGGATTCGACGTGGATTGCAAAGCCCTAGGTGCATGTCGAGTATATAGCTATTCTCGTTAAAAATGCTATAAACTTATAGTTGCAAACGAAGACAACTACGCACTAGCAGCTTAATCCTGCTGGTCATCATTCAGAAACGTGCTTGTGCATTTCAGTTTGGTGTCGCTTAACACAAGATAGTAATTATTTTCGCCATTAGAATAATTATGAAACCCAATTGGATAGTGTAACAAAGTGTCTGCTCGTTAACATTAGTTGCATGAAATTTGATAACGAAGCTAAACATGTAGTGCCAAAGGTAGAGGATTTGCGGACGCGGGTTCAATCCCCGCCGCCTCCACCATACACCCTTCTATCGTATTGATTAGTAAATATTATTTTATTGCTAAGAGGTATGGTAGACCAAATGGTAGACCAAAAAAAACCGCTTTTGCAGCGGCTTTTTCTATCTTACTTTATTGAGTCCCAAGTAAATTAAAATGTAGTGCCAACAACTACTTCAAATGATGTAAGTTCAATATCTTCATATTGAATTCCTAGCTCATCATCTGGGCCATTTACTTCCATGTATGAAATTTTTGCACCCACATATGCTTTATCATTTAAATTATATCTTGCGCCAGCAGTTAATGAAATTATTGTTTCATCATCTGTAGCATTATCTATATCTGCTTGACCTAAACCAAAACCTACGAACGGTGTTAAACCGTTATTAAATGAATCGAAATCATAATAAGCTTTAATCATCATAACTTCAGCATCATTTGAAAATGTTAAGCCTAATGCCGAAGCATCAGCTGGTGTTACACGAGCACTAGCATTAATTGTGGTTACTCCGTCAGTTGCAGAACCAGAGACAGTTGCACCTTCAAAATCTAAACTAGCATCAACATACGAAAAACCAATACGAACCTTGTCGTTAAGTTTCACACCAATTTCAAATCCGAAAGTAGTATCAGCATCATATTCTAAAGTACCACCTAAATTTGTAAATGTGATTCCAGATGCAGTACCACTTGCTCTAGTTGTATCAACATCATCAACATCATAATGACCGATAGAACCCTCAATATAGAATTCATTTGCAATTACTGGATTAGTTGCAAGTAATGCTAAAACACCAATTACCGGGATTAAAAATCTTTTCATAACTATTTCCTACTAAATTTTAGAAGTTATAAGTGTATCATATTAATAACAAAAAAATATTTTTTAAAAATTATTAATAAATTTTTGATAACAATAAAAGGAATCTTCGTAAATGAAAATATTTAGGGTAGACCAAACGGTAGACCAAATTTGACCCTAGACAGGTAAATTAGAGTATGTAATGATTATTAAAGGCGCTAATCAATAGGGCTAGAGGATTTGCGGACGCGGGTTCAATCCCCGCCGCCTCCACCAAACACCCTTCTATCGTATTGATTAGTAAATATTATTTTATTGCTAAGAGGTATGGTAGACCAAACGTTAGGCCAAATTAGACCCTAGACAGGCAAATTAGAGTATGTAATGATAATTATAAGAGCTACTAAATATAAATCGGGTGTTACTGGATACTGGTTCAATCGCTGACGCCGCCATACACTCTTCAACAATGATATAAATTTAAACTTTGTGCGAAAAGTGATAAATTTACTTTGAAATGAATAATAAATATATAGAAAAATATCAAAATATTATTGATGATCAAGGTTTTCTGCTAGATCCAGAATATTGGTCAGTTAATTTTGCTATTGATAGTGCAAAAGAATTTAATTTAATACTTTCTAATAAACATTGGGAAATTATAAATATTATTAGAAACCTATATGAAGAGAAAATGATTGTGCCAGAGCTGAGAACTACGTTAAAAGTTCTTAAAAATTTAAATAAAGAAATTGCAACTAGAAAATATATATATATGCTTTTCCCCTATGGGTATGGACAGCAAGCATGTCTGATAGCTGGAATGAGGCAGCCAAAAAAATTGTGGTTAGACTTATAAAAGATAATTAAATAGCTACTAAGTAAATTATATTATTAGTTCTCTTCATTATTATATTTATCAAGGTTCTTATGATTTATAATAGCAAAAGTTAAATATATGAAAAAATATAACATATATAAAGAGTTTTCAAAAAGAATTAAGTCGGATGAACTAACAAAAAGTTCTATATGATCAATTTTAGAATACTCTACAATTTCAAGAAAAACTTTATAATTAACAATAGATAAAGAAAAATAAATAGATAGGATTAAATATTTATTTTTGAGAAAATAAAATATATTGTTGATTACAATAAAACTTGAAAATAATAAAATTAAACACATAGAGAACAAAATTAGTATATTCGTTTGATTGAAAGAAATATTTTGATACATTATGCTTATTTCATACATTTCGTGTGTTGTTAATACGAATATAGATCCTATACTACATGGCAATAGATAACTTCGTGTTTTTTTTTCATCATTAGTTATTAGTATAAATGATATAAAAAATAGTAAAAAAGTAAGAATAAGAAAAATAAATACTAGTAAAATATGATTAGTTGCTAAACTGGTAAAAAATAATAAAAAAGATGTAAAAATACTAAGCATTATAGTTGCATATATATATCTAAAATTTAGTTTAAAGAATTTTAGTGGAATTAAAAGCAAGATAATTAATAGTCCAGCTTCAAAAATTTCAAATAAAAAGTATGTAATATTATCAAGCATAGAATTAATTAAACGTAATTAAAAAAGATGTACCCGTTTTAAAATTTTTTGAATCACTAACAGTAATAGTAGCATTATGAATATCAATAATTTTCTTAACAATATTTAAGCCAATGCCATTGCCGATAGGATTATTTTTAGAAACTTTAAAATTTCTAAAAAAAATTTTATCTTTAAAATTATTTTGAATGCCAACACCTGAGTCCTCAATTCTAAGAGTTACATTATTTTCTTTAGAAATATATATAATAATATTTCCATTTATTTTATTAAATTTTATAGCGTTATTTATCAAATTATCACACATAATTTTTATAAAATTCTTATTGCAATTAATAAAATAATCTTTTTCTGTAACAGTTATTTTAATATTCTTTTCTTTTATCTTTTCATAATTTTCAGCAACAACTTCTCTTATAATCTTACTTAGATTAGAGCTTGCAAATTCTTGATTTTTTTCATCAGATAAAATTCTGTTCATTAATAAAATTTGATTAATAGTATTTTTCATACTTTCAATACTTTTAAACAATAAATCAAATGAGCATTTTTTTTGGTTGCAATTATTTTTTACATTTACAGAATGCATATGAATGGAGCTAATTGGAGTTCGTAATTCGTGTGCTATATCAGAATTTAGTTGTTTTTCATAATCTAAAGATAAATTAAGTCTATGTAACATTTGATTAAGTTCATCTTGTAAAAATTGCAGCTCAATAGGAATATCTTTTATTTGTACAGGTTTTAAGTCTGAAACTTTTTTTTTAGATAAAAATTTTTCTATTTTTTTAATTGGCTTCAAACTGTAATTAACAGTTAGCAATAAAAAAAATGACAGCAATGGTATTAATAGGACCAATGGTTTTAATGAGGCTAGAATTACATTTTCTGATGAAGAAATATATTTATTGTGATCTTCGCCAACAGTTATCCAAAAATTTTTATTATCATATAAACTATATAATTTCATTTCTATATTATTTACTTTTTGAAATGAATAACCTGGATAAATTTTTATATCTAATTTTTTTGATTCTAAAATGACTTCACCTTGAATACTTGTAATTTTATAATAGATATTTCTATTCTCATAAGAAAATTTTATTTTGTTTTTTAATTCATCTGTTGTTTTTGAAGAAGCAAATAATGATGATATATGTTCAGCTTCAAGTTTTAATTGGATCTTTAATAATTTATTAAATTCACTTATGGAGCTTTTATATCCACTATAAGAAGCTATAAATAAAAATATTATTATAGAAGAGATTATTGATGATATAAGATAAAATTTTATAGATTTCATTATGTCTCGCTTATATATCCGACACCTCTTACAGTTCTTATAATATTTTCAGAAATTTTTTTTCTTAAGTTAAAAATATGAACTTCTAAGGCATTGCTTTGAATAGAACTATTAAAATTAAATATTTTACTTTCTAGATAATCTTTAGTATGAATTTTGTTAGGCTCCATCATAAAAATAGATAAAATATCAAACTCTGTAGCTGTAAGTTTAATTTCTTTATTTTTTTGATATACCTTTCTATTAGAAGTACTAAGTGTTATATTTTTAAAATTTATAACAGAAGAACTTAATATTTTAAAATGTCTTCTTTGAACTTCAATTCTTGCTAATAATTCATCAAAACTAAATGGTTTCACAACATAGTCATCTGCTCCTGATTCTAAACCAATAATCTTATCATCTGTTGAGTCTTTAGCTGTTAATAACATCACTGGTATATTGGAATAATGATTTTTAATCCATTTTAAATAATTTAAACCATTTTCATCAGGTAAACCTATATCAAGAAGAATAATATGTGGCAGAAATAATTTAAATATAGATTTTGCTTCATTTACACTTTTTGCAAGTTTAGCGTTAATGGACTTTTTTTGAAATCCCTCAATCAAGCCTTGTCCTAATAACTCATCATCTTCTACTATCAATACATTAAATTTATTATTATTCATTTCATCTATTTAGAATGATGTCACCTTTCATTTTATTCATTGATTCCTGTATTGCAAGGTCAATTTCTTTTCTTCGGCCATTTTCTGCTATTGGTCTATTTTTTCTAATTTTTGCAAGTTTTGCTTTATCCAAATATTTTAAGGCACTTTTATAATCTCTTTTACTCATCAAATATTGCGCATAAAAGTAATTGGGATCAATTCCGTTAGGATTTAAAGCTAAGGCTTTTTTTAAGTAATATTCAGCCTTGTCATTATTGCCAAAGCTTACAGGCCAAGACGGAACCATAAAATAAAGAGTCCCAAGACTTGTTAAGGCTGATCCTGATAATACACTTTCGTCATTGTCAATAACAGCTTCAAAATCCTTTTTTGCTAATTTAACTAATTTTAAAGCTTTTAATCCACCTTCGTATTTAGCTAATGATGATCTTATAATCCCTCTCCAGGTTACAAGTTCAATATTAGTCTCATCATATAATTTTTTTTCAAGGTCCCTCAATACTTCTAAACTTTTATTATCCGAATAGGTATACATTGCTTGGGCCCATATTCTTTGAATATTTTCAAGGCTATTATCAGCAGAAAAAGTTTTTGTTGATAATAACAAAATTATAAGCATTAATTTTTTCATATTACCTCTTTAATTATGTTGATTTAAAAATTTTTTTATAGTTTTAATATTTTTTTTAAAAAAATTATCTGTGATTCTGTAGTTAAACTTATTTATCTTAATTAAAAAAGATTCTTTCCAGCCAATACTTGACACAACAGATTTATTTTTGGAAATAATATTTAAAATAAAATCACAAACAAATTCAGGAGAATCAACAGTATTTTTATAAAAACTATTTAAATTATTTACTTCTGAAGAATTTAATTTTGTATTAATAGCCCTCGGCGATATATATATAACTTTCATATTTGAATCACTAAGTTCTCTTCGTAAGCATTCTGAAAAACCATGGAGTGCAAATTTTGTAGAACAATATGTATTAAATAATGGATATCCAATTTCACCAAATACTGATCCAATATTTACAAATATACCATTATTATTTAATATATTTTTACGAAGAATATATGATGTAATATTTATTATTGAGATAACATTAATCTTAAATATATCTAGTACTTGATAATATTTAAGTTTTTTTGTTTCTGAGAAATAATTTATTCCGACACAATTAATAACTATGTCAATTTTCTCTTTCTTATTAATTTTTATTAAAAAATCTTTTACAGATTGTGAATTTAGTAAATTTAAATTTATAAGTTTATGTCTTATGTCAATTTTTGATTTAAGTTCAGACAGATTTTTATCATTCGTACCTGTTAGAATTAAATTTGATTTTAAATTACACAATTTACTGGCAAGATGAAATCCTAGTCCTCCTGTAGCACCAATTAATAAAATATTTTTATTTTCAAAGAAATTTACATTCATAGTATCCTCCAATTATTAACATCTAAATGAGGATTTTTTACACTGTGCAATATATTTTTATATAAGTAGAAAAAATCTTTTGCAGACTCAATAATGTCGCATTGATCACTTTCTAATTTAATCTCATTCATTAGGTTTTCAAAAAATAACACATGATCTTTATCAAGAGACCCATGAGATACCAGATAAGAAAATGAATTATTGTTTAAATTTAATGACTTTTTGATTGCATTTGCAGCTTTATCTGCAAGTTCAATACTAGTTCCCTCAAGAACATAAACCATTCCAAAAAAACATAATGGGTTTTTTCTACTTATTAAATCATATGCGTAAGATATTATTAGTTTTGTATGTATATTTGGAACTGAATTTTTTACCTTTTCTTTATCATATGATGAATTTGAAATATCATTTAAAATCCATTCTTCATGACCATATTCTTCATTAATATATTCTCTTGAGGCCTTTAAAAAATTTTTATTAGAGATTGAAAGTAATGATCCCATATACATCATTAACTTGGCAGTATATTTTACATGATGATAAGCTTGGGATAAAAAATAAATATATTCACCAATAGTCACATTTCCTGAAATTGCATCTTTTATAATTTGTGTATCATATAAACTTTTCTTTTCTTTTTCTGTGCTTTTAACTAAGTTACTATAAAACATTTTTTACTCCTATTTTATTTGAAATATTTTTTTTATTAGCGTAATTTTTTTCATAAAAAAATCTGTAGTTACCTCTATCTTGATCTAATTTTTTTTGAAATGGAAAGCTCTGAACTTTTATATAAACCTTAATTTTAGAAAAGTCAGGTAATTTTTTGTTTATGTTTGAAATAAATTCCTTAATATCAATATCACTATTAAGTGGAACATAAAATAAAGTGCAAAAATTTTTATTGTTTCCAACCAAAAGCAATTCTTTAAAAATATTTAAAGCTAGTAAATTATCCTCAATTTCTTTAGCATTAATATTTCTACCATATAAATTTATAATTAAATCTTTTTTTCTTCCAATAACTTTCAAAAAGTTATCATTATCTACTTTAACTATGTCACCTGTAGGTATCCATTTGTTAATATTTTTTTTAAAATAATTAATATCCTCTTTTATATAACCAAGAAAACCTAAATTTTTAATATATAATTCATTATTAAATATCTTATAACTATTATGTGTTAATATCTTTCCCTGAGTGTTTTTTTTATATTCAAATGGAGTGTTCAATGATACAACCGATGAACATTCTGATAACCCATATCCTTCGTAAACATTAATACCTAATTTTTTAGCTATATATATATCTTTTTGTGATGACGGAGCACCGCCCATTGCTATAAAATTATTTATACTAAATATTTTTCTATTTTTTTTATAAAATTTTATAAATAATTCTAATAACTGTGGATAGCATATTACTGAATCTGGTTTTATTCTTTCAACAATATCTATAAATTTTTCTTTGCTTTTAAATTTAACACCATCGAACGCTAAGTTATCTTGATTTTCAATATGAATAGTTTTTTTTAATAATAAAGAAACATATATTCCAGCAATATTTTCTAGTAATACAGTATATGGTAAAATTGACAGATGAACTTTATGTTCTAATTTATGAAGTTTTTCAGCTAGATTATTAGCTGTTTGTTCTATATAGCTTTTGCTTATACACACCCCTTTAGGACTTGATGTTGTGCCTGATGTAAAAGTAATTTTACAAATTTCTTGAGAATTTTTTAATTTATGAAAAGCATATTTACTTTTAAAAACATATATTTCTTCCCCTTTTATAAAAAAAGACTCTATAAGAACAAGTTTCAAGGAATAAAAGTCATAATTCTCAATAAAAAAATCAAAATTATCAGAGATAATAATTTGAGCATTACTAAAATCTAAAAATTGTAATACTAAATTATTTGTAAAAAATTTAGGAATTGGTACACATAATTTATTTTCATTAAATAAAAAAATATCAAATAATGGCCAAGCAAGAGAATTTGATAAAAAAAGAGCATAAACATCATAATTTAAATCAATCTTATCATTTAGATTTTTAATCTCTTGAATTATTTCATTATATGATAATTTATCATTTAATGAACGTAGTGCAATATTATCGGAATTATAATTATCAAACATCTGAACTAAGTTATTTGTTTTTTTATTAAAAACAGTTCTTTTTGATATTTCGACAAGAAAATATAATTCTTAAAATTAGATAAAATGTTTTTAAAGCTTTTTTTATTATCCATTAACACTATACGAGGTTTTGTATCATAATACATACCCCAATTTTTTTTATCTGTAATTTTATTTCGATCAGCATATGAAAGATTTTCAAGTGAATATCCTTGTTTTATTAAAAAATTATATAAATTTTCAGTGGATGTAAAAACACTCCATTTATAATTTGTAAATGTAGTTATATTTAGAAGAACTATTAATAATTTATATATGTTTAAGCAATTTTTGCTATACATACTCCCTAGCTCAATAATATTATTTCTTTTTATAATTAAATTTTTATTTAGATAAATATGTTTTTCAATTGGGTGTTTAAAATATTGCTCTAAGAAAAGTTTATCATATTGTGCTGGACGTAATCCCAATGCAGAATATATATATTTATTTTTTTCAAAACCAATTATATAAGGATAACTTATTTTTACATTTGCACTATAAAAGTCATAAAACTGATTTTTTATCAAATTTGATATTTGATTATAATCCTTATAATTATTGTACTTTGTTATTTTTAGATTGTAATGTTCATTATTTTTCATAATAAAATTATATCCACCAAAGCTTAAGATTTTATTAATTTTTAATTTTTTAACATATAACCTCTCTTTAAGTTTAGTAGTGAGGTTATTGTTTTATAAATACATCCTAATGAAAACACAATTGAATAATATACATAAAAGCTTAAGGTTAGATTAAGAAAAACTTAATAGTTCTAATAATTTCATAAATAAAGGATAATTATTTATATAATGTTAATCTAAAAATACTTAACTTTTGATATAAAGTACTTTATTGCCATTTCTGAAGAAGAAAAAAACCTTGAATCTAAATATTCGTCTTTTTCGAAGTTGTGCATATAAAATTCCCAAGTTGCAAATTGGGCGTCATATTCATCTGGCGAATAATCCTGAAGAATCAAAGCAAAAACCGTTTTTAAGGTTAGACCAAACGGTAGATCAAATTAGGCCCTAGACAGGTAAATTAGAGTATGTAATGATAATTAAAAGCGCTAATCAATAGGGTTAGAGTGTTACTAGGAGTGTGTTCAATCCCCGCCGCCTCCACCAAACACCCTTCTATCGTATTGATTAGTAAATATTATTTTATTGCTAAGAGGTATGGTAGACCAAATGGTAGACCAAATTAA
>Ga0181581_10002832_pt1 | contig 13606 bp, 8 predicted proteins | sample 071ome_22_FD_132433 | JGI IMG/M metagenome (GOLD analysis project Ga0181581, IMG submission 132433) | Coastal salt marsh microbial communities from the Groves Creek Marsh, Skidaway Island, Georgia - 071404AT metaG (megahit assembly) | ecosystem: Environmental > Aquatic > Marine > Intertidal zone... | reverse complement strand
CAGAGCAGCGGTGCGGTTTACCACGGCCTTCTGGTAATCCGCATCCTTGATCATCTCAAAGAACGCGCCTGAATTGGGATATTGTGCAACAAAGCCATCGTGCCATTCGCGGGTGTCGGGCCCTGTTACCATCGTCTGAAATGCGCCTCGCCACACGATCTCTCCGCCGACCCGGCGAAAGATCGGGCCGGACGTTTTGCCGTATTCCTCATAGGCGCGCCTCCCGCTCCAGCCGTTCCCGTGATGCTCGTGTCCTTCAGGGTATTTGGCAAGGTCACGGTAGAGCAGCAAGTTAAGCATATGGATCGGCTCGTCGCGCGGCAGATCCTTGAATGCCTGAAAATTGGTGGGCGATGGATCGATGTAGACTTCGCTCATGCTGTTCACCCCTCCAGCTTATAATCGGCGAACCGATCACGCAGGTCTTTCTTTGAAATCTTGCCGGTTGCCGTGTGGGGAATTTCATCAACAAACTCGATCGCATCGGGCATCCACCACTTAGCAATCTGCGGTTCAAGATGCTTGAGGATATCCTCCTTCGTGACATCGGACCCTTCGCCTTTGACCACGAACAGTACGGGCCGTTCGTCCCATTTCGGGTGCGGCATGCCAACGCATGCTGCCTCTGCAACGCCTGAATGGCCAACAGCTGCATTTTCCAGCTCGACCGAGCTGATCCACTCGCCGCCAGATTTGATCACGTCCTTTGTCCGGTCCGTCAGCTGCAGCGTGCCGTCCGGATGGATGATGCCAACGTCACCGGTGTCGAACCAGCCTTCCTGGTTCGCCGCATCCTGCTCGGCCTTGAGATAGCGCTTGATGATCCAAGGTCCGCGAATTTGCAGTGCACCGGAAGTCTTCCCGTCGCGGGGTAGTTCGGTCATGATGTCATCAAGATCAACAATGCGCAGCTCGACTCCGAAGATCGGGCGGCCTTGCATTGCGGTCTTGTCGACTTTCTCCTCAAAGCTAAGCTCGTCCCAATCCCATGTTGGGCCGCCGACTGTGCCGATGGGCGAGGTTTCGGTCATGCCCCAGGCGTGCTGCACGCGAGTGCCGTTCTTCATCAGGCGCTCGATCATGAAGCGCGGGCAAGCCGATCCGCCAATCGTCGCAGCCTTCAGCGGCGGCAGTTCGATCCCTTCTTTGTCGCAATATTGGAAATGGGCGAGCCACACTGTGGGCACGCCAGCGCTGTCGGTTACTTTCTCGCGGATCATCAGATCATGCAGCACCGCCGGATCATTCACCGCGCTGAACACGAATTTGATCCCTGCCATCGCGCCTGCATAGGGCAAGCCCCAGCTGGCCGCATGAAACATGGGTACGACCGGAAGCATGCAAGAGGCGCTGCTGAAGTTGAACGCGGCAGGCTGCAAGCCCGCTAATGCGTGCATCAGTGTTGAGCGATGCTCATACTGCACGCCCTTGGGATTACCTGTGGTGCCGGATGTGTAGCAAATCATGCATGGATCAGTCTCCGCACCGGTAACCCATTCGAAGTCTCCGTCATGCTCACCAATCCAGTCCTCAAACGCGGGAGAATGCTCACCGCTGTCATAGCAGATGTAATGCTCGACTGTGGTCCAGCGCTCTTTCATCCGGTCCACGATCGGCTGGAACGCCGCATCGTAGCAAAGCACCTTATCTTCGGCGTGATTGACGATGTATTCGAGCTGGTCATCGAACAGGCGCGGGTTCACTGTGTGAAGCACCCCGCCCATCCCCGCAACGCCATACCAGCTGACCAGATGGCGTGAATGGTTCATCGCAAGGCTGGCAACCTTGTCACCTTTCTTGAGGCCTAATGCCTGGAGAGCCTGCGCCATTTTCAACGCATCTGCGCGAATTCCGGCCCAGTTTGTGCGCGTCTCGCTGCCGTCGGCCCAACGTGTCACGATCTCGCGCATTCCTGCCTCGCGTGCAGCGTGATCGATCACATGGGTGATCCGCATGGTCCAATCTTGCATGGCTCCGAGCATCAGGTCTCTCTCCTCAATTCAAATCCTCGTTTGAAACTGTCATGCCGAGACCGGATGTGCTTTGCAATCGTTCAAAATTGGCCGATGAATAAGCTTTCAAGCCGGTCGTCAGGCAACCAATCTCAAATTCGCACGGCCGCGCAATGGTTGAAGCTGGACATTGCCGATGCCTTCGACCGCACCCAACCGCTCAGCCAGTTCGCCATCCAGCGCAAAATCCTCGCCTAGAATGATGGTGACATACTCACCCGCGTCCAGCAGGATCCGGACGATCACTTCACCACCCATCGACGTATTGCTGCCTTCGGACGCCGGGACCAGCTCCAGCCGCAGATCAGCGAGCGCTTCCAGGCTGAGTACATCAAGCATCAATCGCATGCGCTTGCCGCCCCGAACTTCATCTAGCGGCCTTGCACCCCGCACCGTTACGCGCGGCGGTTCACTTGGATTGGGCGAGTCCAGTTCGACATTGAGCAAGATGCAAGTGCCTTCAGCTGCCCATTTCTCGAACTGAGGCACCAGGCTTTCTTCGAAGCATGCCGCGCTGAACTGCCCGGACGAATCGGAAAAGTCGCCTCGGATAAAGTCTGCGCCGCGTTTGGTGCGGCCCTTACTGAAGCCTTCCACCATCGCCGCCAAGACGGCTGGTGAACGCCCCCCGGTAGGTGCGCCGGCCTCCATGATCGATTGATAGCTGCGCGCGCCATTGGCAGATGCAAGATGCCAATATTGCTGGACGGGATGAGCGGAGAAATAGAAGCCGAAATTCTCGCGCTCTTTGGCCATCTGCTCGGTACGAGACCACGCTTCGGCTTCCTGAAGCCGCAAGTCTTCATCCGGGGCATCCTCGCCGCCGAACAATGCCGCCTGCCCACTCGACCGCTCTCTCTCTGCCGCATCGGCAACGGCCAGGAGCATGTCGATATTGGCGAACAGCTTCCCGCGGTTCTGATCCAGGCAATCAAGCGCGCCCGCAGCGACCAAGCCCTCCAACTGCCGCGAGTTCATTGAACCCTTGGGGATTCGTTCGAAGAAGTCCTTCAGGCTGGTGAACGGGCCAGAGCCTTCGCGCTCAGAGACGATCGCATCCATCGCCTTGTCACCGACATTGCGGATGCCCGCGAGGGCATAGCGCACTCCGTAACCTCTATCGGTCTGTTCGACCGTGAAACGCGCCTCGGAATGGTTGATCGAAGGTGGCAGAACTTCGACCCCGCCATCGCCGCCCGGATATCGCCGCGCATCATCTACAAAGACGGCCAACTTTTCAGAATGGTGCATGTCAAAGCACATCGAGGCGGCGAAGAACTCTTCCGGGTAATGCGCCTTCAACCACGCGGTCTGATACGCCAGCAGCGCGTAAGCGGCTGCGTGCGATTTGTTGAAACCATAGCCAGCGAACTTGTCGATCAAGTCGAACAGTTCGTTGGCCTGCTGCTTATCAATGCCTGAAACTTCCTTGCAGCCATCGATGAAACGCTGGCGCTGCGCGTCCATCTCGGACTGCTTCTTCTTACCCATCGCGCGGCGCAGCAAGTCCGCATCACCCAGCGAATATCCCGCCAGAATCTGCGCGGCCTGCATCACCTGTTCCTGATAGACGAAGATGCCGTAAGTTTCGGCCAGAATGCCTTCCAGCTTGGGGTGTGGATATTCGATCTCGGCTTTGCCATTCTTGCGTTTTCCGAACAGCGGGATGTTGTCCATCGGGCCCGGACGATAAAGCGAAACGAGCGCGATGATGTCGCCGAAGTTGGTTGGCTTCACTGCCGCGAGTGTGCGCCGCATACCTTCGGATTCCAGCTGGAACACACCCACGGTGTTGCCTGACTGGAGCAGGTCATAAACCGCCGAATCGTCCCACTCGAGCGCGCCGAGATCGATCTCGACCCCGCGCTTCTCCAGCAGATCAACCGCTTTGCGCAGCACCGACAGCGTTTTGAGGCCGAGGAAGTCGAATTTCACCAGGCCGCTGCTCTCGACATATTTCATGTCGAGCTGCGTCACTGGCATATCCGAACGCGGATCTCGGTACAGCGGCACCAACTGCGCCAGCGGGCGGTCGCCGATCACCACCCCAGCGGCGTGGGTCGAACTGTTTCGCGGCAACCCTTCAAGCTCCAGCGCCAGATCGACCAGCGCCTTCACCTCGTTGTCGTTATCGTATTCGCGCTTGAAATCCGCCGCGCCATTCAGCGCGCGCGGCAGCGTCCACGGATCCGTCGGATGGTTCGGGATCATCTTGCACAGCCGATCGACCTGACCATAGGGCATCTGCAGAATACGCCCGCAATCGCGGAGCACCGCCCTCGCTTTCATTTTACCGAATGTGATGATCTGCGCCACGTGATCATACCCGTATTTGGCTTGGACATAGCGGATCACTTCGCCGCGCCGTGTTTCGCAGAAATCGATATCGAAGTCCGGCATGGAGACGCGTTCGGGGTTCAGGAAGCGCTCGAAAAGCAGACCCAGCTTGATCGGGTCCAAGTCTGTAATCGTGAGAGCCCAAGCGGCAAGCGAACCGGCACCGGAGCCGCGGCCTGGCCCCACCGGAATACCGTTATCCTTGGCCCATTTGATGAAGTCCGCAACGATCAGGAAGTAGCCGGGGAAGCCCATCCCGACGATGATCTCGACCTCGTAATCCAGCCGGTCAAAATAGACCTGGCGTTCTTCCTCTGATAACGGGCCATAGGGCCCGAGCCGCGCTTCTAAACCTTTGCGCGCATCTTCGGCGAGCATTCTCGCTTCACCTTCCAGATCACCCGCAAGACTGGGCAAGATCGGCTTTCGGTCGGGTGGAATCACAGCGCAGCGTTGTGCAATCACCATCGTGTTCGCGATCGCTTCCGGCAAGTCCGCAAACAGCTCTTCCATCATCGGCGCAGATTTGACCCATGCCTCCCGATTGGTGTGCGGGCGATCCTCGGCATCGATATGCGATGAATTGGCGATGCACAGCATTGCGTCATGCGCCTTGTAGAAATGCGGCTCGGCATATTGCGCGGGGTTGCTGGCCACCAAAGGCAGATCGCGCGCATAGGCCATGTCCAACAGAGCTTCTTCTGCCGCAACACAGACCGGATCGGAATGCCGGGCGATCTCGATGTAGAGCCGTTCAGGGAACAGCGCTTCGAGCCTGGTAATGAGTGCGTCGGCATGATCTCTCTGCCCCTCAGCCAGCAAACGGGTCAGCGCGCCCTCACCCGCACCGGCCAGCGCGATCAGCCCCTCTGTGTGCCCTTCAAGCTCGCTCAGCTGCACATGAGGTTCAAATTCGAGTGGCCGATCCAGATGCGCTTTGGAGACCAGGTGGCACAAATTGTCATAGCCCGCCTCATCCTGCGAAAGGAGTGGCAGATAATCGACCTGGCGCCCTTCCTCGTCACGCGCGATACCCAGCAAAGTGCCAATGATCGGCTGAACGCCTTCATCAATGCACGCGCCCGCAAAGGCGACCGTCCCATACAAGCCGTTGCGGTCACAGATGGCGATAGCGGGAAAGCCGCGTTCCTTCGCAAGCTTGGCAATCGCCTTGGGCTCGATGGCTCCTTCAAGCATCGAGTATGATGATTGCACACGTAGCGGAACAAACGGAGCGAAAGCCATTTCGCTACTTTAGGAACTGCTGCGCGATTCGGAAGCACCTAAGCGCGTAAATTCTCCACAAGTGGACAGACTTACCAAATGGCTGATCCGAAACGACCCGGTTTCACCGGCCGATGTCCGAAATTGGGGTGGAAAGCGGACAATCATATCAGCATGTGCTAACGAGAGTTCGGGCCGCCAAATTTTGGGAGAATAGCCATATGCCTATTCCAAAGGTCCAAGTAGCTGAAGCGGACGAGCAGTTCTCGATCATCCAGACGATCACATTGGGCTTTTCCGCAGATCCTATCGCAAGATGGATTTGGCCTGATGCCCAAACCTACCTCGATGTCATGCCACGCTTTACCGTAGCATTTGGCGGTGCCGGTTTTGATCAATCTACTGTCTATAAGACCGATTGTGGACACGCCGCAGCAATGTGGCTGCCTCCGGGCATAGAGCCTGATGGTGATACGATTGAGGCTATCTTCGAGGAGTCTGTTGAACTGGAACGTATGGAAGAAATCGGTTCTTTCTTTGCGCAGATGGACGATTTCCATCCACACGAGGCATGCTGGTATCTACCATTGATCGCAGCTGACCCATCGCAGACCGGGCGTGGATTGGGTGCAGCACTAATGAAGTACGCGCTGCAGATATGTGATGAACAAGGTCTTCCGGCCTACCTGGAGTCGTCTAATCCGAGAAACATCTCTCTCTACGAACGACATGGCTTTGAAGTGATGGGAAAGATCGAGACACCAACCTCCCCTTTGATGACGCCAATGTTAAGAGAGCCGCGCAGCTAGACTTAAGAAATGCCATGAGAACGCAGTTTCCCCAATTGGGTCGTTAGCGGTCCGTCCGCTCCTACATTACGCCAGCGAACTAGCTTGCCTAAATTCAGTTTGGGGCCTTCGCCCGATGGTGGTAGCCTCCCTTTTTCCAAAAAGGGGGATAGAATGATGAAGAAGTTTCTTACCATTTCCTGCGTTGTGGCTCTTGCAGCTTGCGGAAGCCCGGAAGTCGCTGAAGAGCCCGTTGCGGTTGCCGAAACGGAAGATGCAGCAGAGATCATGTCGCTGCATGAGACAAGTTGGACTTTCTCTCAGGACGGGATGGAGATCCTTGAGACCATAGACGCGAGCGGAAATTACATCGCTGACGCAGGCGACGAGCACTACGATCACGGAACTTACGAATTGGTGGATGGGAAGCAGTGCTTTACCAGCGCCATGAACGATGAAGGTCAGGTTTGCTGGACGACACCTGCTGAGATTGCAGTTGGTGAAAGCATCGACATTACAAGCGACCAGGGTGATGAGCTGACTGTCACGCGAGTCGAGTATCAGCCGCTGACTATGTAATTCTGATCGAAAGATTCTCTTAGGGGGCTGCACCTTTCGCGTTACGGGAATGCGGCCCCTTTTGGGCTGGTTCGATAGCACTGAATCTGCTCGTCAAACGGTCGACAGCTGAGCGAGCAGCAAGGTTGAAGATGCAAATGTCCGCTTATGGGTCGTTAGCGGACAGTCCGCTTTCTAGTGCCGCCCGAACAGCTTTTCGACGTCTTCCATGCTAAGTTTTACCCATGTCGGGCGGCCATGATTGCATTGCCCTGAACGCGGGGTGGCTTCCATCTCGCGCAGCAGGGCATTCATTTCCTCGACACGAAGCACGCGCCCAGCCCGCACCGATCCGTGGCACGCCATGGTCGCGAGCACATGTTCGAGCTTCTCTTCCAGCAACAAAGCTTGCCCGTGCTTGGCGATATCATCGGCCAGATTGGTTAGTAGCGCTTGCGGATCGCCCTTGCGCAACGCGTGCGGCATCGCGCGCACCAGCATGGCGGATGGTCCAAACCGCTCGATCACCAGACCGAACTTCGCAAAACCCTCGGCTGCCTCCTCAAGCCGGTCGCAATCAACCTCGTCCAATTCCACAACATCGGGAACCAGCAGAGCTTGCGAACGTGCCACTGCGTCCCCTGCCCCCGCCGCACGCAACCGTTCCAGTACAAGCCGTTCATGCGCTGCATGCTGATCAACCAGCACTAGACCATCAGCTGCTTCAGCAACAATATAGGTGTTTGCCACCTGCCCACGCGCAACGCCCAGCGGGAAATCCTCTGGCGCTTCCTGCTGTTCGGCCTCTGTCGCCCTGCCCTGCGGCGCGTAGTCATCACGCGCCATCACATCGTTCTCATAGGCTCGGTATGTCAGGCCCGCGTCGCTTACCCGCGATTGCTGCGCCGACCAGTCACGTCCTTCGAAGATCGAACGCAGGGCCGGCGATGGCTCAGATACTGGCTCTTGCTGCCAACGTTCCATCGCACCGCGATCCGGCCCCTGAGCGCTGCGCCTGTCACCCGTCCCAAGCGCTTGCCGCAAGCCGGAAACAATAAACCCGCGCACACCGCTGGCATCACGGAAACGAACCTCCGTCTTTGCCGGATGGACGTTCACATCGACGTCTTCGGGCGGCAGTTCGAGAAACAGCCCGAGCACTGCATGGCGATCACGCGCCAGCATATCGGCATAGGCCCCGCGCACCGCACCAACCAGCAGCCGGTCTTTCACCGGGCGACCATTGACGAACAAATATTGATGATCAGCCACGCCGCGATTGTATGTCGGCAGACCCGCAACCCCGGTCAATCGCATCACACCGGCGGGACTTGGTCGCTCAAGATCGATGGCAACGCTGTTGTCCTTAAGCTCGCGCGCGATAATGCCCGACACGCGGTCGATCAGCGGCTCATCCGCTTGCAGACCGAATATCCGGCGCTCGCCATGCGTCAGAGAGATCGCAATGTCAGGCCGCGCCATGGCAAGTCTGCGAACCACATCCAGGCAGGCAGCATACTCGCTGCGCGGCGTGCGCAGGAATTTGCGGCGCGCAGGCACTTTGGCGAAGAGCTTTTCAACCTTCACGCGTGTGCCGGGCGGTAAAGCACCTAGCCCTTCTTCAACCACCTGACCGTGATCGACTATCTTCCGCCATCCATCAGCTGCGTCTCTAACGCGGCTCTCGATGGTAAGTTGCGCGACGCTGGCAATTGAAGGCAGCGCTTCGCCGCGAAACCCCAATGTGCTCACCAGCTCGATCGCTTCATCCGGCAGCTTGGACGTGGCATGACGTTCAAGCGCGATGGACATTTCCTCCGCACTCATCCCGCAACCATCGTCGACAACCTCGATCTTGCCGAGCCCGCCTTCAATCAGCTTCACATCGATGCGACTCGCGCCGGCATCAATTGCGTTCTCGACCAATTCCTTGAGCGCGGCTGCCGGTCTTTCGACCACTTCACCTGCCGCAATACGGTTGATCAGGCTTTCTGGAAGGCGGCGGATTTGCGGCATTTTGACAAGGTAGCGGCCAATCGCTGCAAATTCGAGGCCAGCGGTGGAAAATACTGTGTGGATCGAACAATTATTTTGGCCTTTTCCCTGGCGATCCGTTAGATAGAGATCATCCTGTCAAATTGGGATCGCAGGAGAGGCGCCGTGGGGGTTGCCAAGGCGGTCCACTACACATGAATTGCATGGTCAAATGAGCTTCTTTTCCAAATTTCTGAAATTCGGTTCACACAATATGGCTATCGATCTGGGCACAGCAAACACGCTGGTCTATGTCGAAGATCAAGGCATCGTGCTGGATGAACCTTCTGTGGTCGCGATTGAAACTATCAACGGGATCGAACGCGTCAAAGCCGTGGGTGATGACGCAAAGATGATGATGGGCAAGACACCCGGTACGATCAAGGCAGTCCGCCCGCTTCGGGACGGTGTGATCGCTGATATCGAGGTGGCAGAAAAGATGATCGAGCACTTCATCCGAAAAGTGCACGGCAAGCGTACGCTGTTCCGCTATCCCGAAATCACGATCTGTGTACCGTCTGGCGCTACTTCGGTCGAGAAACGTGCGATCCGCGATGCCGCCTCGAATGCCGGTGCCTCGGAGGTCTATTTGATCCTTGAGCCGATGGCCGCCGCGATTGGAGCGGATATGCCGGTAACCGAACCGGTTGGTTCAATGGTGGTCGATATCGGTGGCGGCACGACAGAAGTCGCCGTGCTTTCGCTCCGTGGTCTGGCCTACACCACTTCGGTGCGTACTGGTGGCGACAAGATGGACGAAGCGATTGTCTCCTACGTTCGCAGACATCACAATCTCCTGATCGGTGAAACCACGGCAGAGCGGATCAAGAAGGATTATGGCATCGCGATCATTCCCGAGGACGGCGTAGGCGAGACCTTCACCCTCAAAGGGCGTGATTTGGTCAATGGCGTCCCCAAGGAAATCACGATCAATCAGGCGCACATTGCAGAAGCATTGTCCGAGCCGATCGGGGCCATCGTGGAGGGCGTGCGTATCGCGCTTGAAAACACCGCGCCTGAACTGGCGGCTGACATTGTCGACCAAGGCATTGTGTTGACCGGCGGTGGTGCGCTTATTCGCAAACTTGACGAGCATCTTCGGGAAGAAACCGGTCTGCCGATTAGCATTGCGGAAAACCCGCTCACTTGCGTAGCGATCGGGACAGGCCGTGCGATGGAGGACCCAATCTATCGCGGCGTTCTGCACACGGCGTAGCTCATGGCGCCGCCGTCGTCCCGGGCTTCTGGCCACTCACGCAAAGCGCAATACTCACGTTTTACGAGTTATCTGATTGCCGCCGTCGGGGCGGCCATCGGTCTGGTTCTGCTCGGCATTTCGCTTTGGCAACCAGCGACATTCAGCTCGCTGCGCGGCGTCGCAGGTGATGTCGGTGAACCCGCCGGACAGGCGGTTGCCGTATCACGCGACGGAAGCGGAACTGTGCTCGATCGCATTGCCGGATTTTGGAATGCCGGCAATCAAAACGCCGCCCTGCGCAAAGAACTTCAGCTCGCGAGAATTCGACTGAAGGAGCTGGAGGCGACCGAACAGGAGAATGCGCGGCTCAAGGCACTGCTCGATTTGACCGAGGAAAGTGGAGCGCCCGTCGCTTTCAGCCGCATAGTCGGGTCCAGCGTGGTCAGCGCGCGCAGGTTTGCCTATATCGGAGCAGGTTCCAGGGATGGAGTGCAGGCCGGAATGCCCGTTCGTTCCGAACGAGGAATTCTGGGCCGCGTTTTCGAAACAGGATCGTCAACCGCACGCGTTCTTTTGCTATCCGACAGTGAGAGTGTTGTCCCAGTGCGGCGGGCTCAGGATGATCTGATTGCTTTTGCCGAGGGGCGAGGTGACGGCCTGGTCCGAATTCGCTTGATCAATCTTGGCATCAATCCTGTCGAGGAGGGTGATGTCTTTGTGACGAGTGGCGCCGGCGGCTATTTCAAGCCAGGCCTCGCCGTCGCGGTGATTCATGAAGTAACCGATGACGGAGGTCTGGCTCGCATGATTGCAGATCCTGCGGGGACTGACTTTGTCCGTGTCGAGGCATATTGGGAACCGGAGACGGTCGAAGCCGCCCAACAGTCGCCTGATCAGATGCTGCAAGGCACGAACGCGCCACAATGATCAACAGCGATCTTCAGATGGGCCCGCGTCCAAAGTACTCTCGGCGCCAGATCAATCGGGAGCCTTCGCCCTTACTTGCCGCCTCGGTACTCTATGGATCCATCATTCTCGCGTCTTGGGTCCCAACATTCCTGGTGACTACCAGCATGCCGTTGGTTCCGCCGATGGGGTTTCTCTTGCTAGTCGGCTGGCGCCTGATGCGGCCGGGAACCCTGCCCGCCTGGATCGGCTTTCCACTTGGTGCGATCGACGATCTGGTTAGCGGTCAGCCCTTCGGCAGTGCCATCTTGCTCTGGTCTGTCATTCTGCTTGCCTTTGAGTGGTTTGAGAGCCGGTTTCCATGGCGCGGCTTCTTTCAGGATTGGCTTGCAAGCGCAATTGCTTGTGGTTCTTACGTCGTTTTGGCAGCGCTGGTATCAGGAGCGGTGCTCAGCCTGCCGATTCTTGCAGCAATTACGCCTCAACTCTTGCTGTCGATGGCGCTCTATCCCATGATCGCCGCCATGGTCGCCACGCTTGATCGCATCCGTCTCATACGTATCAGGGAAATTCGCTGATGGCGCTGCGCGGTGCGCGTTCGACACTTAATCCTACGAAGCTGAAGAATGCCTTCGATCGCCGGAGCTTTGTAGTCAGCACGGCGATGGGCGGGATTGGTGTGCTGCTGGCCGCGCGGATGGCCTATCTCTCGATCGGAGAAAATGAAAAATACCGTACGGAAGCGGAAAGCAACCGCGTCAATCTGACTCTAATTCCACCGCGCCGGGGCTGGATTCTAGATCGCAATGGTGCGCCATTGGCCTCGAACCGTGCGGATTTTAGGGTCGACATCATTCCGGAGCGAATGAACAACCCCAATGCCACGATTGAGCAATTGGGCGATCTTCTTGGTCTTGAGGCAGACCGGATCAGCGACATCAAATCCAAAGTTGAGGGCTCGCGTGGTTTTCGGCCCATCGAAGTTGCCAGCGGTCTCGATTATCAAGACTTTGCTGCGGTTAGCGTCCGCCTGCCGGATTTACCGGGGGTCGTTCCGCAAAGGGGTTTCTCACGGTATTATCCAACCGGTCCTACAGTCGGTCACTTGATCGGCTATGTCGGCCCGGCATCGGCCGAAGAATACGAGCTGGATCGCAATCCCCTTCTCATTACGCCTGGTTACAAGATTGGCAAAGACGGGATGGAGAAGCAGTTCGAACAGACGTTGCGCGGGGTGCCCGGTGCCCGCCGTGTCGAGGTTACGGCATCAGGCCGTATTGTGCGCGATCTCGAAACACGTGAGGATATTCAGGGCAATGCTGTCCGAATGACTATTGACGGGCCATTGCAAGACTATGCCGCGCGGCGGATCGGACTGGAAAGCGGTTCCGTAGTCGTAATGGATTGCCGGACCGGCGATTTGCTCTGCATGGCGTCCATGCCCAGTTTTGATCCCAACAGCTTTTCTGCCGGCATTGGCAGTATCGAGTATTCGATGCTGCGCGAAGACGAACGGGTTCCCCTTCGTAACAAGGTCCTGAAGGGACTTTATCCGCCGGGCTCCACCGTCAAGCCAATGGTTTCCATGGCCTTCCTAAAGGAAGGTATCGATCCTGAGGAAACCGTGTTTTGCGGTGGGGGATTGCGGGTTGGCAATCGTGTTTTCCGCTGCTGGAACCGGCGCGGGCATGGCCAAGTCAACATGGCCAAGGGCATCTACCAGAGCTGCGATGTCTATTTCTACCATCTGGCCCAACGCATCGGAATGGACCCGATTGCGGAAATGAACCGCCGTTGCGGCCTGGGCGAAGAATTTCCCTTGCCGGTCACAAGCCAGTTTTTCGGCACCGTCCCTGATCCGGAATGGAAGCTCAGCAAGTTCGGCCGGGAATGGCAGGCTTTCGACACCGTCAATGCTACCATTGGTCAGGGTTATATGCTGGCCAGTCCTCTTCAATTGGCGGTCAGCGCCGCTCGGGTCGCGACAGGCAGGCATGTCATGCCGCGCCTGACAATGGATACGCCGCCCAAGGGCTTCGATCAGGTAGACTTTCCACCCGAGCATGTGGCGTATGTGAGGCAAGCCATGAGCGATGTCGTCAATGGCCCAGGAACCGCAGGGCGTGGCCGCCTGCCGTTCGATGATATATTGATGGCAGGCAAGACGGGCACTGCACAAGTCGTCTCGCTAAATGTTTCTGACGGCAAAAGCGGGCCGTGGAAGTACCGCGACCACGGTCTGTTCACTTTCTTCGCACCGTTTGACAATCCGCGCTACGCAGGCGCGGTTGTGATCGAGCATGGCGGTGGATCGGGCGCCGCTTACCCGATCGCTCGCGATGTAATGACTTTCCTGTTCGACCCGCAGCAGGGGCTGGAAAAACTCCGCGCCCTGGAAACCCAATGGGGAGGCAATGCGCAAGACCGGCTGTCCGCAAAATACGCGGCATATGCCGAAGCAAGGGGCGAAGTGGTCAGCCCTCCGCCTCGGCGCGACGAGGACATATTTGCAAGGGTCGAAGCCGAAGCACGAAGTGCCGCCGCGCAAT
>Ga0181581_10002824_pt1 | contig 13626 bp, 10 predicted proteins | sample 071ome_22_FD_132433 | JGI IMG/M metagenome (GOLD analysis project Ga0181581, IMG submission 132433) | Coastal salt marsh microbial communities from the Groves Creek Marsh, Skidaway Island, Georgia - 071404AT metaG (megahit assembly) | ecosystem: Environmental > Aquatic > Marine > Intertidal... | reverse complement strand
GGTGATGCGCGGCGTGTCCATCTACAGCACATCTCCGAAGGCGTGCCGGATGCGCATGAACAGCCAGCCGCCGACGCAGTAGCTGACCAGCGCGGTGGGCACGATGATCGACAGGTGAGTCAGGCTGACTTCGCCGAGCAGCACGATCTCCCGGTACAGGTTGATGAAGCTGTGCATGGGGTTCAGCAGGAACAGGTCGCGGACACTCTCATCGCGGATCATCGAGACGGGGTAAATAACCGGCGTGAGGAAAAACCAGATGGTGACGCTGAGCAGCACGATCTGCTGTAGATCCCGTAAAAACACACACAGGGCGGACAGCACAGCCACCAGTCCCAGGGTAAACAGAAACTGTAGCGCAAAAATCATCGGAATCAGCAGCCAAGCTGCCGAAAATAGACCCTGTGTGGCAAGATATGCCAGCAGCAAACCGAAGCCGATGGAGTGGGTCAGGTAGGGTACCGCCGTGCCGACAACCGGCAGCACCTGCACCGGAAACATTACTTTCGTAATCAGTGGTGCCTTCTCCAGCAGCAGCCCGGTGGATTTGCTGAGCGCCTCGGCGAACGCGAACCAGGGCAGATAGCCGACCATCATGAACACCACAAAACGGGTCTGGCCGAACTCTTCCGGCGCGCGCACTTGAAAGATGTAGCTGAACACGAAGGCATAGATGATAATGTGCACGACGGGGGTTAGGAGCAGCCACAGCCAGCCTCCGATGGAGGCGGTGAACTGTCCGAAGAAATCCTGCCGGGTGAAGTTGTGAAACAAACGGTAGTGGGTCACAGGCGTGAGCAGCCATTGGCGCAGCAGGGTGAAAAACATGGGCTATTCAGGAACTCTTGATCGGGCCGCTACAGTCCGGCAAGCGCAGGCCTGTCCGGTGGTGTCTTGGAGTCGCATTTAACCACGAACTATCCTGGAAAGGCTAAAACTAGCGCCGCGGAGCCTTTATACTCAGGGGCCCTGAAATCTAAGTCTGAGTATCATGCCGCTGAATCTTGAACACATTCTCATACCCTTTGCGCCGGCTGCGCTGCCGCCCGGACCCTGGCTGGTGTTTGCTCCGCACGCCGATGATGAAACATTTGGCATGGGTGGCAGTCTTTTAAAAGCCAGCAAGCAGGGGGTCGAGACCCATGTTATTGTCCTGACCGATGGTGCGTTGGGAGGCGAGGGGGAGGACCTCGTGCAAATCCGCCGGCAGGAAGCGGTAGCGGCCGCGCAGTTGCTGGGTCTAACAAGTCTGGAGTGCTGGACTGAACCTGACCGCGGGCTAGAGCAAAGCGAGGGCCTGGCTGACCGGATCGGGGCGGCCATAAGCCGTTTAGCCCCGGCCAGCGTCTTCTTTCCCGGACCGTTGGAGATTCACCCAGATCACCGCGCCGCCGGCTTCGCGGTCTGGGAGGGGCTACAGCAGGTGTATAAGCAAAACGAGATCAGGCCAATGGCCATTGCCTATGAGATCAGCGTGCAGAACCCGATCAACTTCTGCATCGACATCACCGGTGAGAAGGTCGGCAAGGAAACCGTCATGGCGGTATATGCCAGTCAGAACAGTGAAAACAACTATCTCGAGCTAGTCATTGCGTTGAACAAGACCAGAACACTCTCACTGGCAAGAGAGGTCGAATATGCCGAAGGTTTTTTCAAGTTCAGTGAAGAAGACTTGAGCATCTCACTGAAGGAGATGACCCATCACATGATAAATTTGTATCAGTAAGCACTATGGCGTATTCAGTCAAGTTCGATTTCTGAATTCGCTTCACATGACTGATCTTAGTGAAGTTAGTATTTTGGTTCAGACGTTTTTACGCGGTTTGACAACGAGAAATCAACCCGCCGGCGCAACCATGAGTCGACTTATATCTATCATGTCTGCCGCATTCAGCGTGCCGGCTTCGTGCTTCAGCATCAACAGATTGGCGATCTGCTCATAACGCGTTTTTTGGAAATCACGCTCAGCCTGAAAGCGGTCACGGAGCGCATTGAGTACATCAACGTTTGTGACCGTTCCTAACTGGAAGCCTTCTTGGGCAGCTTCTGAGGCGAGACGAGTGGATTCCAGTAATCGTTCGGCAGCCTCAGTGAGCAATTTACTCGACTGCACTTGTAAATACGCAGATCTGACGTTGGCGTTTGCTTCTAGCTCGGTGCGACGGAGTTCGTTTTGCGCAATGTTACGTTGTGCTCTAGCTTCGGTCTCTCTCGCCCTATTTGCTCCGCCGGCGTATATCGGAATAGCGACATCGATCCCGATAAATGTGTTATCAGTATCACCAAGAAACCTATTGTCGAAGCCAACGTTTGACTCTTGTCGAGTTGCGAAGAAATTGACTCTGGGCATGTAGGCGCCCTTGCTCTCCGAAATACCTTGTTCAGCAGCCTCAAGTGCATATCTTTGAGCCTGTACCATTTTATTGTTGCGCTCTGCCATCGTTACCCAGAACTGAATGCTGTTTTGGGCCTCCGGAAGCTCCGCATCTTCCGGCAGAACGTAGATTTCACCAACTTCTATTCCTGTTACAGAACGGAGCGCCTCTTGTGCCACATACAGCTCGGCTTGCAGCCTGAGCTGTTCTGCTTGAACCGAGGTAAGGCTCGCTTCGGCCTGACGCAGGTCCGTAATTTGGGCCAGCTGTAGGTCGAATAGGCTTTGAATTTGGTCACGCTGGTTAGTGATTGCTTGTAGCTCTGCAGCGACAGAAACGAGTGCGTCTTGGGCTATCAAGACATTCAAGTAACGACTAGCGACATCAGTCATTAGTCTTGAGAGCTCTAAGAAGTATTCTGCTTCTCGCTGATTTACTATTTGGGTTGCGCGTCTCCTTGCAGAAAAAGCTTGCCAGTTGAAGAGCGTTTGCTGCAGCGATACAGAGAAACGCTCGCCATCAAAATCCTCTGTAAGCTTCTGTCCGAATTGGCTAAAAGAATTCCGCGAGTTATCGGTAAGGTTGGCGTTAGCGCTTATCTGGGGTTGTAACTGACCTTGTGCTTGGTCTTCACGAGCTCTGCCGACGTTAAGGGTTTCCTCCGCTATTCTCAGTGCGGGGCTGAAGTCAATCGCTGCAGCATAGAAGTCTTCGAGGCTTTGTCCCGCTACAAGACTATTTATAGCAGTGTTTTCCGCAGCCACAGCAGACAATGCTGCCATATTAAGAACCGCCCCGAAAATGAACAGGCCTCGCGCTAAAGCTGTTAACACTTCTCGAACTTTCATGATTCAGTCTTCATTGAAGCTTCGAGCAACGGAATTGGACAGCGGCTTGAACAGATACTGCAAGAAGGTGCGCGAGCCGGTGTTAATAAATGCTTCTGCGGGCATGCCTGGCAAGAGCGCCAGGTCACCGAAATCTTGGCTTTCGGGATTTACTTCAATCCTGGCTAGGTAATATGAAGCGCCAGTTGTTTCGTTGATTAATGCATCTGCAGATAGTGAAAGTACGTTACCGAAAAATGTCGGAGCGCGGCTGCCAAAAGTAGAGAAGCGGATACGCGCCTCTTGCCCCACGGAAACGCGGTCAATATCGATCGGACTTACGCTTGCTTCGAAAACGAGCTCATCGCTTGCAGGTACAATCTCAGCGATTGGCGAGCCCGGCCCAATTACGCCACCTATGGTATGAACCTGCATGCCGTTAACCACTCCAGTGTCAGGTGCAACAATTGTGGTTCGTGTGACGATGTCTCGAAGAGCAGTTAATCGCTCGTTGGCATCTTTCAGAGCAGTTTGCACTTCGCTGAGTTCTGTGACGACCTCGTTATGAAAGTCGCTTTCTTGTTGTAAGATCTGTAACTCAGTTTCACCGATTTGTACCTGAGTCGACGAAATATTCGCCGTGAGTTCAGCGGTCTCACCATAGAAGGCGGCATAGCTGCGTTCCGCTTCTCGTAAGCGCGTTTTCTCCGAAAATCCTTGATCTAAGAGCATTTGGGTATCTGACAGTTCCTCTGCGAATGACTGTGCAAGCAGCTCCTTGCTTTCTCGCAGAGCCTCCATACCCTCGATCTGATTTTGCAGCTGGGACACTCGCTGTCTCAATATTTTCCTTCGACCTTCATTTGCGGTCTTTCGCGCCGCAAAAACCTGATTTTGTGCGGCAATTTCTTGGCCAACATCAGCGTCAGAAAAAGTCGCATCTTGCGCGTAAACCACACTGTCTAGTTTATCTCGCTCCGCAATCAGCCGGGCTTCCCGCATTTTTAAGGATGCGTGCTGTGAAGCTATAATTTCCAGGGATGACATCGATTGTGTGTCATCAAGTATTAAGAGGGGCTGGCCTGCCTCGACGACGTCGCCATCGCGAACAAGTATCTCCGAGACGATCCCACCTTCTAGATGTTGTATGGTTTTCTTATAAGACTTGACCGTGACCGTTCCAGGGGCGTAGGCGGCGCCATCTAAAGGTGCGAGCACAGACCAAAACCCAAACACTCCAAAGACTAAAAAAAATATTGTTAAGCCGACCCTCTTCGGGCCTTCGACCGACGACAGATCTGAGCCCTCAAGTCTTTCGATCGCAGAGATAGCTTTAGTGGTAGCTGACATAGTTAGAACTCCGGCTAGCTAGAAGCTGCTTTTATTGCGGGCTGCTGCTTGGTTAGTGCCGATAAGACCTCATCCCTTGGGCCGAAACTAGCAAGGGCGCCATTTCTCAAAACGAGTAGCTTGTCCACACACTTTAGAATCATGGTTCTGTGTGTAATCACGAGCGCTGTGCATCCGCTTGCTTTGATGCGTTCAAGAGCGAGCACTAACTCTTTTTCTCCTTGGTCGTCGAGGTTCGAGTTGGGCTCATCAAGAATTATTAGCCTGGGGCTTCCGAATACAGCTCTTGCCAGCGCTATCCGTTGCCTCTGCCCTCCCGATAGTACACCGCCAGAAGAGCCAATCACCGTATCGTAACCCTGGGGCAGCCTGAGTATCAGCTCGTGGACGCCGGCTAGCTTTGCCGCTGTCACGATTTCACTAGAATCAGCGATTCGGAAACGAGAAATATTTTCCGCAATCGTTCCATCAAATAGCTCAATATCTTGCGGTAAGTAGCCAATGTGCGGCCCGAGCTCTGAGCGGTCCCATGAAGCGATGTCCGCCCCGTCGAGCCTCACTTTACCCGCGTAGGTGGGCCAGATTCCCAAAACAGCTCTAGCTAGCGTCGATTTACCAGAGGCGCTAGGGCCGACAATTCCGAGCATCTCCCCAGGGCTGAGTTGAAAGGTGACGCCACCCACCACGGCATTGCGTGCCCCTGGGGGTACAACTGTCACCTGCTCCAATGAGAGCGCGCCTTCGGGGTCCGGCAAGGGCATACGCTCTGTGTCGACAGGCACCTTTTCCAGCAGCTCTTTCAGCCTATTATACTGCGCGACAGCCACCGAGTAGCCCTTCCAGGTACCCACTAACATGTCGATTGGTGCGAGTGCTCTGCCGAGGAGCAGCGAGCCCGCGATCATCATCCCTGGTGAAATCTCTTGCTGCAGCGCCAAGAAAGCACCAAGACCCAATAGAAGAGACTGCATGATCATTCTAAATGACTTGGACACCCCGTTCAGAGCGCCTGCACGAGAGCTTGCCCTAGTCTGCTGGACGATTACCTTGTCGTTAAGCAGGTCTTGCTTCTTCGCAATGTCCCTCGACATGCCCATTGCGGCAACAACTTCAGCATTGCGCAGGCTACTTTGAAATTGCGCGCTTGATCGGACGGCGTTCTCATTGGCTTCTTTCAGCACTGCGTCAGTAACAGAATTGTTTAGCGCGGCTAGTGCCACCATAATGGCGCCGCCGACAATGCCGGCCACACCAAACCAAGGGTGGAACAGGAACATCACAATGATGTAGACCGGAAACCAAGGCGCGTCAAAAAATGCAAACAGGCCGTTACCGCCGATGAATTGCCTTAGGGAGGTTAGATCGCTCACCGGCTGGGCATTGCTGACCATTCCCCCTGACAACAGAGATCTTTTAAAGGTGGCGTCAGTGACTCGTCTGCGCAGTCTTTCCTCGAGCTTGTTGCTTAGCCCGATCAGTAACCTACTCCTGACCCACTCAAACCCTCCGACTGCAAGCAGCAATGCAATCATCAAAAGAGTGAGCATTGCTAGAGTCGAAAGGCTGCCGCTCGTTATCACCCTGTCATAAACAGTGAGCATGTAAATAATGGGAGTTAGTAGGAGCAAGTTGATGGCAGCACTGAACAGCCCCGCGTAGACAACATGCTCTCTGCATGCGTCTAGGCTCTGCCGTAACTCGTTCCGGGATTCATGTTTGGCGGTCATGCTCATAATATTCTCTGTAGTAAGCCACGTATATTGGGTCTCGGGGCCGCTAATTCAATCTCTGGCCTAGGTTTCATCAGAGTCGTTGCTGTCCTCAGCGAGCGCCTTGAGTTTATTGGGGTGGACTATTATTAGAGAGGACGAGCCGTTGCGTTTTACTATCTGCCGATTTTGTAATGTCTGAAATACTCGGGTAACACTTTCCCGGCTAATGCTGAGCATGTTCGCTATTTCGAGATGGGTAGGTGGATTCGCGATTTGTATCTCTGTGTCTGTTTGCGCACTTCGGCGTGAACCATTACACAGCATCCATAACTGGCAGCATACTCGCTGCTGGATATTAGGGATTGCGAGTAAAGAGCGCTGGTATGTCAGGTATCTAACTCTTGAGGCGAGCTTGTTGCCTAAAGTGTTCATGACGCTGGGAAACTCGAGCATTATCTCCTTAAGGTTGGCGCACGGGACCTTAACGACTAAAGATTGAGAAGAGGCAATAACATAGTTTGACTGGGAAATTTCATCAAACAGCACAATCTCTCCACAAAAATCTCCTGGCTCGACGAAGAACAGGCCGACCTCCCTACCGTCGATGGTGAAGTCAACTCCCTGGAGCCTCCCCTCGAACAGGAAACATATCGAGTCAGCGTTGGCCTCGGGGTCAATGACTACACCGCGTCTGGAGTACTTCTCCGCCTTGCACAGCGGAGCCAGCTCGATGAGAAGCTCATTGGGAAGTGGCTTAAACAGGGGAAATGCACCCAGCAGGTCGGGCGTGACGTCCATGGAATAGTTGATGTTCCTTTTTATCAGGAGCTGCAGGCGCCGTTGACTATCTCAAGAGTATAAGTGCCTGATGCTTAAAGGTAAATTGGAGTAATCGCTACAAATGTGACCGACGTCACCTGACTTCAGCGATTCTTGAAGCTATATTCCCGCAGTCAGCATGCTAATTGTGAATTGTGCGATATGAATAGACATCCGTTTTTTCAGTTGGGGCCCCGGGTTCTGGCAGCGATCTTGGTCATGTGTCTCCCAATCGCCGAGCTGACTTCCGCGCCTAATATGATCGAGCCAGTCGGAGAGGTGGCACTGGTGCTCGGTCAGGCCACTGTGATCAACTCGAAAGGCGATATTGCCGACCTCTCACGAGGTTCGCTTGTGTTCGAGGGCAGCCGCATAGAAACGGCTTCCAACGGCCATGTGCACATTAGATTTGTTGACGAAGCTTTGTTAAGCGTCAGGCCCAATAGCACCCTGGAAATAGAAGTCTACCGCTTCGACATCGATAATCCAGGATCCTCTGCAGTCAAGCTAAACTTGGATGAGGGGGTTGCTCGCGCTATTTCCGGCAAGGCTTCGAAGGCAGCACGCCAGCGTTTCAGACTTAACACACCGGTAGCTGCGATTGGAGTTCGGGGCACTGACTTTGTGGTTGGTGCGGACTCCGGGCAGACACGGGCTCTGGTAAACGAGGGCGCGATCTTTATCGCGCCGTTTTCGGGGACTTGTTCAGAAGACGGACTGGGCCCCTGCACGGGGGATGGACTGGAGCTGATGCGCGACGGTCTGCAGCTTGCTTCTCTCGAGTCAGGGCAAGCGCTCCCCACCTTGCTGGCCGGTCAGAATATAAGGGAGCCTGGCGCTCTCCAAAGGCAAATACAGCGTTTGACTGCACCCGAGATCCTCCCTGCAGAAGCGATTGCGTCCAACTCTGAAGACGAGGTTGAGGGGTCCTCCGAAAGCCTAAACAACGAGGTGTATCTTGAGGCTGTTACCTCTCCAGCAGTTCGTGCCGGCGCAGCGGTTGCAGCAGCCAAGGCGTCGACAACGGATTTTCTGCCCGTAGATCCGATTGTTGTTTCTCCGGCGGGGCAAGTGCAGGGCTTCGACTACACCCCACCATCAAAACTCACCGCCACATCACTTAGCGATCGTCAGTTGGTATGGGGTTACTACGGCGCAATCCCATCCTCAGCCAATCGCCTTGCGCTGAGTTTCACGGAAGCGAGTGAATCAAGGCGTATCGCTGTCGGCAATCTCAGCTACGGGTTATTTAGACGGGATGCCAACCCGCGGCGTGTGGCCTCTGATTTGGGGCTAGTGGGATTCCAGTTAGCTAGCGCTCAGGCAGTATTTAACAACGAGACTGGCATCGCGGTGCTGAGAGTCGACGGGGGCAGCCTCGATATTAATTTTCAAGACCGAACCTTTGAGACGATGTTGAGCCTTGGTCACGATAGTCTGGGACAAATTGAGTTCAGCGCGGTGGGCAAGATATTCGACGGTGGCTTCCTTCGAGCTGCCGAGGCCACGCAACGGCTGGCCGGCGCAGTAAGTTACGACGGTTCCGAGGCCGGCTACTTTTTCGAAAAGCAACTCAGTAACGGCCTACTAAGTGGCTTAACCCTGTGGGATAGCAAGTGAGAAAGAACATAATCTCCTTGCCGGAGGGCCTTGCCCACATTCTGCTGTCCTCGCCGATCAAAGGGCGATGCTTGGCGTTAGTGGTCGCAATTGTGGTCACGGGCGCTGCTTCAGTCATCGGATCTGGATGGCTCTTTGATCAAGAGGAGCGATACGGCGCGCTGGGGTGGACCTTATTCAGCGACAATACGCCCGAGGAGCGTATTACGCTGGTCGTTGTGGACGAGGCGAGCATTGCAGAAATGGGTCCATGGCCATGGGCGCGCGATGTAATGTCGGAGCTCGTCGACGCGATTGACGCGGCAGGGGCTCAGCTCCAGATTCATGACATCGTGTATCCGGAGGCCAGGCCAGGTGACACCCAGCTTCTGAGTTCGTTAACGGACGCTAGAGGCGCGGTCATTGCTCAGGTGCCTGCATTGAATGATAGCTCCGAGTCCTCGCGAGTCGGAGTGATGTCTCATGGCGTTGCCGCTCCAGGCTGTAGCATCGCTGGATTAACACTTGCGCAGGCTAGCAGTTACGTTGCCCCCGCTGAAATCTTCTCATCAGTACCCAAGGGACATAATGCTGCGCTGATCGAAAGGGACGGCAGCGTCAGGATGAGCCCGGCGTTGGTTTGCGTTGACGACGTCGTCTACCCCTCCCTGACTTTGTCTGCCTTCATGCAACTCGGGATGTCTTCAGAGTGGGCCGTGGAGGTGAGCATGGATAACGGCCTGCTTGGTCCTCATGCATACATCGAGGTAGGGGGATATCCCGGCCTCCGTATACCGGTAGATTCGAACGGGAACATGAGGGTCGACTACAGCAGTGCACCAGAGACATTTAGAGCTGTTTCAGCCTCCGACCTCCTCCTTGGCAGGGCTGGAGCGGACCTTCTTGACAATGCTTGGGTAATCCTGGGTGGGACCGCCTTTGGGATGTCGGACATTGTGCCTACCCCATACAGTGGAGCCACGTTCGGGATAGAGCTCCAGGCACGCATGCTGGCCAGCGTTTTGGATATGGAGACGCCTTTTACGCCAGTGGCCGCTGATCTGATTCAGGCCGCAATCGCCATTATCTTCGCTGGCCTGCTGCTCTCTCTACCGAGAGCTTCAGGCGTGGGCTATATGTTCTGGCTGGTCTCGCTTTCGGTGCTGTTACCCGTGTTGGCCCTGTGCATACACATTTACTTCTTGGCTGCTTTTGCAATGTGGATAGGGTGGGCCTCGCCGGCCCTGTTTGGCTTTCTCTCCGTTGCCGCGATCGTCCTTTACGAGCTGGCGGTTGCTCGATTAGAGCGGGCTAGGGTTTATCAGAACTTGGCGAGCTATCTCCCTTTGACAGTAGCGCGAGAGGTGGCCCTCTCTCTGCCTTCCTCTCAGGTTGATGCGACCCGAAAGAATGTGACTCTGTTACACGCTGACATACGCAACTTTGCAGCTTTTGGTGAGGCTAGGCCTCCAGAGGAGATAGCAGCAATCCTGCACTACTTCAGTACGCGTGTTAATGAGGTAGTCGAGTTACACGGAGGCAAGGTTGTTGAGTTCCGTGGTGACAGCGTCCTCGCCATGTGGGAGGGAGCGGACTCCGATAGTGCGAATGCGGCGTATTCGGCTTCACGCGTACTACAGAATGCCCTCAGTGATAAATTGCTCTCTGAGCACAATCTGAATGGATTGGAGCAACTCGGACTAGGAATTGGCATTGACCAGGGTCCCGTGCTGATTGGATCTATAGGCCCGGCGAGTCGTCGAAGTTTCACAGTCCTCGGTGACACCGTGAACACCACTATTCGGATCCAAGAAATGACCGAGGAGCTCGCTCAACCGATCCTGGTCGGCTCTTCTGCAGCGAGGCATCTCGTTGATCGTAACCTACAATCTCAGGGAAGCTTTCTTCTTGCTGGATTGACCGTCCCGCATGTACTCTTTGCGCCGCCGCCATCAGCAGAGGTGCTGCATCTCACAAGCAAGAAAGGCAAGAGCGCGAGATAGGTAAGCCTCTCAAAATGGTGATTTCTGGGTTATGCTTGGCCCGATAAGTTGAGTGGCTGAACTTGCAGTATTCCGGCACCTTCGCCATTTGCGGGTGTAGCTTGAAGGCCGCTTTTCAGTATCGCACTATCTAACTAACTACTCAGAATTGGCGGCCTTGCACTTGGTAGAAATCAGAAAGTGGATGTGCGCAGTGGCATTTTGTACGCTCTTTCCAGCGCTTGCTGTTGCTTGTCCCAACATCAGATCGCTCTACCCGGAAGCAGATCAAGATTGGTCTCAGCTTCAGCAGGAATTGCTGCAGCTGTTTGATCAGTGTCTCTTGAGCTCGGAATATTTTGCGCTACTGGGGGCGGCTGAGCTCAACATTGGCAATCTGTCACAGGCAATAGAATCTCTCGAGCGGGCTCTGCTACTAGATCCTGATAATGGTGCAGCTCTCATTGATTACGGTGAGGCGCTATTCGAGGACGGCCAGCTGTTTGCGGCCCTCGAGACCAGTGAGTTACTGGAAGCCCGGAAAGATGTGCCGCAGGACCTCAGGGAACAGATTGTCGAGAGGCGCTCGCGTTGGGAGGATTTGACTCGTCGGACCCGATGGCAGGCGGAGCTGAGTGGCGGTTATGACAACAATCTGAATGGCGCGCCGGACAACGATCGGGTTGAGCTCACACTATCAGGGGAGCCCATCTACTTGGCCCTCAGCGAGGAGTTCAGATCTGTCAGCGGCGCGCTCTTCAATACCTCGCTGTCTTTAGACCACACGCGTCTTGCGCCCGACCTACAGCATCGCTGGTACGGGAGGGTCCGCGGAAGATTCAGCGAGGATGATGCGTCTGATGTGGTTCAACTGACCAGCCGGTACAGCCGTACGAAAGAAACAAGGCGGTCTGCTAGCGCCCAAGGGTTTGGGCTCAACCACTTGAGCTTCGCGGGACAAAATTTCTTTACTGGTACAGATTTCGTGCAGCGCATCCGATTCGGACCTAGCCCATCAGCGTGCGAGAGGTTCTTATCTGGGGCCGCGCAGCACCAGGTCTGGCACTTACAGCGCCAACTGGATGGTGTTGAGCTGAGAGCTGGTGCTGGGATCTCTTGTAGTGATAATTACAGTGCCTTTTCCTACTCGATCGAGATGAGTGCCTTGAAGAACATCGCGCGCAAAGATTACCGGTTGGGGGGCGATCGAGAGGGCTGGCTCGCCCGGGCGCAGGGAGCCCTTCCTGCCCTCGGCGGCATGATTTCTGGTCAGATCGAGATCGCTTCAGTGCTCGATGATCAGGGATACAGCGTGCTGCTCGACAATAATTCGCGCAGGCGTGTTGATCGAGCGTCGATCTTCCTGCAGTACCTGAGGCCTGTCTCGGTATTGGGCCGTGATGTCGATATATTGGTCAATCTGTTCCATCAGGAGCAGAAGTCCAACCTCAAACTTTTTGAGGTCGATGACTTGGCAGCGGCGCTGGGCGCCAGGTTCAGCTTCTAGGCTTCTGATCAAAAATTGACCAGTTCTAACGCCCTAAATTCAGGGGGGACCGAGCCGTGCGAACCTGTGGCGCTTTGCGAGCCAATTACGCCCAGTTTTGGCGGTTTAAACGGTATAAAAAATAGAGGCTTACCAAGTTTTCTTAATTTTTTGTTGTTGATGTTGTTTTTGGGCTCAAGTATGTGCAACAATTCGCCGATACCTGAGCTGTGGAGGGCTCTGCGTGCGCCTGAAAAGCGTGATACTGCGCTTAAGGAAGCTTCGGCTTCTAGGCATAACGTCAGCCCACTCCCGTTGCATCCTATATCCGGTCGCGCCGGATGTGACTCGCGTCACATGAGAAGGGTTGCAGGTAGTCCTATACTTTGTGATAGGTAGATGAATATTTGGCGAAAGCCGTCAGAGGTTTTTCAGGGAATTCCTCGGCCTTCCCCGCCAAGGCTGTTGCTAGACAGTCTGGCTGGAAAGCGAGGAGAGCTGGGAATGCTGCGGAAGAGAGAGGCCCTGCGGTCTTGAGCCATCTAACGTTAGATAATTGATTTCGATCTCAAGGAGAAAGTAAGAATATGGCTATTACAGCTGAAACTCGTCAAGACATCATGGAGCTTGCCGTTGCCGCGAATAACGCAGCGCCAGGCACAACGTTGCTGTCCACTCTGGTGGCGATGAGCGAATCGGGCTCATCTCTGCTGGACATCGCGAACGAGCTCGCAGTCTCTGCGTCGTTCAAGGCAACCTACCCCACATTTCAGACTGCCACAGAGTTCGCAACAGAATTTCTGGGCAACTTAGTCCCCGAGGCTGGTGCTGATGCGGTTGCCGAGGGTGTGGCAATCATTGAAGGCATGTTGAACGGTGGCGCTAGCCGCGGCGAGATCATTCTCGAGGCCGCTAGCTACCTCGCATCTGCCGATGAGAGCAATGCCGGGTTCGGCAGCTCTGCTGCGTTGTTCAATAACCGAGTCGAGGTTGCTGTAGCCCACACGATCACCAACGAAGAGGCCGACTCTTGGGATATTCCCGCGTCTGTGACCTCTGACGATGACTCGGTAGCCACCGGTACCGCTGAGATTCCTTCGGTCAAGGCTGCTGCTGACGCTGCCGCTGCCAAAGCCGCTGAAGAGAAGGCTGCTGCCGATGCCAAAGCCGCTGAAGAGAAGGCTGCTGCCGACGCTGCCGCTGCTGCCAAGGCCGCCGAAGAGAAGGCTGCGGCCGACGCGGCTGCTGCTGAAAAGGCGCTCGAAGATGCGGCTACTGAAGCTGCTGCCGATGCCGCTACTGCAATCGAGGCTGCCGAGGAAGCTGACGCAGCTTTAGCTGCGGCGCAAACAGCCTCTGAAGAAGCCGCTGCTACTGCTGCCGAGACTGACGCTGAAGCACTTGCCGCTGCCCTTGAAACAGCCACTACTGCTGACACGGACGCTAAAGCTGCCGTTGTTACAGCCCAAGCTGCTT
>Ga0181581_10002823_pt1 | contig 13628 bp, 12 predicted proteins | sample 071ome_22_FD_132433 | JGI IMG/M metagenome (GOLD analysis project Ga0181581, IMG submission 132433) | Coastal salt marsh microbial communities from the Groves Creek Marsh, Skidaway Island, Georgia - 071404AT metaG (megahit assembly) | ecosystem: Environmental > Aquatic > Marine > Intertidal... | reverse complement strand
TCACATACGCTGGTACTGGATCGCAAGACCGGTTTCGTGACCTGCGCCATGCCCCCACCCGACGCGGCCTTTGCCCAGCAGGAAGAAGGCGATGTTTCGATATCGCTGATTTCGCTCGGCGGAAACAAGGATGCCGGCGGCGAACAGGAGAGCTCATCGGAGGACGAGCTTGCCGGGCGGACGCCGGCGGTGCTGATCACACGCGAGCTGTTTTTCCGCCTTTGTGAATTTTCCCGGAATTACCAGCTCAACAAGGCCGAGGCGATGAAACTCTATCGCGAGACACTGACGGCGGTTAAGGGCGGCTGGGACAAGGAAGCCGGGCAAACCACGGTTAAAATCGGTGACGCGGTGACGACGATCATCAATAACGCCGAGGGCGGCAAGCTGCCGACGATCTCCAGCAAGATAGAAGCGCTGAGCGGAACAACGAATGCAAAAAGCGGTTCTGCAAGCAGCTCCTCCACAAGTACCAGCTCCAGCTCTAGCACGACCAACCCGTTCGGAAGCTCAACCACCAATCCGTTCGGCAACTGATTTCCGGCGGACCGACACCATATGGGCCGCATCGACGTACATCATCATCTGCTGCCGGATTTTTATATTGAGGCGCAGCGTTCGGTCGGCATAACCGGTTCGGCCTATCGCGGCTTTCCGGACTGGACGCCTGAAAATTCCCTGGCCCTGATGGACAGTCTCAACATTGAGACGGCGATCCTGTCCTATACCTCGCCCGGTTTCTGGTTCGGCGACCAGCGACAGACCGACGCGCTTGTCATTGAGGCAAACGACTATCTGGCCGGGCTGGCGGCGGATCACGGTGGGCGGTTCGGCGGGTTCGCGGCGATGCCGGTTCCCGATATCGATTCGACCCTCGCCGAAATTGCCCGCGCGCTGGATGAATTGAAACTCGACGGGGTGTGCCTGCTGACCAGCGTCGATGAACGCTATATCGGCCATCCGGATTTCGAACCGATCTATGAGGAACTGAATCGGCGCGCCGCCATCGTTTTCATTCACCCCTGCTATCCGCCGGGGACCGAGGCAAAGGGCTGGGACATTCCGCGCATGCTGATCGACTATCCCTTCGAGACCACGCGGGTCGCCACCAACCTGATCATGAAGGGCGTGATGACCCGCTATCCGGATATCCGCTTTATCCTGAGCCATGCCGGCGGCACCCTGCCCTTCCTGGCGCACCGCCTGTCGATTTTCGACACGCGCACGCCCTTTGCCGAAAACTATCCCGAAGGGGCGCTGGCGCTGCTGAAACGTTTCTGGTTCGACACGGCGCTTTCCGCCGATAACGTGCCGCTGACCGGGCTGACCGAAATCGCCGATCCGGCGAAAATCCTGTTCGGGACGGATTACCCCTATGTCGTGGAAGAGGTGGCGGAGGAAGAAACCGCCCGGCTGGACGCGTGGGACGGATACAAGTCCGGCGGGCTGGAACTCGACGCGATCAATTCAGGTAACTGGGCGGCGCTGACCGCGACATAAGCGTTACGCCCCGTACCCCGCCCTTTCGGCCAGCGCCCTGTCGAACGCATCGAGCTGGGCGGCAACCTTTCCATAAACAGACTCGGGCGGGAATAATCCATCCGCGCCCGCCTCGCCCGGTTCCGCGCCGGTAAAGAGCGCCACCGCCTCATCGATGGATTTGACGCTATAGATGTGGAATGTGCCGTTGCGCACGGCCTCGATCACCTCATCCCTGAGCACCAGATTGCGTTCGTTCGACGCCGGGATCACCACCCCCTGCGTCCCGGTGAGATCGCCTTTCGATTTGCAGGCGCGGAAAAACCCCTCGATCTTGTGATGCGCGCCGCCGATGGCCTGCGCCTCGCCACGCTGATTGACCGAGCCGGTGATGGCGAGATCCTGGCGCAGCGGCACCCCGGAAAGATCGGACATGATGGCCAGCAATTCGGCCAGCGAGGCGCTGTCTCCTTCCACCCCGCCATAGCTTTGTTCAAAGGTGATGGAGCAGTTGAAGGACAGCGGATAGCGCCGCGCGAAAATGCCGGTCAGGAAACCCTGCAACACCATCACGCCCTTTTGCTGGATCGGCCCGCCCAGTGCGGTATCGCGTTCGATATTGATGACTCCGTTGCGCCCGGCGGAGGCGCGGGCGGTGATCCGGCTGGGCGCGCCGAACCCGTGATCGCCGGTATCGCGGACGGTTAGACCGTTGACCTGGCCGACCGCCGTCCCTTCGGTGCTGATATGAATGATCCCGTCTTCCAGCGTTTCATGCACGCGGTCTTCCAGCCGGGCATTGCGGCGGCGGCGGTTGGCGATGGCCGCGATGATGTCCTGCCGCGCCAGCGGCCGGCCGTCATCCGCCAGCCGGTGCGCCTCGACGATGACTTCCTCCACCCGTTCGAATTGTGATGAAACTTTCTCGCGATCCGCCGCCCAGCGCGACGCGACCCCGAGCAGGTAATCAATGGCGTCGTCCTCGATCCGGTCCCGCCCGGCCAATTGAACGTCGCGCCGGATAATCGACCGGTAGCAGCGCAGATTTTCCGGCGTCGCCTCCATATCCCGGTCGATATCCGCCTTTACCTTGAAATAGTTGCGAAACTCCGGATCACCGGTGAACACGCTGTAATACCAGAAGGGGGAAGCCACCAGCACGACCCGGACCGACAACGGCACCGGCACCGGCTTTGGCGCGCCCGCGACCGGCAGCCCGCCCATCCGGTGCGGCTCCTCAATGCGGATTTCCTGATCGCGCAGGGCGGCCTTCAGAAACGCCCAGCTGCCCGGCGCGGCGGCAACCGAATCGGCGCGCAAAATCAGCACCCCGCCATTGGCGCGATGCAGGCTGCCGGCGCGGATCATGGTGAAATCGGTTTCGAAAGTGCGTTCGGTCTGCTGATACTCGATCCGCCCGAAGAGATTTTCATAGGTCGGGTTGGGTTCGACGATTACCGGCGCGTGCGACCGGTCGGAATTATCGACCAGCAGATTGGCGCGATAGCGCCGCGCCCGTCCGCGCGGTTCGGCCGTGTCGTTTTCCTGGCGCGGCAGAAAGCGCGCGAAATTCTCGATCACGTCGGCGCGCAACTCGACAATCCAGCGCGCCAGACCCGGTATCTTGCCGAACTGTTCGGCAAACGCATCGAACAGCGGCGCCGATGCCTGATCGGCCGCGGATTTTCCCAGTTCATCGGCTTTTTTCTGCAACTCGCCGCGCAGCGTCGTGGAATCGCGCATCAAGGACGCCAGCTCGCGCGACAACTCCGGTCCGGCTTCCTCGACCTTCTGGCGTTGTTCGTCGGTCATTTCCTGCGGCGGCACGGGTTTGCCTTCCGCGTCGATGGCAACGATCATCGCACCCTGGGGCGTCTGCAGAATATCCACCCCGCGTCCGCGCGCCTGATCGCGCAGCGCATTCATCCGCCCCTCGACGGCGGTTTGCGCCGCCTGTTCCTCCGCCTGCAGACGGGCCTGGAATTCGTCGGTGTTAATCGCCTCGCGCAGGGCTTCCCGCAGCTGACGGATCAGCGCCTCCAGCGCGTCGCGCAATTCCCGACCGGCCCCCTTGGGCAGGCGGTAGGGCCGCGGGTCGGCGGGGCGCGAGAAATTATTGAGATACACCCAGTCATCGGGCGCGGACAGGGATTCGGCCGCCGCCTCTATGAATTGCCGTGTGTTGGTCAGCCGGCCGCTTTGCTCCTCGCCGAGGACGAATATATTGAAACGGGGATCGTCGACCGACAACGCGAATTCCAGCGCCTCGCGCGCGCGCCGGTGGCTGGACAGATTGAAGATATCGCAGGCGCCGGCGGCTTCACTATCGGCCGGATAGGCGGGTTTGCCGACATCGTCCGCGGTGAGTTCCTTATGCACCATGTTCTGAAATCCAAGGGTTGCGGTCCAGACCAAGCGTCCATCGGATTGCGGATCCGGTCAAGTTTGGGAAGCGCTGTTGAATTCAGCCGTTGAAAATGTTTGCGTTACAGAAATGTGAAAAACAAAAAGCCGTTCCTTTCGGCGGAGGCGCATTGTGTTTTCGAGTACGAATGTCGTTGAGATGTTCCCCACCTATGTGTGGGTACATGATCTGGAACCGGATCAGGCCACGTCCATCTGCGACAAGATTTATGCCGCGCTGGAAAAGAACATGCCGCCGATGGAAAAGCTGGCGGGCGGCCATTCAGTCCAGTCCGGCACGGCGATGCACAAGGACCCGGCTTTCAGGGAGCTGACGGGTTGCGTCGATGGCGCGGCGCAAAACGTGCTGCAGTTTCTCGGCCATAAGTAGGAAAAGATGATCATCACCGGCTGCTGGGCGAATATCAGCGGACCGAACGCGCATCACAAGGAACATTCGCACCCAAATAATTTTCTGTCCGGCGTTTTTTACGTGAAGGCGCCGAAGGGCGGGGATTCGATAAATTTTCATGACCCGCGGGCGGAAGCCCATGTTATTGCGCCCCATTTCGAAAAACCATCGATCCGCAATGTCAGCACGATGTTTGTCGAGGCCAAGGCGGGCCGGATGATGATCTTTCCGTCCTGGTTACGCCATTCGGTGGACCCCAACGAAGCCGCCGGGCTGCGTATCAGCATCGCCTTCAACCTGATGTTCCGGCGTTATGGCGAAACCCAGAGCCAGCCGCGCTTTTCAGGCTCGTTCTGAGAGGGCTGATTTTCAGGGAAAGAGTGGTGCCGCCTGCGTGACTCGAACACGCGACCCCCGCATTACGAATGCGATGCTCTACCAACTGAGCTAAGGCGGCACGGCCACGCGCTGTTTACTCCCGTTGGGGCTTGCTCGTCAATGATTCCGCGACTCCGCCGCTATTCACCACCGGCGCTTCGATCACAGCGGGCGGGTTGATGTCCTCCGCCCCGTCTAGCGCCCCCGGCGCGGACAACACCGCCGGACCGGGAGCCTCGCCCCATTCCAGCGTGCCGAGCGCGCCGCAGCCCGGGCAATCGGGCGAAAATTTCGCGAACTGCCCGCCGCACGCATCGCATTGCCAGCCGGGATCGGGTTTTGCCTCCGCCGCCCTGCGGAGGCAGCGGTTGGCGGCGTCGATATCTTTATTCTCACCCTCTTCCAGCCGCGCCATCAGGCGGCAGATTTCAACCGTCTCGCCCTCGGCGGCAGCTTTTTCCAGATGGGTTCGCGCGCTGCCCCAGAGATCGGCGTCCAGCATAGCGCGGGCGAGGGCGATCTGGCTTTGCGGATGACCGGCATTGCCGGCGACCAGCTTTTCGATCTGTTGAACGCGCTTTACCGCGTCGCCTTCCGGGAGCGCGCGGCGATAAATTTCGGCAAGGGCGGGGTGCGAGTGCCCGGCCCAGCTTCTTTCGATCAGCCGGAGCGCGTTTCGGTTTTTGCCGCCATCGGCCAGGGCGGCGGCCTCGGCAATGATCGCGGGCAGCCAGCCGGGCGCGGATTTGAACGCCTCTTTCGCCGCGACGGCACCCGCCCGGTCATCGCCATTGGATCTTGCGTCTTCAGCGCGGAGGAGCGCCAGCGCCGCGCGTCGCCGGCCGGCGACATCGCCGTTGATGGCCCTTGACTTCGCCAGACCGTCGAGCAGACCGGCGGCCGAACGCCAATCCTTTTCCGCGACATGCAGATCATAGAGCGTGCCGAGCACCCAGGGGGTCTTGGGCTGAAGCCGCCGGGCACGCTCGGCGAGGCGCATCGCCTCCGCCCGGTCGCCGTCTTTCTGCGCCTGTATCAGCAGACCGCGCAGCCCGAGAAAGGCGGTTTCCTCCCGCTCCAGCATCGCGGTGAAGTAACGTTTCGCCGCCTGCTCATCACCGTTCAACTGTGCCGTCTGGGCGGAAAGCAACATGGTCAGAGGCGGTTCATTCAGCAACACATCGGCGCGTTTCGCCTGGCGCCTTGCCTCTTGCGCGTCACCGGCGGCGACCGCGACCATTCCCTGCGTCAGGGCGCGATAGCCCCGTTCGCGCCGGGCCCGGCGATGGGCCGCGACGATGGCGCCGGGGGTCCGGGTAAAGCCGCGCCAGATGCGGTAAATCAGCACGGAGATCGCGGCGAATAGAATAAGAGCGAGAACGAGCAGCGGCGCGGGAAGAACGATGCGCCAACCTTGCCAGTCGAACGCGACCTCTCCCGGAATATCGGCGATCTGCAGCGCGGCGAGAACCAGCAGCCCCGCAAGCGCCAGATACAGGAATGTCCGGATCATCCGCCCGACCGTTCGCCGGAAATGGCAAGCGCCGCCGACTGTGCCGCGCCCAGGGCCTTATTCACGGCGGCGCGGGCATGGGCGCGGTCGAGCCAGGGTTTGGCGGCCTCCGTCGCCTTACCAGTCAGTCCGGACAGCGCCCTGATCGCGGCGGCCAGATCGCCGCGCGCCAGAGCGAGTTCCGCCCGCGCCACCAGCGCGGCGGGACCGTCACCAGTGGACGCATCAGCGCCGGTGCGCCGGATGGTCACCAGCGCGGTAATCCGGGCAATCGTTCGATCGATCCAGCTATCGCCCTTTGGCGCGCCGAAAGAACGCGCCACCGCGTCAGCAACGGCGGGAAAATCCAGGCGCAGCGCATCCAGTGTGGGCGCGCCCTTCTCCGCATGGGGCTTCAGTGCGGCCAGCGCGGCAGTCAGATCGGGATCGTCGGCCGCCAGCACGGAAACCGTTTTCCATTCTTCCTGAAATTCCGCATCGCCGCCCGCCGCGTCTTTCAGATTGGCGACGGCGAGCATCAGAACGCCCGCGCTGCCGTTTCCGGATTCGGGCGCGGCCGCGATGGGTTTGCGGGTTTCGAGCGCAAGGACCCGGCGCTGCAACGCGGCGACCGTTTTCGAAAGCTGTTCGTTTTCCGCCTCAAGTGATTGGAGCCGGTAGGATGTGCCCTGATCCGGTTTGGTTTCGGCGCTGGCGACCGGGCCGGACGGCGCCGGCGTGGGCGCGGGACGGTTTTCAATCCGCCGCAACCGTCCATCGATTGCATTCAGCCGGATTTCGATATCGGGCAGTTTGGCGAGCGCCCCGCTGCCCGCGGCGATTTCGGCGAATTTTTGTTCAAGATCTTTCAGCCGTGTTTCCTGATCCGCCGTGGTGGTGGCAAGCGTCCGGTTCGCCAGCCCGTCGCGCAGCGTATTCAACCCGGTCTCAATATCTTTCAGTTTTTGCGCTTGTTCGGCGGTGGACGATGAATGGCTGCGTGTCATCAACCCCTGGCGCAATTGTTCGACGCCGGCCTCAAGTGCGGCAACCCGATCCTTCAAAGACACCACGTCTTTGGCAACCGGATTGGTGCGCCCGGCCTCCATGATGGGAGACAGAACCGCCTGTAGCCATGAGGGCGCAAAACCCCCCCAGAGCGGCCAGGTGAACCAGGCGGCGAAAAGAATGATCGCCAGCCAGACAAGGCGCCGAATGGAGAAGACCTTGCGGCGTGGGCCGGCGGACACCGTCTTATCCGGAGAAGCCGCCGGTTTAACCTTTTCTCCGGGCTCTTTGACGTCATTTTGAGCACCATCCGATTTTGTTTCGGAAACGGAATTTTTTTCTTCTGGCACGGGTTATGATCCTCGGCTGACAGGAATGGCATCTTTCAGGGCGGCGATCATAGCGTCGGTTTGCGGCGATTTTGCGGCAATCACTGTTCTCCACGGCAGATTCCGGACCGACCCCGCCACCGCCGGTGAGAGGCAGAGCGCCATCATGCCTCCGCATTTTTCCGTAAGTCCCGCCATGCCGATCAGATTAGCAAAGGTTTCCCCGGTTCGGGGAGAGAAAAACAATATCGCGGTGATTTTATCGTCTTTTATCGCTGCCACGGTTTTTGGCGAAATTTCCGTCGCCGCGTCTGCCCGGTAAACGATCTCTCTTCGGTAGTCAAAACCGCCTTCGTCGAGGATTCCGGCCGGATTTCCGCGTATGGTTTCGCCGGAAACATGGAGAACCGCACCGTTTTGCGGATCACAAAGACGGATAATATCCCGCGTCACCGCATCCGCGTCGCTGTCGCCGGTGTGGATTTCCCGAAAACCCGCTTTCCGCAATGCCGCCGCACTTGCCGCACCGACCGCGAAAACCGGCAGATCGCGTTCCGCATTGGCCGCGCAAAACGGCCCCACAGCATTGGCGCTGGTAAAGAGAAGCGCCTGAATTCCCGAAGAATCTAATTGTTTCGAGATCGGAATGATATTGAGCAGCGGGTCGATAAAGGGCGCATAACCAAGGTTTCGAAGAGTCTCGGCAAGCGCCTCGCTTTGCCCGGCGGGCCGGGTCAGCAACACGCCTGGATCGGCGGCGCGATCAGCCGTCATCGAAAAATCCGGGCCCGGCGCGATCGCGGAGTTGCCCGCCCAAAGCAGTGCCGAGTGCCGCAGCTTCGGTGATCGGCGCGGCATTTTCCGCCGCCAGGGTTTCGCTGCCATCCGGCCGGATAATCAGACCGCGCAAAGATATATTTTCGTCTTCGATGCGGGCGAGACCCGCGATCGGCGTGCGGCAGGACCCGTCCAGCGCGGCAAGAAAGGCGCGTTCCGCGGTTGCCGCGATGCGGGACTCCCGATCGTCAATGGCGGCGAGAAATTCCCGCGTGGTTTGGTCGTCTTCGCGGCATTCGATACCGATGATCCCCTGACAGATTGCGGGCAGCATCTCATCGGGCGAGAGGATCGCCGATGCCTCGTTCAGCATGCCAAGCCGTGTCAGACCGGCGGCGGCAAGGAGCGTTGCGTCAAAATCGCCTTCCGCCACCCGTTTGAGCCGCGTATTCACATTACCGCGCAGCGTTTCGATGATCAGATCCGGGCGCAGGCTCTTGAGGATGGCCTGACGCCGCAAAGAGGCGGTGCCGACGCGCGCGCCCATCGGCAAATCCTCAAGCGATTGCGCGCCGCCGATCAGCGCATCGCGAAAATCCGCGCGCGGCAAATAGGCGGCAATCATCAGACCTGCCGGCAGTTCGGTCGGCATGTCCTTCATGGAATGCACCGCGATATCGGCGTCGGTGTCGAGAAGCGCCTGCTCGATTTCCTTGGTAAACAGCCCTTTTCCGCCGGCTTCGGCCAGCGTCCCGGTTTGCAGCCTGTCCCCCGTTGTGCGGTAGGTCTGAAAGGCGATGGCCGCGTCATCGGCAAGCGCGGTATGGGCGGCGCGCAAACGATCCGCGGTTTCGTGCGCCTGGGCGAGCGCCAGCGGGCTGCCGCGCGTCGCAATACGCAATTGGATGCCGGTTTCGGGTGTCATGAAAAATCTGTAGCGCGGATCGGTGCGATTCGCCAGCGCCTGGAAAGATTGGGCGCGGCGCGGCGCGATGGGTTATTGTCCCGCCATGATTGTTCTCGGCATTGAAACAAGCTGCGACGAGACTGCGGCCGCAATCGTCAGTGACGACCGGCGAATTCTCTCCAACATTGTGCGTTCGCAAATCGCGGATCACGCGCCCTATGGCGGCGTAGTGCCGGAAATCGCCGCGCGCGCTCATATCGAGGCGATCGACGGCATTATCGCAAACGCCATGGCGGCGGCGGATATCGGTTTCGAGGCGCTGGACGGGGTCGCGGCCACGTGTGGGCCCGGGCTGATCGGCGGGGTGATCGTGGGCGCGATGACGGGGAAGGCTATCGCGGCGGCGCGCGCTCTCCCCTTTATCGCCGCGAACCATCTGGAAGGGCATGCCCTGACCGCGCGGCTGACGGACGATATCGGCTTTCCCTATCTTTTGCTGCTGGTATCGGGCGGGCACACGCAATTTATCGCGGTCGAAGGGGTCGGCCGGTACCGGCGGATCGGCGGCACGATAGACGACGCGCTGGGCGAAGCCTTTGACAAGACGGCGAAGATGCTTGGACTGGGTTTTCCGGGCGGGCCGGCGGTGGAAAAGACCGCGGCGAGGGGTACGACGGGGCGATTCAACCTGCCACGCCCGCTGAAAGGCCGTGAAGGCGCGGATTTTTCCTTTTCCGGCCTCAAAACCGCCGTTCGCCATGCAATCGAGGCCCTGCCGCCCGGTGCGGTGTCGGACAGCGACGCTACCGATCTCTGTGCCGATTTCCAACAAGCGGCGGCGGAAGTGGTCGCCAATCGGACCTCTCATGCCATTGATATATTTAAAGAAATCCATCCTGAGGGTGGAGTTCTGGTGGTCGCGGGCGGGGTCGCGGCTAACCGGGCCATCCGTTCAGCGCTTGATGAGGCCGCCGCGGCCCGGGGCTTCGACTTCATTGCCCCGCCCCCCGCACTTTGTACCGATAATGGCGCCATGATCGCCTGGGCCGGCATAGAGAGGCTGCGGCTGGGACTGACGGACGGGCTGGATTTCAAACCGCGTCCGCGCTGGCCGCTCGACGAGATCGCGGCGGCGTGAAATGGTATTCCGGAAAGCGTAATATGATATTCCTTACCCCCGTCCGGAAGGCGGATTTTCGCGGTTTCCCCCGAACAGGGTTTCGCGATAGTTTTTCCGGCGTCTCTTACCCACTGATCAGGAGCGGCCGCGCCGCCGGAGCCACATGAATATCGACAGTATCGGGATTATCGGCGCCGGGGCATGGGGTACCGCGCTTGCCCAGGCGGTGGCGGGAACGGGCCATCACACGGTTCTTTGGGCGCATGAGGCCGACGTCGCGGAATCAATAAATAAATCACGGGAAAACCCGCTTTACCTGCCGGAAGTGGCGCTGAATCCCGCGATCCGGGCGACCGCGGTGATTGAGGAAGCCGCCGATTCCGATGCGGTTCTGCTGGTGACGCCGGCGCAGTTCCTGCGCAGTGTGGCGCAAAATCTGGCGCCGGCGCTGCCGCCCGGCGCGCCCGTGGTGATCTGCGCCAAGGGGATCGAGCAGGAAAGCGGCGCGCTGATGACGGAAATCGCCGCCCATGTTCTGAGCGGCCACCCCATCGCGGTGCTGTCCGGCCCGACTTTCGCGGCGGAGGTAGCGCGCGGACTGCCGACCGCCGTGACACTGGCGGCGCGCGAAAAACCGGTGGGCGAGGCGCTGGTCACCGCGATCGGCAGCCAGACATTCCGGCCCTATCTCAATGATGATGTGCTTGGCGCGGAAATCGGCGGCGCGGTGAAGAACGTGCTGGCGATTGCTTGCGGTATCGCCGAGGGCAAGCGTTTCGGTGACAATGCGCGGGCGGCACTGATCACGCGCGGCCTGGCGGAAATGACCCGGCTCTGCGTTGCCAAGGGCGGTCGCGCGGAAACCATGATGGGGCTGAGTGGGCTTGGCGATCTCACGCTCACCTGCACCAGTACCCAGTCGCGGAATTATTCACTGGGCGTGGCGCTGGGCGAAGGGCGCACACTGGACGACATCATGGCCGAGCGGCGTTCCGTCGCCGAAGGGGTGTTTTCCGCCGCAGCCGTCGCCATGCTGGCGTCGAAACTAAAAATCGACATGCCGATATCGGACGGGATCGACGCCATCGTCAATCGCGGCGCGGAGGTCGAGGACATCATCAAGTCGTTGCTGGCGCGGCCATTCCGGGTTGAACGCGAATCGCGGCGTTAGTATCGGGCGGGCAAGGCCGCGCGCCGGAACCGACATTAAAGGAGAAAAAGATGCAATATTGGCTGTTCAAATCCGAACCCGGCGCCTGGTCGTGGGACGATCAGGTCAAAAAGGGTACCGAACATTGGGACGGCGTCCGCAACTATCAGGCCAATAATAATATGAAGGCCATGAAAAAGGGCGATAAGGGATTCTTTTATCACTCGGTCAATGAAAAGCGCATCGTCGGCGTGGTGGAAGTCGTCAAGGAACATTACCCCGATCACACCGATGAAAGCGGGCGGTTCGGCATGGTCGATGTGAAGGCGTTATACCCGGTGGAAAATCCGGTGACGCTGGCCGAAATAAAGGCCGAACCCAAACTCGCCGATCTCGCCCTGGTGAAACAGTCGCGCCTCTCCGTCGTGCCGGTCGCCACAAATGAATGGAAAATCCTGTGCAAGATGTGTGGGATCAAACCGTAAAGCCGATGCGTGAATATGGCGACGATCCGAAGATCGAGGATACCGGGCCGGGAACGGTTCTCTGCGCGCTGACCGATCTCGACGATCCGGGATCGAAAGGATTCAAGGTCGGCCGCCGCCCGCGCCTGTTCGTGGTGCGCCGGGGCGACGACGTCTTCGGCTATATCAATCTCTGCCCGCATCAGGGAACCCCGCTCGACTGGAAGCCGGATGCCTTTCTGACGGTGGAGGAAGATGCCATCATGTGCGCAACGCACGGGGCGCTGTTCAATATCGAAGACGGCGTCTGTACCTGGGGCCCCTGTCAGGGGATGAAGCTCGCCCCGGTTCCGGTCCGGGTCGAGGACGGGCTGGTGAAACTCGCGGGCTAATCACCCGTCTTTCTGGCCGAACGCATACCCCATGGCGCCGGCGATGATCGCCGCCGCCTCGCCCCCCAGCGCGTTATTGAGAGCCAGGATCGCTGCCACCGGAATAGCGATGGCGAGCACGGTATAGCGGATAAACTGCCAGCCGATCCCCTTCGCCTTTTCGCCGCCCCCGCCCTTGCTGTTGAGATAACCCAGCCACAGCACCAGCGGCACCGCGCTCGCGAGAATGATCGAAACAATCATTTGTCCGGACATTATTCCCTCCCTTCATTCGCCTGCAATCTTGCCTGTTTATTTTCGATTGGCCATAGTCTGGGAAAATTTCGAACGCACGCCGCCCTGCGGCAGATAAGGGGAGAATAAAATGTCCGACAGCGATCTGTATCCGGTACCCGCCGAATGGGCTGAAAAAGCCTGGGCCGACAATGACAAATATCTGGAGATGTATCAGGCCTCGATCGACGACCCGGAAGCGTTCTGGGGCGAGCAGGGCAAGCGGATCAACTGGATAAAGCCGTACACAAAGGTCAAGGATGTCTCTTTCGCCAAGGAAGACCTGCACATCCGCTGGTATTATGACGGCACGCTGAACGCGTCCGCCAACTGTCTCGACCGGCATCTTTCGACCCGGGGCGATCAGGTCGCGATCATCTGGGAAGGCGACGAGCCCGATGTCGACAAGAAGATCACCTATCGCGAACTGCACGAAGAGGTCTGCAAATTCGCCAATGCGATGAAAGGCCTCGGCGTCAAGAAGGGCGACCGTGTCACGATCTATCTGCCGATGATCCCGGAAATCGCCGTCGCGGTGCTGGCCTGCGCCCGCATCGGCGCGATCCATTCGGTCATTTTCGGCGGGTTCTCACCGGACGCCATCGCCGGGCGCATTCAGGATTGTGAGTCCGAATATGTCATTACCTCCGACGAAGGCGTGCGCGGCGGACGGCCGATTCCACTGAAAGGAAATACCGACGCCGCGCTGGAACAATGTCCGGGCGTCAAGAACTGCATCGTCGTCAACCGCACGGGCGGCGACATCAACTGGGTCGAGGGGCGCGATGTCTGGTGGCACGAGCTGATGGCGGATGCCTCCCCCGATTGCCCGCCGGAGGAAATGGACGCGGAGGACCCGCTGTTCATTCTCTATACCTCCGGTTCGACCGGAAAGCCCAAGGGCGTGCTGCACACCACCGGCGGCTATATGGTGTTCGCGTCGATGACGCACCAATATGTCTTCGATTATCACGACGGCGATATTTACTGGTGCACGGCGGATGTCGGCTGGGTCACCGGCCATTCCTATATTCTCTATGGGCC
>Ga0181581_10002812_pt1 | contig 13643 bp, 6 predicted proteins | sample 071ome_22_FD_132433 | JGI IMG/M metagenome (GOLD analysis project Ga0181581, IMG submission 132433) | Coastal salt marsh microbial communities from the Groves Creek Marsh, Skidaway Island, Georgia - 071404AT metaG (megahit assembly) | ecosystem: Environmental > Aquatic > Marine > Intertidal zone... | reverse complement strand
GCCCCCGCCGACCTCCGGCGCGCCCGCCGCGGGCCCTCGGGCGACGCCGTCCCCCCCGTCCCCCGCGCCCGCCCCCCCCGACGGGCCCATGGGGACCCCGTACTCGTCGGCCAGCTGCCGCTTGAGCTTCTCGCTGGCCTTGTGCGCGACCTCGTGGCACGCCATGCAGAGCAGCACCACGTCGTGCGAGCGGTGGCTCTTGAGGCCCACGGGGAACTGACGGCGGTAGCACGAGGGGATCACGCGGAAGCGCAGGTAGTTGCGCGTGGCCCCGCAGCCGACGCACTGGTTGGCCTTGGAGGCCGAGTAGAAGGCGTCGGCGCCCCGGGCCTGGTCCGCCGTCTGGTGCTGGAACGTCAGCCGGATCGTCGGAGGGTCCTCCTGCACCCGCACCGCCAGCCCCTTGTGCACGTACCACTCGAGCTTCTTGCGGTCCGTGAAGCAAAGCAGCTGCCCGTCCATGGCCAGCATGCGGCAGTTCTCGTACACCTGCTTCTTGGCCCCGAACTTGAGGTGCATCCGGGCCATGAACTCGGGGTCGTCCTTGCGCCTCTTCTTGGCCGCATTGCCCGCGCCTGTGGCCGCCGCCCCGACCGCCAGCTCCCTCTTCAGTGCCAGCAGGCGGCCGCTGCCCTCCTTGGCCTCGCGCAGGGCCCGGGCCACCTCCCGCTCCAGGCCGCGCGCGAGGGCGACCTCCGTGCGGCGGGTGCTCCACGCGGGCGGGACCGGGCCCGCGGGGGGCTTGGGGGCAGGCGAGAACGCCCCGGCGACCCGGGAGAGGCACTCGGCGACCAGGTCCGACGGCGCGTACGGCGTGCGGCCCCCGAGCACCGCCGCCGCGGCCGACTCGAGCCCGGCAATGACCGCCCGCCGGGCCGCCGGGCCTCGCGCGGCGCGCGTGGGCGGGGCGGGGATGCCGCTCGCGACGCTCTCGCCCCCCTGCACCTTCTGCAGCTTCCCGTTGAGGCGTTTGACGTTGAAGACCCACCAGTGGCGGTCCACGAACTCGAGCATGGTCCGGACGAACCGGGGCCGGTCCCACAGGGGGGGCGGGCTCATGGCCAGGGCGACGACCGACTCGTCCGAGAGCACCGCCTGTCCAGGCTCATCCACGGCCCGGGCGACCCCGTCCCGCCAGGCCGCGAGAGCCACCACCACGTCCTCGAGTGCGTCGCCGCCCCTGGAGTGGGCGACCGGGCCCCGCCGCGCGCCCTTCTTGGGAGCGACCCAGGACGTCCCCAGCCCCAGCTTCGAGTGCAACTGGCTGCACTCGCGCGCCTTCTGGAGGAGGCGGGCGCTCTCGGAGGACAGCTGCGCCGACGCCTCGGGCTTCTGGTACACGGCAGCGGCCATCCGCTGGGACTGCACGACGGCGCCCTCCACCCGCGACCCGCGCAGGAGGCCCGCCAGGTGCGCCGCCTCGACCGGCGCCTCCGCCGTCGCCCCCGCGCCCTCCGCCAGCAACTTTCCGGCGAGGCCGACCAGGAAGTGGGCGTCAATGCGGGCGTACTCGACCGCCGCGGGCGACAGCGGCCGGCGGGTCCAGTCGGCGACCTGCCAGGCCTTGTCCGTCTCGACGCCGTAGTACCGGGCCAGGAGCGCCTGGAGGGACCTCCTCTGGACGCCCACCCCGCCCGCCAGCTTCTCCGTGTCGAGCACGTTCACGAGGAACACGAGAAAGTCCCGCTGCAGCCACTGCACGTCGTTGTTCCCGCCGTGCAGGACCTTGAGCACGCCCGGATCGGCCAGAACCCCGCGCAGCCGGCGGGCGAGGGGGCCGTCCCCCGCGAGGTCGTCCCAGAGCGCCAGGGGGTCCAGGACAAAGTCCCTCGCCCCGTCCGAGACCTGGATGAGGCACGTCAGGCCCCGGTACGACTGGTGGCGCGCGTGCTCCAGGTCCAGCCCTATCGCCTTCACCCCCTCGACGTAGTCGAGCATGTCCGCCAGCTGCTGGGGGGTCTCCACTACCTCCCCGCGGGACGCGGCCAGCGGGACAGGGGGGCTCGCCCCGTGCAGAATCTCGGCGACGGCGCCGACGCCCCCGGACGCGAGGCGCTCCACCTCCCCGCCTCGAGGGTGCTCGGACGGGGCAAAGGGGGCGTCGTCGTTCGTGCAGGCCCTCACCTGGAACCAACCCTGCGGCTTTCTCTGCCTCAGGGCCTGCGGGCAGCGGGGGGGGGGTCAGGGGGGGGTCGGGGGCTCGTCGAGAGGTGTGAGGAATGGTGGGGGAGGGGGTGTGGGGTGCCCGAACCGCGTTCTCGACCGTGGCGCACTGACCTTGTGCGATTGGACGACTACGTACGCCGTGTATCCCGCCAGTGCCAAGGCACCGGTGCACGCGGCTACCTTGCACTTCTGCGGAGGGGAAAAGGGGGGGGGGACAGGGGTCCGTGTCCCTGATGGGCGCCAAGAGAGGAGGCTGCGTTTGAGACACTCCAAGAGCAGCGCGTCATCGTTGTGCTTCGTGATCACGCATATCAGTCATCTCTACGCGATCGTCAAGAAGCGAGTCTGTATCTGCCGCCAGATAGAGATTCTGTGAGGGGTGGTTGTCGCCCCCACCTCCTGCCACCACATCTCCAAGCCGCGACTCGCAGGAGGCGCCGCGGCCGAGGCGCCACGCTCTCTGACCGAGGGGGCGCAGCAGCGGGGCCAAAGGAGGGCGCCGAGAGGGCCAGCTGGGCCTGACAGTGCAGACGGGCACCCGATGCCACACCCGAGCCCCACGCCGGCCCAGCACGACGACAGCCGAGTCGGTCCCGACACGCAAGGACCTGGGGGGCGGCGCGGTCTCATCTGGGCGCAGGGGGCGCCCGCCCCCAGCACAAGCCGCTGCGGCGGTAGGAATAGCGCGTCGCGCCGGAGACATGGCCGCAGACGGGGATGCGAGCGCCGCGGCGAACCTGCTTCGGAGGGTTGAAGTGAGTGGGCGCTCCCTGTGGTGGGGGCAACGGGGGTGTCGCTGCGCCTTCGTCGAAATGCCGGGGCTGCTCGGGGGGTGACGTTCGCATTTCTCTTGCGAGGGCTATCGTTCGGTGGGGTAACGTACCCTTCTCTCCCGCAGGCATGGAGGATTTCGGTGAAGGACGCGAGGAGGGCCGTCGCGGACTTCGTCGCGGAGCTCTCCACGGCAAGGGCGTCTGTTTCGGGGCCTCAAGAGCCATCAGGTAGGGCTTAATGGGCGGGGACAGTGACGAGACGCCCGCTCACGCGCATTTAGCGCCCCGATACCCGCAACGAGTGGCCCTCGTCGGAAAAGACTTCGCCCCTCACTGCCTGCAGGGTTCCTTCAGGAGGTGCTGGCTGCGAACCCCTCAGCGAGAATGCGGGAGGCCGCCTCGGCGCCCCTGCGGGAGCCCGCCCGGGGGGCATCCATCGCCGAGAGGCTGTCCGCGGCGCTGGAGGACGCGAAATCCAGGTGCAGCGACGCCGAGAAGCTCTGTCGGGGAGCCCAGCGGGTTGCGGGCACCCTCGCCCGGGAGGCCCTGGCGGGCGCCCCGGGGAGCTGCGCGGGAGAGGCGGGGGCGGGGGCCACGGACGACGAGTCGGACCAGGCGGGCGCGGGGCGGGCGCGGGGCGCGGAGGTGGCCCTGGTGGCTGGCGGACTGTGCCGAATGGTGGGCCAGGGGCAGGAGGTGGTGACACGGGTGTGCGGGGAGCTGGGGCCCGGGCTGGACGGGGGGCAGATGGAGACGTACCTGCGGGTGTGGGACCTGGACCCGTTCTGGGAGGAGGGCGCCCTGGAACGGCTGAGGCTCCTTTGCGAGACCCCCGCGGGGGTTGACGCTTGAACCTGAGCGTCGGCGCCCCTGTCGCGCCGTTCGGCCGGAGCGCCCGCAAGGCGCCCTTCCTTTCATCGCGCCCGCCCTCCCCCCGCGCCCCGCACTTGACGCGCGCGCTGCTCGCCATGGAACGCACCCACTCCCTGGGGGCCGTGACCCCCGAGGCCTTCGCGGGGGGCTCCTTCGACGCCCAGGCCTGGCTGCAGGTGCCCTCTCCACTCCCCGACGCCCCCGGCCCGCCACCCCGTCGCCGATGCTCCTTCCGGGCACGTCGGGTGCGACCTTCGTGCCATATCGCCCTCACAAGCTGCGGGGATCCCCCCATCTCGCGTCGCAGGCTGCGGTGGACGGCTTCCCCGCCGGGGAGGACCTGGGCAGGGGATTGGCGGATTTGGAGACGCGGCTGCAGCTCCTCCTGGAGGACATGGACGCGGGACTAGGTGCATTCGCGAGACGTATAGGCATATCGTAACACTAGACCCCGAAACGACGGGGTTCGATCGCCGAGGAGTCCTGCAGCGCGGTGGGAGTGCCCCCGAAGACTCCGAAGACCCCGAGCCCCCCGCGCCTCCCGCAGAGAGGGCCTGCCAGGGCGTGATGGCGGCGCACCCGCGGCTCGTCCAGGAGGCCGCGTCGATGGCGTCCGACGTCGCCTCGCTGACCGACGGCGTGAGGCGCGCCGAGGACGAGGTGGCCGGGGTCGTCGCGCAGTCTCGCGCCGCCACGCGGGGCCTCGACCACCTGTCGGGGGCGCACGCGAGGATCAGCGCCGCGGTCGAGATCATCGAGCGGGTCGTCAGCGTGGAGCAGCAGCTGGGCGCCGCCGAGTCGGCGCACCGCCTGGGGGACGATGTCCGGGCGGCGGCGCTCCTCGGCCGCGTCAGGGGCACACTCTCGGCTCTCGGCGCCCCGGCCGCCGCCGCTGACGCGGCCACCGTCTCTCCGGCGGTGACGGAGCGGGCCCTCGCCCTCGACGGGGACCTCCGGGCCGGCCTGGGCGCTCGCATCGCCCGCGACGTGGCCGCCTGGGACGCCGAGGCCACCAGGGAGGGGCTCCGGGCCCTGTCGAGCCTCCCCCCGCCCGGGGGGGAGCCCCCTGGGCCGGCGGGGGACTCCCCCCACGCGACCCGGGTCCTCTGCGACGCGCTGCGGGCGGCGCTGGAGCGCCCCGCGCCCGGGGTGCTGGACCCGGCGACGGCCACCCCGTCCCACGACGCAGCGGGCCCCGTCGCGGCGTACTGGGAGGCGCTGCTGTCAGAGACGCGCCGGGCTGCCGGGCTGGTGGCCAAGGCGGCGCCGGGGGAGGTGCCGTCCGTAGTGCTCGAGGCGCTGGGCGGGGCGTGCAGGGCGTCGCAGCCCGCGGTCGGGGCCGCCATTGCGGGCGCAGTGGAGGCCGCGGGCCAGGCCGGGGGCCGGGCCGCCGCCGTCGGCGCCCTGGCGGCCGTCGTCGCGGAGGCGGGGGCCTTCGTGAGGGGTCTCCCCACCGCGGCTGGGGTGCGGGAGGGTGAAGGGGGAGGGGCCGGAGCAGAGGGGTACCTGGACGCCCTCCTGGCCGCCATGCTCCCCGTCCTGAAGGCCGTGAAGGGGTACCCCGCGCTGGAGCGGGCGGCGCTGCTGGCCGAGGCGGCGGCGGCGGCGGGACGGATCGGGAGGGGGGACGCCGAGGGCCTGGCTGGGGGGTTCCGGGACGGGTTGCGGGCGGTAGCGGCTGCGTGCCGGGGCGCGGCGGAGCGGTGCGCGGCCGCCACGGGGATGACCGAGGCTCAGGGCCTGGCCCAGGCCGCAGACCAGGGAATGTCGGACTTCCTGGGGAGGACCGGGCAGGTTCTGTCCCGGGCACAGCCGGTGATGGCCGGGAGCCCGGAGGTGTGCGCCCCGGCGGCGCTGCGGGTGGTCGCGGAGGTGGCGGCCGTGGAGGGCGAGCTGGAGAGTCTGTCCGCGAGCCTCCGCGCGGCGAGGAGGGACGCCCTGCTGCTTCTGGCAGAGCGGGCCCGGCCCTCCGTGTCCCTGTCCGACATGGGGCTCTTCGGGCTGGCAATGCGGGTGAATCCCAAGTTCGACGCCAAGGTGCGGGCCCTGGTGGACGGGGACGACGACGCCGCCGAGCTCCTGCCGAGGGCGGGGCGCGCGGCCCGGGCGCTGCTGGCCAGGGCGGAGGAGGTGGCGTGTTCCGTCGTCCTGGCGCAGGTGTCGGGGCATGCGGCTGCGGTGCCGGGGCTCACCGCGTGGGCCGCCGCGGGGGACGGCGGGGCGGGCGCCTTCTCGGCGTACCCGCAGACGTGGGCGACGGCGGTCGGGGAGCACCTGCTGTCCCTCCCGCAGATGCTCGAGGCGTCGGGCGGGGGCGAGGGTGGCACAGGACCAGGGCTGCTGCCGCGGCTGGCCTCGGAGGGAGCGGGGCTGGCGGTGGCCCCGTGCCTCCGGGTGGAGAGGCTCACGCCCCCGGGGGCGAGGCAAATGGCAGCGGACCTCGAGTACCTCACGAGCGTGCTCTCGGCCCTCGGGGTGGCGCCCCCCGCGCCCCTCCAGGCGCTGGTCGGGCTAAGCGCGGCGGCGGCGGCCGGGGCCGGGGTGGGCAGTGAGGCGGCGAAGTGGAAGGGGGAGGCGCCGGAGGTGGTGGACGCGTTCGTGAGGATGTTGCAGTGACCCGAGTTCAACCGACTAGAGGCGGACTCACTCGCTCGCCTTGGCCTTCTTGGCCTGCGCCTCGCCGTCCCCGTCCCCGTCCCCGCCCCCCCCGGGCTCCTCCCGGGCCCGCTTGGCCCCCGCAGTGGGGGCGGGCCCGGCCTCGGCCTCCACGGTCTGCCCGTGGAGGACAAACCCGCCAGTCCCGCTGTGGGTCATGTGGGGGTGGGTGCGGAGCGGCAGCACCTGGTGCTCCCGGAACCACGTCTCCGACAGGCCCATGCACGTCGCTAGCCGGTCCCCCGTTGCCCGCACCAGGCACTCCCCGAGCTCCTGGGCCGAGGTGTTGAAGAAGGCGAAGGGCGTCCCGGGGCGCGCCATTGGCAGCACCCGCGTCGCGAGCTCCGCCGCGTTAAGCGAGGGCGCCGCGACGATCACCGACGTGAACCCCTGCGACAGCCGCCGCTCGCACTCGGACTCGGTGATCCGAACAATGGCCTTCTCCCCGACCTTGCGCGGGCCCGGGTCCCCGGCCTCTTGTGCAGAGCCCTCGGCCCGCTCGCGGGCCAGCCGCCGGTGCACGGCGATGAGATCGCCGAGCATGACCGAGCGGAGGGAGCAGTAGCTCTGGTGAGGGTGGTTGAAGGCCTTGACGTGCTCGAGGGCGCCGCTCCGGCGTGTGACCACACAGGCGGTGACCTCCCCAGTCCCGCCCAGGCGGTCCATCACGGCCCCCGTGAGCAGCCCCCCGGCCCCGTCCACCACGAGCACCCGGGCGCCCGCCGCCACCCCGGCCTGCGCGAGCCCCAGGGACAGAGCCTCGACCCGGATCCCGCACACCTTCCTGGGGTCCTGAGAGAAGAGACACTCGGCCACCGTGCGCACCGTCGGCCGCCGCGCCACCACCCGCTGCATGTACTTTTGCGCCTTCTTCTTCAGGTACTTGGCCTGGCTGAACTCCGTCTTGCTCGCGAAAGACTTGGACCCGGCGGCCAGGGCCTCGACGAGGGCAGCGCCCTTCCCCTCGGCCTTCAGCGCCGCGATGTCGTCGGCGCCCAGTGTCTGCGCGGTGCCGTCGTCCACCAGCTTGGCGTTGTTCTTGGCCGTCTGCTGCACCACGTCCGCCGGACGGCTCACAACCACCTCGGTCTCACGCTCGAGGTCCCCCCGCGTGGAGATGGTGAACGCGGACCCGAACGGCGCGCCGAGGAGGGGGCCGAGGTCGAGCCACTTCTTCCCCACCTTCACGCGTCCCTTGTTCTTCACGCAGGCGATCTCCGTCGTGTTGGCCTGGCCCGGCTTGGTCTGCCCGAAGTCGAGCACGACATACGTGCCCTCCTTGATGACCGAGGGGCGCGGCGAGGGGCCTGCGAGTTGTGCGGGGCACGCGCTTACTACAGTAGGGTTGGGGGCGACGGCGAGGCGCATCGTGGGCGGCGTTCCGTCAATAGGGCCATGCGCGCCGGGTCAATGTGGAGCAATCGAGCATTCATCGCCACAATACCCCCACAATGAGGGCAAGGCGCATTCCGTTGAGCCGACCCCTTCTCCGCCGTTGCTCCTCACCAGCAGCGGCCTCCAAGGTGCCTTCGGGGCGATCGGCCATCCCTCTCCAGTCTCTTGATGTACGGCAAAAAGGGATCGATTGCGGCGAAACGTCTCTCGCGCGTCTCTGCCGTGGCCAAAGAGTCCCTCTCCCCCCTCCCGGGGCCCTCCCACAAGGGGACCCCAGTCCGCCCCACCGGTTCCACGGCACAGTCGATGGGGTCCCCCGTCGGACACCGGGAACTGGTCCCGGACCCTCCCGGCGGCGCCCAAGGGGGTCAGCGCGTCGAACCTTGTCTCCAAGACGGCGCAGCCACCCAGCGTATGCGGGATAGCCAGCGGCTCGGCATCGAGAGCCCGACGCGAACTCCCTTCGGAAAGAAGATAGCCTCGCCCATCCCCAATTCTTCGTAGTTGACCCCGTCCACGGGGAGTGGGTGGCGAGATGTCGAGTCCCGCGCCTCTCCTGCCCAGGTGAGTTCCCTGGGCTGCGTCCCGCGATGGCTGGGTCCTCTCCTCCGCTTCTTTTCAATGGGGCAGGACGCATGTGGTGCAGCATCTCTGCTCGAGTGCTGCATCAGAGGGTAGCGCGGGGGTCCCGTCCTGTTATAAATTCACCAGAAATACTCCCACGTGGCCGGCCCTCCTCCACGTAACGCCCTCGCCCGCAAAGCGGGCGCGGGCGCGAAGGGCAGTGTTGGCGTTCTGGAAACTGCAGCCAATACCGTCCCGAGGCCTCATTCGCCCTGTCCGGGAAGAATTCCAGACACTTGACGGGTTAAATCGCCCTTGTGGGGCCATATGTCCCCCCCCGCTCGCGTCGAGCTGGCGCCCGCGGATCCTCGGCGAGGCCTGCATGTTGCCTTCGATGGCCTGGGGATCGGACTCACCCCGCGCCCCCCCACGGTCCCCGACTCGCAGACACATCTTCGGCACCCGCGGAGATATCGTGAACAATGTGTTCCACGTCGACGACCGGACGGTCCTGTACCCTGCGGGGCATTACATAGTCGTCCTGGACATGGTCTCGCGGACCCAGCAGTTCCTCCCGGGAAGTCACGAGAGCGGGGGCATCACAGCTGTGGCCCTGTCGCGGTCGCGCAAGTACCTGGCCGTCGCTGACTACGGCGAGCGCGGGTCTCTGTCCATCTACGACCTCACGACCCTCAAGCGCCGCAAGCACATCATCTCCTCCGAGGTGGGGTCCAAGGAGTACGTCGCGATGGCCTTCAGTCCCGACGAGAAGTACCTCGTCGCCCAGGGGGGGTCTCCGGAGTGGAACGCGGTCCTCTTCATGTGGGAGAAGGGAAAGGTCATCCACTCTGCGCGCATGTCCACGCCCACGACCCCCGTCCGCTCCGTCAGCTTCTCCCCGGTGGTCCGGGATGGCTGCGCGGGCACCTTCTACGTGGCGGGCGCGGGGTTCCTCCGGCAGTTTGTCATCGAGGGGTCCACCGTCTCCGAGGTGTCCCAGGGCACCGCCAAGAGGCCCCAGACATCGTTCATGTGCATGACGCACCTGACCCTGGGCGGTGCTGGGTACGTCCCCCCGCCCTCCCCCACGCGTGGCGGGGAGGAGGCTGAGGCGGGGGAGGAGGACGACGAGGAGGTGGAGGAGCCGCCGCTTGTGTGCGGGACGGACCAGGGGGAGATGCTGGTGGTGGAGAACGGGGAGGTCACGCAGCTCCTGGCGAGGACCGACGGGCCGGGGGCGATCACCTCGATCTGCTCCTACTCGCGGGGCTTCGTGGCGGGCGGGACGGACGGGATGGTGTGCGTGGTCGAGACGACGGGCGACGAGGAGACGTCGTTCCGGGTGGTCAAGCAGCTGGCGGTGGGCAAGGGCGAGGGGGCCGTCGTGGGCATCAGCATGGCCCCGGGGGAGCGGGAGCTGGTGGTGACCACGAGCGACAACCAGGCCTTCCGCCTCACCCTCCAAGGCCTGGACCTGGGCCGCGGGGACGAGATCGCGACGGAGCTCCTGAGCGCCCCGTTCCACGACGGGGCCATCAGCGGCCTCGACACGTGCGCGCGGAAGCCCATCGCAGCGACGTGCTCCGTCGGGGGCGCCGTGCGGATCTGGAACTACCAGGACTCCACGTGCGAGCTGAGCAAGGACTTCGTGGAGGAGGCCTACTCGGTGGCGCTGCACCCGTCCGGGTACCTCCTGTCAGTGGGGTTCGCGGACAAGCTGCGGCTGATGACGGTGCTGATGGAGGACCTGCGCGTCGTCAAGGAGTTCAACATCAAGGCGTGCCGCGAGTGCCAGTTCAGCAACGGTGGGCAGCTTCTGGCAGCGGTCAACGGGAGCACCATCTCTGTCTACTCGACGTACAACGGGGAGAACGTCGCCAACCTCCGCGGGCACAACGGCAAGGTTTCCTCGATCGTGTGGTCCGAGGACGACAGCAAGCTCCTCACAACGGGCGGCGACGGGGCCATCTACATGTGGCACATGGATGACCACTCGCGAGACAAGGACGTTGACTACGTCCTGAAGGGCTGCGTGTACAACTGCCTCGCCGCCACGCCTGACTTCAAGGCCTTCTTCGCGGTGGGGTCGGACCGCCTCCTGAAGGAGATCGACGGCGTGGGCAAGGTAATCAACGAGATCAAGTCGGCAGAGGTGCTGACGCAGGTCGTGCTGCCGGTCGGGGCACGGTCCATGTTCGCGTCAACCGACTCGGGCATCGTGAGGGCGTACAGGTACCCCCTCACCGGGGAGTGTCAGGTGCCCGAGGCGAAGCCGCACCACGGGAAGATCACACGGATGCGCCTCAGCCGGGACTCGGCCGTGCTGTTCGCGGCTGGGGAGGATGGGTGTGTCTCGGTCCACGACGTCCGGGACGTGCAGTCCATGCTCGTGGCGGACAAGGAGCGCGACGTGCTCCCCTGGGCGGAGGAGGTCCTCGTGACCAAGTCGGACCTGGAAGAGCGCAAGCGCCAGATGACCGAGAGCGAGAACAAGCTCCAGAACGACCAGATGGACTTCGAGTATGAGAAGCGGCTCAAGGAGACGCAGATGCACGAGGAGGTCAAGACGAGGACCAACCGGTACATGGAGGAGCTGGAGAAGGACAAGGATGCTTTCGAGCGGCTTCTTCAGGAAAAGAACGAGCTTGAGATGCAGTATGAGCAAATGATCAAGGACATGGACGAGAAGCACCAGCACAGGTTGTCGCAGCTGGACAGCCAGTTCCAGCAGAAGATCATGGAGGAGGTGGAAAAGTGGCAGGAGCTGACGCAGGACAAGGACACGATGATGCAGGAGTGGAGCGAGCAGCAGGCGATGATGAACGAGCAGCACGAGAAGGCCGTCGAGGAGCTGACGGAGAAGTTCGACGCCGAGCTCGACGCTGAGCACCAGAACATCGAGAACCTCGAAAACGAGAAGGCTGACATGCAGCGCGAGTTCGAGGAGATGCAGAAGCAGATGTACGAGGACTTCGACAAGGAGATCGAGGACCTCAAGGCGCGGTATCAGCGCATCCTGGACCAGGAGAAGGAGGTCTCCCTCGGCCTTAAGGGCGAGAACGGCATCATGAAGAAGAAGTTCCAGACCCTCAAGAAGGAGATCCAGGAGAAGGAAGCCGAGATGGGTGACATGCGGAAGAAGCTCATCGACCTGGACAAGACAATCGAATCCACCGCTGGTGAGTGCGCCTGATACCCCCCCCCCACGCACCAGTCCGCACCGGCTACGGGACAACCCCCCTCGCACGCCCCTGCCGCTCATGCTGCCGCTCACCTCCGACGTCGCCCTGCAGCGGACAACAAGGGGATGAAGGAGGACATCGACGAGAAGGACGAGCTGATTGGGGAGAAGGACCAGAAGAGCTACGAGCTGAAGAAGAAGAACCAGGAGCTGGAGAAGTTCAAGTTCGTGCTCGACTACAAGATCAAGGAGCTCAAGAAGCAGATCGAGCCTCGCGAGGCTGAGATCGCGAGCATGAAGGAGCAGATCAAAGACATGGACCTTGAGTTGGAGCGGTTTCACAAGCAAAACGCGATGCTCGAGGGGACCATCCAGGACATGCGCAACAAGGTCGCGACGAGCCAGGCGGAGGTGCTCGAGCAGCGGACCCGGATGGGGTCCAAGCTCAGCACCATCCACAAGATTCAGCACGACCTGCACCTGCTCGCCGACGTCATCCAGGACCCGAAGCGGCTGAGGGAATGCGTGAAGGCGCTGTACGAGGAGCATGTGGGCACCGCGCACATCGAGGAGGTCACCATGGATGCCGACATCCACGAGGAGTACCGGCGCCAGAAGGAGTATCTCGAGGTCACGGTGGAGGAGCTCAAGCGTAAACTCGCCAGCCACGCCGCCCGGGCCGCGGCGCGCAACCGGGAGGCAATGCAGGAGAACGTGGGCCTGATCAAGGAGATCAAGGAGCTCCGCCGCCAGATCAAGGAGCAGCGGTCTCGGCAGCAGCAGGAGAAGATTGACAAGGCCCGCGACCTGGACAAGGAGCTGCGGCAGTCCCTGTCGGCCCGGCGGTCCGAGTCGAGCCCGGAGCGGCTCCGCGAGAAGGAGGAGGCGCTTGCGGGGAACCGTGCGTACATGGCGGAGCTCCGGGCGGAGCTGGCACAGATCGACAGCGAGCTCAACCGCGTGGGGTCCCCCCCCCCCTGACGTGCGAGGCCTACTCACGTTGAAGCTTAGAGTCACCCACTACCCTCACATCAAAACCCCCGGGTGGGGGGAGGCCGGGAGGGCCTCGTAGGCGTCCCACGTGAGCAAATCGGGGGTCACCGACACGTTGCCTTGCTCGGTCCGGGCTAGGGCGACGGCGCTCTTGTTTGCGTGCCGCAGGAGGCGGGGCCCGGCGAGGGGCGCCCAGCGCTCCCTCTTGGACGGTGTGGCCCCGATACCACCGGTGTGAGCGCCCGTGATGGAGCCCGGGGCGTCCTTGGGCGTCGTCGGCGTGCCGGAGTAGGCGTGAACAGAGGACGGGTGGGGAGCCTCGCTCGTGCCCCCCCCCAGGAACTGCAGGGCCTGCGCGATGACGTCGTCCGGCGAGCCGCTGCTGGACGGAGACTCGTCCACTGGCAAATTCCCGTCACGGGTATCCACAGCCTGCGAGTGAGGCGGAGCGAACAGCCGTTGCCCAGCTGGCAGCCCCGAGCGCAGGGTGGGTGTCCTCCCCGCGAGAGGGCCGCCCCAAGGTGCGGAGCGTGGAAAAGCGTCACCTGGTACTCGCATGTCGCGTCGATTGTCATTATCGTCGTAGATGGAGCTTTATTCGACCTGAAGATCGACAGGATGGACGACGACGGCCGAGACGACGCACGGCGGGGCTTGGTTAGAGTCGTGGAGCTCACCCTCCGGGGCCCTAGGAGCCTCCGCAGGAGGTGCGACCTGGATCGCGCGCTCCTATCTATGTGCATCGCCTGATATCCGCTTCCGTGCTCCGAAGGGCGACTTATGCCGCACAGAAGCGTGGAGATGCGCCACGGCATCGTGCTTGCTTGGGGGGACGACAAGGCGGTCGAGGCTGTGTGGGATGGCCAGGCGTCGTGTACCGGGTACTGAGCGTTCCACTCTCTCGTGTACGTGTATGGGTGACGCCCTCGGTTCCCATAGCTCTTAACCCAGAGGGGGCGGGCTCCCAGGTACTCGCGAGGTCGGTCCGATGGCCGGGAAGACAGGCGGGGCGGCCCTCCACCTGGCGGGCGGCCCGCCACCTG
>Ga0181581_10002810_pt1 | contig 13646 bp, 15 predicted proteins | sample 071ome_22_FD_132433 | JGI IMG/M metagenome (GOLD analysis project Ga0181581, IMG submission 132433) | Coastal salt marsh microbial communities from the Groves Creek Marsh, Skidaway Island, Georgia - 071404AT metaG (megahit assembly) | ecosystem: Environmental > Aquatic > Marine > Intertidal... | reverse complement strand
TTCACATATGCTACTAGAACATTTGCCGGCAGGAGTCAAACAACTCCTGGTAATCATAGTCAACAAAAAAGTCATCAAAGCAAAATAGGATATGGATGGGCAGGAGGCGACGGCTCGTACAACGGTGGTTATTATTTCCGTAAAACAAATATGGTTACAAATGTTTTAACAAGTAGCAATGTTGGAAGCAAACCGCATGGAAATACCGGCGAAGAAAACATTGATATGGGTCAAGATCACGGATATGCTTGTGGCACATACAATGGTAGTCAAAATACTTTAGGTTGGAGATGGAATTTTACAACTGACAGTGGTTATCAAAATTCTAACATGTATAGAAAAGGTATACCAGGTAGTAGTTCAGGAACAGCTGGATGGGTTGATTAATTTTAATAAATAATTTTTTTAAAAGGTATAATGGATAGATATAATCAATATAAAAATACTCGAATTCACGAATTATTTACAAATACAGAAAATCTTACCGAAGAAGATAAAAATTTAATTAAGAAATGTTTACCAAAAGAGTGGACAAATCCTAAATTTAAAATAAAATATTTTATAGGTGAACAACAAGTTACACCATTTGGAAAGTTGCGGCAATGGTTGTTAGAAATTAAAATAAAAGAAGGTACACTTGCCCAACAAGAATTTGAAGTAAGAAAAGGCAATGTTAAAATTAAAAAGATACAACGAACTATTGATAACACAGCTGATCCAATTGATAAAGAAGAATTACAAATAGAATTAGAGCAAGCTAAAATTGATAACATGTTGTTTGAAGACCGTCTAAAGGATGGTTATTTAGAAAGGCAACACTTAATAGATTGTGTAAATGAATTTCTAGATAGTGAAGATGGCAAGTTGGAAGATGGTCGTAGCTTAATGGATGTTATTGATACCGAGGAAGAAGAATTATTTGAAGCTCATTATTGGACTCTTCGTTTAGCAAAACAAGCTGCAATGGATATTTCTTCTTTTGGTAGGGTAGGTACTGGAAATATGGAAGCTATTTGCAATTTAACTCTAGAACATCAAGAACAAGTTTTAGGAATTGCACACGAAATTGCATTAAATCTTGAGGTCAAACAAAATACTATGCGCCAACAGATAGCAGAACGCATGGGATTGCCTGCACATACAGTACCAGGATTAGGAATGTTTCAAACTAATTTTAGCAAAATTGAAAATATTAACGATTCTAATGAAAAAATAGAAAATACTAAAGACGATAACGGAGATTTAGAAAATGTATATCGCATTTGAACCTACCGAGGCAGAATATGTTCATCCTAATATGATGTTTGTAATGAATTTTTTAGGTTACAATTTATATGACATAACAAATGACCGACTACCTGATATTGATATAGAAAAAATCAATGCTGAAATACTAAGCCAAGAAGTAGGCGATGCAGCAAAATTTCACGAAGCAGTTAACGGCAAAGTTATGATAAAACCTACAAACTCTTTTGGTAAAATTCAAATTGATAATGAATCTGGTAAATCTGCAACTGATTTGCGAACTTATTATACCCTTACAGAGCAAGATCAAATTAATTGTTCAACTTTTATTAAATGCATTCTTAAAAACTTTGCTAAAAAAGCTGTTCCTGATCAAAGCCAACTAGAAATGCTTTTTGCAGAACTTGATAAATGTAATACAGTTGATGATTGCAATTGGTTCTTATGGGATTATATGGGAATACCTACATATTTAGTTAATAGAGATCGTGAGCCAAAATTTGAAGTAGATTGGATTAGAAAAATGTAATTTATGAATAAAAAAATTTTTAGTATCCCACTTAACCCTAAACTTAAAGAAGAAGAATTTTCATATTTTATTGAGTTTATTAAAAAGTATAATCATTTGATCTATGATATATATTTTACTTGTAGGATCCCGCCATTTATACAAGATGCAATGGGAGATGTATATGAAAAAACTGATTATGATTACATAATTGATACTGCTTTATACATTCAAGAACAAACACAAATTCCTATAAGTGCAACTTTTAATAATACCACTGTTAGACCGGACCAACAAAATTTAGATAAATTTATTTTTAATTTTAAATCTTTATATGATAAAGGTATAAAAACAGTAACTATTCCTCACAGTCATTGGTTAGCTACAGGACAAATACAACACCTGTTTCCAGAATTACAAATCAAAAATACAATTTTAAGAGATGTTAGAACAGCATCTGAGATAATACATCTCAGTAAAATAGGGTTTGATTACATCAACTTAGACAGAGATTTGATGCGAGACAGAGATACTCTAAGTAGACTATATGAAGCAAAAAAATGGGTTAAAGATAACTTAAATAAAACAATTAAATTTAGCTTATTAGCAAATGAAGGTTGTGTTGGTAATTGTCCTATGATGGTTGAACACTTCGAATATAATAATACAAGGAATAACAATCATGTTCCTTACTTTGCAGATCCAATTAGTAGGATAAGTTGTCCAAAATGGGATTTTGAAGATTCCTCGATATCATTAAAAATTGCTAATTTACCGCCATGGAAAACTGATTGGTTAGAATTTATTAATCTGTATGGTATTGATGTCTTCAAAATGCATGGCAGAGAATCAACAACTAGACTATTTGAAACCTTAGAAATAATCAAAAGATGGGATGAGAATGAAGAATTTTTATATTCAAATTTTGATGATTATTGTAAATCAAATAACCTTTCAGATAAACAATTAAACACCTGGCGTAATAAAATTAAAAACTGTAAGTTTGATTGCTGGGAATGTAAATACTGTGATTCAATTTATGAAAATAGATCAAATTTAAAACATCCTAAATTAGCGGAAATAACTGCACAAGCAGTAGCAGATAGTGGAATTCCGCATGTATGGGTTGATATTCCAGGACTTAGTTCTCCTAGAGTACATTCTTTACTTAATAATATTGCAAAAAACGTTGGCACATATTTAGAAATAGGATCAGGTTTAGGAAGTACTGCTGCATCTGTATTAACAGATAACTTATTATATGGTTATTTTGTTGACGATTGGCAAAATGATTATCAACCGGCTAAACAAAATTTTACTTTACCAAAGAATTCTAAAGAAGCATTTTTATCAAATATAAGAAAATATAAAGGTAACTCTAAAGTTATTGATATTGAGTCTGACATGCTAGCAGTAAATTTAGCTTTAATAGATAAAAAAATTCAAATGTTTTTTTATGACGGGCCAAAAGATGTAATATTAATTGAAAAAGTTTTACAATATTACTATCAGGTGCTCGATGATACTTGTGTTTTAATTTTTGATGATACCAATGATGAAAAAATTATACAATTAATAGATAAATTTTTAGAAGATTGTGGAGCATTTGTAAGTTATAAAAAACACATGTTGGGTCTTGAAGAAGATAAAAACGGCTGGTGGAACGGAATATCTATTTTTGTAATAAACAAATAATAAACAATTTTTTATATACCTAAATGCATAAAAAAATAAAAAAAATTACTATAGTAGGCGGAGGATTTAGTGGTTATCTAACTGCATTGTATCTTAAAAAAAATTTAAATTTACCAGTTGATATAACTTTAATAGATAACCCAAAATACAAACCAATAGGAGTCGGCGAAGGCACACAACCATTTACATCTAGCTTTTTAGACAAGTGTGGATTATCTAGGAAGGATTGGATGAAGCCTAGTAATGCTACATTTAAATATGGTGTTGAATTAACCGGTTGGGCAGATAATCGTTATTTTGTTGATAATGATCATTTTGCTAATAAAATGTTAAACGATAAATTATTTGGCTTACATAACTTTTTTAATAGGCCTGGTAAAGATTTTGCTGATTGGTTGCCTGCTTACAAATTAGCAAAAAACAATAAATCTCCGAGGATCAGTGAATACAGTATTAACCTAGGCCCGCACATACAAACTTCTGAAGCAGTTCATTTTTCAGCTGTAGATATTATTGAAACAATAAAAAAAGAAGTACAAGCAAATATTACAATATTAACCAAAGAAATAAAAAATGTCAAATTAAATGAGCAAGGTATTAGTAAAATAGAATTTGACGATGATTCGTCAAATGATGCTGATTTATACATCGACTGTACTGGATTTTCAAGTTTGTTAATCCATGATTGTTTAAATGTACCATTTATAAATTATAATTCAGTACTACCGTGTGATAGTGCAGTTGCAATTCAAACACCTTATACTGACCCAACTGTTGAATGTCATCCTTACACAAAATCTATTACAATGGATTATGGATGGAGATGGGTTATTCCAAATTTTAGTTACATAGGTAATGGATATGTTTACAGCAGTTCTTATATAACAAAAGATCAAGCCGAAGAAGAATTAAGAAAAAAAATAAATAACTTTTCATCTTCAGCAAGACATTTAAACATGAAATGTGGTAGGCATGAAAAAATTGCAGTTAAAAACGTTATTGCAGTAGGGTTAAGTGCTGGATTTATCGAACCATTAGAAGCTACAGGAATAACATTCAGCACAAAAGTAATCGAATGGTTAAACGATGTTCTTAATATCCAGTATAATATGTACGATACATCTGCAGAAAATTTTTTAAATAATATGTTTTTTCAAATGTCAAATGAAATTTATGCATTTGTTTGGTTTCATTATGCATTAAGTACTAGATTTGATACAGATTTTTGGGCAAGATTTGATTATTCAACAGATGTATCTAAAATTCCAGATATTTTTAGAGATTATAGTAAAAGATTTATTCCGGTTCCTACAGGAGATTTTTTTTATAATGAACTAAGTTTATTTGATCAAAGTCAATGGTTTTCTTTATTTTGTGCGTCAAATAAATATGAAGATATACAAATTGAATTTAATAATGATGAAAAAAAATTGTTAAATTACTTTACTAATTTACAAACAATAAAAGTAAAAGAGGCCATAGATTTTTTGCCAAATCATTATGAATACTTAAAATCTTGGTACAATGAATAAAATTAAAATCTTAGATGCTTATTTAGTATACGAATCAAATGTTGGAAATGAAGAACAAAGAAAGCAGCTGATTAATAATCTTTATGAAATTAGAAAAAAACAAGATTCTTTAGATTTTGCAAACATAAATTGTTACAAAAATAATTTAAATGATATTCCTGTTTGGTTACAAGAATCATTAAAACAATTAGTATATAAGTCTTATAATATATATTTAGATGATCCGATCTTTAATAATAATTCTCAAGAATTTAAATATTTTTGCTGGTTTAATATAAATTCTAAAAATTCAAGGAATGTTTTACACACTCACAAAGAAAATCATTTAACTTGTGTGTACTACTTGCAGGCCTTTAACACTGGAGCATTAAGATTACTAAATCCAGCAAATATATTGTCAGAGTGTAATCCTTTTGCACCTTGGACAAAAGAAATAGTAATACAACCTAATGATGGAGATTTTTTCATGTGGCCTTCGTGGGTTCCGCATGAAGTAGAACCAAATTATTCTAACAACGATAGAATCAACATTGCATTTAACATTAATTTTATAAAAAAATGAAAAAAGATAAAATTATATTTTTTAACAGTATTGAAGGACTAGCTGAAACTTATCCAATCATTTATGCAAAAGATTATAAACCAAAATGGATAGATGATCTAAGAAAAGATTATATAAGTAAAACTAAGAATAAAACCCAAGATAGCAGACTGTTACATTTATATAGATGTCCTGGTATTTTTGATCTTTTAAAAGAAGGCTTTTATATCACAATGTGGCATGATATAAATATTACAACTGAAGGTGATAAAAAAAAATTCCATTGGGAACTTCCTAGTCCGTGGTTACAGGATCAAATGGAAATGCAGTTATTAACCGTCCATGCAGAAAATACTGCTCTGATGCCTTATCCAGATTATTCAATGAATGTTATTTTGAAATTAAATACCCCATGGCATGTAATTGCTCCTAAGGGTTTAAAATTATTACTTTTACCTGTTAGTTATCCTGATACATATGATTATGTAGCTACCACTGGAATACTAGATCCTTCGATTAGTAACGAAATTAATGTTCAATTATTTTGGAATAACCTAAACGGAAGAATAACTATAAAAGCAGGAACGCCGATATGCCAAGTTATTCCACTATCAGATAAAAAATACGATTTAATATGTAGATATAAAAATTCTAATGATGAGTTATGGGAAAAAAAGAAAAAATTTTTACAAAATTGCACTTTTTGGTTTAACAGAAAAAATATAATAAATTTATATAATAAACATTTCCATGGAAATTAAATCTTTTAAAAAATATGGTATAGTGTTAATAGAAGATACTTATACTGACGAGGAATTAAAAAAAATTTGGCAAGATATAGAAAAACTAGAAAAAGATAATCTTTTCCTAGAACCTAAAAATACAGGATCTGCAAAAGATTATTATAACGGCGATCCTTTTAAAAAAAATAAAGGAGTTTTTTTAAACAAACATTTTCATTCAAATAAAATAAAAAATATTTTACCAATTAGTGATAAATTGATTAATCACAGCGGAATAAAAAACAATGTTAGTATTTGTAGTACATTTCATAAAATATATAATTACATAAATCACACAAGCAGTTTATTGAGCTATTATGAAAATGAAGGACATTATTTACCACATACTGATTTTGGTATTTTTACAATTATAACATGGCTTTTTAGACAACCAAAAAGCTTTGACGACGGAGTGTTTTCTTTTCCAGATTTAAAATTAGAAATAGAACCAAATTATAATAGAACAGTAATTTTTCCTAGTTCAGAAGTTCATGCAGTAAGTAATGTTAAAATTAAAACAAATGAACCTGGATTTGGTAGATTTGCATTATCACATTTTTGTTTTATCATTCCTCAAAAATAGTGAATTTACACCGCATAATAAATCATTTAATTCATTGTCATATCTTACAATTATTGTTTTAACTTCTCTAATGTTAAAATAAACTACTGTTTCTTTTTCAATTTCCCACGCATATATAAAATTTTCTTCTAAATCAAAATAATCAACAAATTCATTTTTTATGTATTCTATTTTTTTATCTTTTTTTGTAATTCTTATTTCTTGCCCATTCCAAAAATAAATTAAAACTTTCCTATGGGTTATAAGTAAATTTATTAAATTTCGAATACTTAACAAATCTTTAGATTTTTTATAAAAATCATCATATTTCCTTTCGTGCGGGGAAACTTTATATTCAACAAATGTATCCGACCACGTTTCATGTATCATAATAAACCTTAAAAATGCCTATTCAAAATATATTTCCAATTCCTATTTTTTATCAAGATAATATTTTATCCAATGATAATTACAATTTACTTAGAACATATTTATACGATCATTTTACATTAGAAGAAAGAAACGCTTTTTATCAAAGTCCTGGTTTTTTACAAGAACTAGAAGAATTCCAAGAATGTAAAAAAATAATAGAAACAATTGCTTCAGAATTTTATACTAGTATTGGTTTTAAATCACAATCTTTTTTTATTACACAGATGTGGGCCAACTACAGTACTGGTAACGGAGCTATATCGGAACATTATCATTCTAACAGTATGATAAGTGGAGTTTTATATATAGACGTTGAAAACCATAACAAAACCGGATTTACATGTCCATATCAGGATTTAAAAATATTAAGAACTGATGTGGAAAAAACAACAGAATATACTACTGACACATTTTATGCTGGCTCTAAAAACAACAGAATAATATTATTTCCTAGCTATATTAGTCATTTTTCTGATAATCAAAACATTGATAAAACAAGATTAACAATAAGTTTTAATTTATTACCAAAAGAGTTAGGTAATAAAACCCATTTAAATTATTATAAATTTATGTAGTAATGCTGAATCTTTTTATGAAGTATTTCTTGATAAATACTTATAATTGGAGAAAGGCATGAAGTTAGCACCGGTTCTTGATAGAGTAAGAATTTTACCAAAAAGAAATTTTGTACTTGAAAGAAATTTTGGATCAATAGGTGAAATTTTTTACGATGATGTTACTAATTCTTTACGTTTGTATTCTGGTAAAGATTTAGGCGGATCAACTATTATTACTACCAAAAATTTTGTTTCCGAAATAAAAAACACAAATATCGCAACTGTATATTATAATGTTACAGTAGGTCCAGGTTTAGGTGGCCAAACAGGCAACAAATATTATATAGATGCAGAATATCGACCTGTGTTAAACCTAGTGATAGGATATACATATGTATTTGACCAAAGCGATCCTACTAATCAGTATTATCCAAACGCTAACGGAACCCTTGATAATCCCCATCCTTTAAATTTTAGTGCAGATAATGCAAATGGGGAATTAAATGGAGGAACTAGTTATCTATTAGATGTACTTTATTTTTTAGATGACAATGAAGTAACCCAACAAGAATATATAGAAAAATTTACAGAAACTGCTAACAGGAAAGTTCAATTAACGGTAGGATCGACAACACCTGCTATATTATATTACTGGTGTTATTTACACAGTGAAATGGGTTCTAGTATATTACCAAACTTACCTGGAACAGGATCGGGCGGCGGTGCAAGTGTAGATGTTAGTGAAATCCCACCACAGGTTGCTATAGAAGGTAACATTTGGTTTAACAAAAATAATGGTAAATTATATGTTTACATTGTAGATGGAGATAGCAGTCAATGGGTGCAACCCAGTGTTAGTGCTGGTATAGGTGGCGGAGCAAGTGTAGAAGTTTCGGATACAGCCCCGGCAAGTCCAACCGAAGGAACTATTTGGTATAATAGTAGCAATGCTAATCTATACATTTATGTCAGCGACGACGACAGTGAACAATGGATACAACCAGCAGTTCCTATTCCAACAGTAAACACTTTTAAAACTATTAATTTTAATGATAGTACACAATTTACAGCTGAAGGCAATGATACTATAACCTTCATAGATGGACCTGGTATAGAGATTACTAGTGATCCTGTGAATAAATCATTAACAATAAGTTCAAATGTAAGTAATGCATTTTCACAGATTAATTTTAATGATAGTACGCAATTTACAGCTGAAGGCGATGATACCATAACCTTCATAGATGGACCTGGTATAGAGATCACCAGTGATCCTGTAAATAAATCATTAACTTTTAATTCTACAATAACAAGTAGTTTACCAACTCAGAGTTGGAGTGCATACGAAGACGATTTTGGTAATTTATTTTTTACTAATAATGGTACACCAGTTCTTAAAATAGAACCGTCTGGTGCATTAACTTCTGTAAATGTAGATCCACCGTTATCTCCTATTGTAGCAAACATAATATTTGATTAAAAGGAAAAAAAATGGCAAATCCAAATTTAGTAGTAGTAACTGAAGTTTATGGTGATAACACTGGCGGAGATATAAATGTAGCTACACCTGGTGATTTAGTAACTATGCTTGACAACACAGAAACTGGTACTTTATATAAAGTTAGCAGTATTCATATTATTAATATAAGCGCAGCAACAATGTTAATCACTATAGGTATTGGAACAACTGTTATTGATAATTATATATGTGCAAGTTTGTCAATACCTAGTAATGAAACGGTAGTTATTTCAGACAAAACAACGCCATTATACATTAAAGACACCCAAAAACTTTTTGGAACTACACCCACTACAGGTTCAACAGAATTAAAATTTACAATAAATTATGACAAATTAAGTTAAGGAACAAAATATGTCCGCTTTTCCTAGATTAGTTCAATTGAAAGATGTAGCCACAATATCTACAACAAGGAATTGGCCAAAACTTCCTAAAACAATTCCAAATACAGATGTGTTGATAGGCGTTGAGTATGTTTACAATGATACCTACACCTTGAATGCAATGGGTATTGCAGCAAGTGAGGAAAACGATATGGTTATTTTCCGAGAAAACTCTTATATGTATCATAGTATAGGATGGTTCGATACAGCTAACCCTATTAAAGTTAATGACATAATTACTTGGCCATCATCTTACCCAAATCGCAGGTTTTACCCAGGATACCCCGGAACTCAAAGACACACTGATGCGTCTAAAAATCCCGCTAACGGGAACTGCATACAAATAAGTCCCAATAAAAGATTACTAGCTATAGGTGCTCCTGGAGCTACGGCTGGCTACACAAATGAAGGAGAAATTCATATATTTCATATATCCAAAGGTGATGTAGGATTTGGAAGGTATGAAGACTATAATAATAAAATTCTTGTTGAAACAAACATACCTCCGTATGATTCATTTGGCAAGGGTGATCAGTTTCCAGACCTTGGTGGGGGAGGTGTTTATCAGGGATATGGTCAAGACATAGCTTTATCAAATAATTATGTAATTGGATGTCTTATTGAATGGTCAGCTTACAATGCAGATCCAAATACTGGGAAAATAGGAGGGACCCAGAATAACTATCACGCTGGTTTTACTATTAAAAGATCATTAAGTGCAAATGGTTGGGAACACGACTGGAAAAACCAAACACAATCAAGGTCATATGCTCCGACTGGGTATTATACTAGTCATAATACTGCGATCTCAGCTAGTGATCAATATTACAATGCTCATGCATTTAGACCTATAATAGATGCGACTACGCAAGAAACATTTGCTCCTACAGGAGCAGATATTTCAGCAGATCAACAATGGATTGCACTAGGATGTTCCAATTGGCCTGATATTGAAACTACTGGTGGTTCAAGTGATTTTGATAATATAGCTGGATATCCAGGAAAGATAGCTATATTAAAGGATACTGATAATGATTTCTTTTTTAATCGTACAGTCTCAGGGTCTGTAGTAAGTACTTATGGTATGGTCCTAGTTGATAACATTATTTCAGGAAGTGGTCATCACCAGATAGGAAGAAAAGTTAAATGGAATAATGATGCTAGTAAACTATTTGTATTAACAGGTGAATGGGCAGGAGGAAATACACCAACTGATTGGCAAACAACAAGAGTGTTAGATAATGTATATGGTAACAATCGAGGATTAATTAGGATTTATAATAACAATGATGGGGTTTTATCACTATCACAAATTATTGAGCCAGAACTTCTCATAGAAGATCAATCTGCTTATAGATCCGGTTGGAACGGAACTATAGGATCACCATGTCAAGGTTTTCAAGTAAATGATATCCATGTGTCTAAAAGCGGCTATTTAATTGTTTTTGGAAGTAGCCCTAAATTAGATCAGGGCAGCAGATTTGCAAATGCTGTTACCGCCGGAGCAGAAACTACTTCTGATAAACATTATATAGATATATATATTCCTTCAGAATCAGGATACGTTTTATATTCTACAGATGTAGTTACAGCTAAAAGATGCGGTGTAAATTTAGATGTAGAAAAAAAGAATTTATGGGTGTTATATGGAAATCTTAGTGATGAAACAGAACTTTATGCCAAAGCGAAAGCTTTCAAAATTCAAATAGAATAAAAGGTTTTATGACTTATGATAGAAAAATAGTAAATAATTGGGTCTTAGACCCAGGAAATATTGGTTTAGGAGATGAAATTTTAGGACTGAAAAATTTAATTTTTTCTACAGCTAGACTAGAAGTTCCTTTCAATGAAAACACATTAATTTATGAAATTATAGATCCAATCAGTGAAAATTACGATGCAGAACCTCAATTTGATCAAAAACAATTAGATAATTATTACAGTACAAGTTTGCAGCTTTCAGATGTATCACAAGAAAATGATGGTTTAAAAAACAAAAACAAAATATATTCAAAAAAAATTTTTACTAAACTATTATTAAAACAAGAATTTTATGCAACCTATATTATATTAAATTTATGCCATCCTGATTGGAAAAAATTTGAAGGTGTCATAATAAAAAATAAAACTTACAATATTTTAAATTATGATACATACAAAAAACTTAATCAAACTCAAATACTAAATGATATAAAATTTTTACACAAAAAATTCCATAATAATAAAACCTTTATTGATATGGGATGGATAAAACGATTTTATATAGAAATAGATGACAGTGAAATAGAAGAAACTGGATTTATACCAATTGATGTTGATTTAAATTCAGTATCTCTTACACACTGTAAAATTTTTGAAAAAGAAAAAATAGAAAACAGCGTTTCTTTGATAGAATGGAACGATCTAGTAGATGCATCATTTTATGAACTAGATTTTTGGAAATATAAAAAATCTATAGGCGAAATTAAAACATTTGGAGATTATATAAAAGAATTTGCTGCTCCAGGTTATTATGTATATTTAAATATTATTAAATACGGTTTCAAATTAAAATCAAAAGATATTTACAATAATATAACATCAACTGATAAAAAAAATATTGGTGTTAACTTTATTAATTATAGAACAGTTTCGACAGATAACTTAGTTTCTCTACAAGACGTGTTCAAAAAAATACTGTCATCTAAATTTTGTATCGGTACTGAAGGAGGATTTGCTCATATTGCTCTTTATGCAGGAATACCTTTTGTTTTTGTAATACCTGATATAGTTTTTGACGGTGATTCAGGTATGCTTATTCATAAATTAATGTTAGCAATAAAATCTCGATATAATTTTAAAAATGTATTTTTTACTTGTGAAAGCGATTTACAAGAAAATCCAAACAATCTTTTAGATAAATGTTCTCAACGTATGGATATGGTAAAATTTGATAATTCGTATGATATTGATTGGGGATATAGGATCATAAGTGAAAATAAAGATCTATACGCTCATGTTGTTCGGACTTATGCAGAAATAAAATAATTAACGTGCCTAGTTACCAGTTTATAGAAATAGGAACAAGTGATTTTGATACTGAATTAGAAAAAAATAAAGAAACTACAGACCATAGTATTTCAATAGAGCCTATAAAATACTATTTGGACAATCTACCTGATGTTCAAAATCGATTAAAATTAAATTTAGCTATTAGTCCTAATAATGATTTTGGTACCGGAGATATATATTTTATACCTCCCGAAAATATTTCTATGTTGGGGTTACCTTTTTGGTATAGAGGAAGTAATTCTTTAGATGGTTTCCATAAATTTCATAATGATAGTCTAAAACCATTTGTAGTAAAAGAAAAAATACAAAAAGTTCCTTTATTTTATATTTTTGAAAAATATTTGGTTAAAAATTTAGAATTATTAAAGATAGATGCAGAAGGAATGGATTGTGATATTTTAATTAATTTTTCAGTATGGCTCAAAAAAAATAATAGGTATCCTAAAAAAATTATATTTGAAGTAGAAATTACACCTGAAGAAAAAATAAATCAAACTTTACAAATTTACAACGCATTAGGATACAAAATAATGAGCAAATCTGCAAATGTAATACTAACCTACCTATAAATACTATAATTACACAGGAAATATATCCAATGGCTATAGATATTACGAATGCAATTAGCGTTATACAAGCAAAAGAATCTGCACTTACCAATAGTAATGATAGTACAGAAATTATCAAATTAATAGATCTTATGCAACAGTTACAGAATATAAGGTATATAATAAATGATAAATCCTAGCTCACCTAATCAACTCTATGATTTATTAAGGCCTGTCAAAACGAAAAAAATAAGATTAGGACCTAAAGCAGATTCTGGCTATGTGGTGGCA
>Ga0181581_10002809_pt1 | contig 13646 bp, 13 predicted proteins | sample 071ome_22_FD_132433 | JGI IMG/M metagenome (GOLD analysis project Ga0181581, IMG submission 132433) | Coastal salt marsh microbial communities from the Groves Creek Marsh, Skidaway Island, Georgia - 071404AT metaG (megahit assembly) | ecosystem: Environmental > Aquatic > Marine > Intertidal... | reverse complement strand
GACCATCACCGTCGCATTCGGGACATCGACGCCCACTTCGATCACCGTGGTGGCGACCAATACGTCGACCTGGCCGTCTCGGAATCGGCCCATCATGACGTCCTTGTAGGCCGACGACATACGTCCATGCAGAAGACCGAGGCGAAGTCTCGACAGTTCACCGGACTCCAAACGGGCCAGGGTCTCTTCGGCCGAAGCCACTTCGAGCTTCTCGCTCTCTTCGATGAGAGGGCAGACGACGTAGGCCTGTCGACCTTGCCCGATCTGGGCTCTGACGTCGTCCCACACCTGCGCTTCGTCGACACCAGCCACCGCATGCCGGGTGAGGATGGGTGTGCGACCGGGAGGCTTCTCGTCGAGGATGCTCACGTCGAGGTCGCCGTACACGGTCATGGCGGCGGTTCGCGGAATCGGCGTCGCGGTCATCACCAGCACGTCGGGAACGGCTCCTCGGTCGCCCTTGTCGCGTAACGCCGCTCGCTGTTCCACGCCGAATCGGTGCTGTTCGTCGACGACGACCACACCGAGGCTGTGGAACTCGACCGCCTCCTGGATGAGAGCGTGGGTTCCGATCACGAGATCGACCTCTCCGTCGGCAAGTCCGGCCAGAACGTTGCGGCGTCGTTCGCCAGTGACCGAATTGGTGAGCAGTTCGACCCGAACGGGTCGTTCGCCGAAGAGATTTTCCGGATCGGGAACGAGCAAGCCGTCGAGAAGTGTCGATACTCCTGCGGCATGCTGTTCGGCCAGCACCTCGGTGGGAGCCATCAAGGCCCCTTGGTGGCCGCCGTCGACGGCTGTGAGCATGGCCGTCACGGCGACCAAGGTCTTTCCCGCACCCACGTCACCTTGGAGGAGACGGTGCATCGGTGTCGGCGAACCCAAATCGACGTCGATTTCACCGATCACTCGACGTTGTGCCCCCGTGAGGGAATACGGCAACTGCTCGAGGAACCGTCGAACGAGCGGACCTCCGACCACGTGCTCGACTCCCGTCGACTCGCGCTCGATCGCCCTCTTGCGCATCACCAAAACCAACTGCACCCGCAAGAGCTCGTCGAATGCCAGACGACGGCGAGCCATCTCCTTTGCTGCGAATGTCTCGGGAAGGTGAATGCCTTCGAGCGCTTCACTGCGCGATACGAGCGAGTATTCGCGCCGGAGGGACTCTGGAACCGGATCGGCGATTCCTCGAGGACGACTTCGTGACAGCGTCTCTTCGATAGCTCTGCGCACGACCCAGGAAGGCAGATCGATCTTTTCACTTTGCGGGTACACGGCGACGATTGGCCGAGGACGTTCACCCGGGTCACCAAGTACGTCGACGGTCGGATTGGCCATCTGCAGGTCACCGCGAAACGAGGACACGCGCCCGTGAACGGCGGCGAGTGAACCCACGGCGAGTTGTCGTTCGCGCCATGATTGATTGAAGAACACGATCTTCAACGAACCGGTGTCATCGGCCAGAGTCACGTTCACCCGCGATGGCCCCCGACCACGCGGAGTGGCGCTCACACGCGAGATCTCACCGACGACGAGTGCGTCGAGACCCTCCGCCAACTCTCCGATCGTCGCCTCGCGAGTTCGGTCGATCCATCGACGCGGATAGTGCGACAGGAGCTGCAGCAGATCCTCGATCCCGAACTTGGCGAAGTTTTCGAGCCTCTTCCCACTCCCGACCGCCTTCAACCGCGACAGCGGCATCTCCGACAGTTCTCGGGACGTGATGGGTCGTTCGGTCACTCGACGCCGAAGAGATAGGGGTACAACGGCTGGCCGCCCCGATGGCACTCGACTTGCACATCGGAACGTTCGACGGCGAGCCAGGCACGGATCGCTTCGGTGGCCGACGGAGTCGCCTCGGCTCCTTCGATGATCGTGACGATCTCGCGGTCGTCGGAGACGATCGACTGCAAGAGGCCGATCGCCGCCCCTTCGGACGAACCCGACACGGCGACGATTCCTTCACCGCGAACGAGACCGATCCAATCGCCGATCGTCACCGGACCGGCCTCGGTGGATGCATCACGCACCGCCTTCGTCACCTCACCGGTGGTCATCGCTCCGATCGCCGATGCCATGGACGCCCCATTGACGTCGCACGACGCCTCGGGGTCGTACACCACCAAAGCGGCCAGCGCTTCCGGCATCGAACGAGTGGCGACCACCTGCACCACCTTCGACGTGAGGCCATCGAGTTGTTCGGCGACGGGGATGATGTTCTTGTTGTTCGGCAGGACGATCACCTGGTCGGCGTTCACCCGAGTGACGGCGTCGAGTAGTTCGGCCGTCGAGGGGTTGAGAGTTTGTCCACCGGTGACGATCCCTTGAACGCCGAGCTGACCGAAGAGTTCTTCGAGTCCACTTCCACTGCATACGGCGACCACCGCAGTCGTGACCCGGGGCAGACTCGACCATTCGCTGTCAGCGGAGTCGCCTCGCGACCCGTGCGCCGCGTGCTGCTCGGCGACTTCTTCGAACAAGTCGGTCACCCGTATCTGCTTCGGTCGGCCTCCGAGGTCGATTGCCACTTCGATGGCTGCGCCGATGTCGTTGGTGTGGACGTGGCAGTTCCACAGGCCGTCGCCACCCACCACCACGATCGAATCCCCGATCTCGGCCCAGTCGTTCTTGAACTCACCGATTCGGTCGTCGTCGAGATGTAGGAAATACATGACTTCGTAGCGAAGGTCGGCCACCGACAGTTCTGCGTGATCGTCTGGTGACGAAAGAGATGACACGTCGAACTGCGGCAGTTCTGTGGCATCGCCCCCGATCGAGTCCTCGGGCGTCGGAATGGGCTCGCCGTCGACCACGTTCAGCGCTGCGTCGAGGAGAAGGAGGAAACCTGCACCACCGGCGTCCACTACTCCGGCGTCTTTCAGGACCGGAAGCATCTCGGGTGTGCGATCGAGTGCGCTTCGTCCAGCGTCACGCGCCGCACGCAAGACGCCGGCGAGGCCCACACCGTCGGCGGCCGCTTGGCGCGCCGCGTCGGACGCTTCGCGAACCACGGTCAGGATGGTTCCTTCGATCGGCTTCACCACGGCCTGGTATGCCGACGTCGACGCCGCCGACAGAGCTTCGGCCACTTCAGTCGCCGTGTGAGTGGCCGCTTTCGAGAGTCGGCCCGACATCCCGCGCAAGATCTGGGAAAGGATCACCCCCGAATTTCCGCGAGCCCCCATCAACGATCCGTGCGAGATCGCCTGACATGTGGGCTCGATCCCCGAGTCGGCCGATTCGAGTTCGGCGACCACCGCATCCAGGGTGCGGGCCATGTTGGTCCCGGTGTCACCGTCGGGGACGGGATAGACGTTCAGCCGATTGATACGGGGGGCGTGAGCCTTGACTGCGTCCCGAAACGTGACGACCGTCTGTCGCAGACGATCGGCATCGAACCTCTCGGACGGCTCGTCGGGTGCCAGCACGGGCGCAGTCACGAACCGAGCGTACCCCTCCCGGCCAGGTCATCGCTGTTTGTGATCACCGTCATCACCCGCATCACTTGGGGTGGCGGAACGCCCGCCGGTAGCATTCGGACGCTGTCAGGACCCCGCCTCGGGCCCGAAAGTGAGATCGATCATGGCATCAGTATGTGAAGTGTGCGGAAAGCGTCCCTCCTGGGGCATGTCGGTGTCGCACTCGCACGTGCGGACCAAGCGTCGCTGGAATCCGAACATCCAGCGTGTCCGGGCTCTGGTGAACGGTTCGCCGAAGCGAGTCAACGTCTGCACGTCGTGCATCCGCGCCGGCAAGGTGACCAAGGTCGCCGGCCGCACCACGGCGAGCAACTGAGCGACCGCATGCAGGGAGTCATCAAGGCCTACGACCCGGGAACGGGAACTGGCCTCGTGCTGTCCGATGCCGACCTCAGTGAACACGAACTGGCTGCCGACGCGCTGAACGGGAGCATCTTTCGCATGCTGCGCCCCGGCCAGCGTGTGATCTTCGATCTCGACGACACCGGCTGCGCGACGCGTTTGCGTCTCGGATCCGAAGTCGACATGGGTACCCCTGGCGTCTGATCACCTCGACGCCTCGGCGTCACCACAACCGATTCGTCACTCACCCCTAGGAGACGACCATGAGCGGAACCACCTCGAACGAGCGCCTGAAGAAGTGGGTCGACGACTGGGCGGCAATTCTCCAGCCGTCCGACATCTATTGGTGTGATGGTTCGGCCGACGAGTACGACCGGCTGTGTCAGCTTCTCGTCGACAGTGGAACGTTCACTCGACTCGACGAAGCCAAGCGTCCCAACAGCTACTGGGCCCACTCCGATCCCGGTGACGTGGCCCGTGTCGAGGACCGCACGTTCATCTGCTCCGCCCGTGAAGAAGACGCCGGACCCAACAACAACTGGCGCGAAGCCTCCGAAATGCGCGCCGAACTCACGTCGCTCTACACCGGCGCCATGCGCGGCCGCACCATGTACGTCGTGCCGTTCAGCATGGGACCGCTCGGCTCCCCCATCGCCCATATCGGCGTCCAGCTCACCGACTCGGCCTACGTCGCAGTGAGCATGCGCATCATGACTCGCATGGGCCAGGGAGCGCTCGACGTACTCGGTGACAGCGATTGGGTGCCATGCCTCCACTCGGTGGGCGCGCCACTCGCCGATGGACAGGCCGATTCCTCGTGGCCGTGCAACCCCGACAACAAGTACATCGTCCACTTCCCCGAGACCCGCGAGATCTGGTCGTTCGGGTCGGGTTACGGCGGAAACGCCCTTCTCGGCAAGAAGTGCTTCGCCTTGCGCATCGCGTCGGTCATGGCTCGCGACGACGGCTGGCTCGCCGAGCACATGCTCATCTTGAAGCTCACCAACCCCGAAGGTGCGTCCAAGTACATCGCTGCGGCATTCCCGTCGGCGTGCGGCAAGACCAACCTCGCCATGCTCGTCCCCACCATCCCGGGCTGGAAGGCCGAGACCATCGGCGACGACATCTGCTGGATGAAGTTCGGTGACGACGGACGGCTCTACGCGATCAACCCAGAGGCCGGATTCTTCGGCGTTGCTCCCGGAACGGGTGACGACACCAACGCCAACGCCATGCACACCTTGTGGGGCAATTGCATCTTCACCAACACGGCTCTCACCCCCGACAACGACGTGTGGTGGGAAGACATGACGTCCGACAAGCCGGCTCGCCTCACCGATTGGAAAGGCAACGCCTGGACCCCCGAGACCGAGACGCCAGCTGCCCATCCGAACGCCCGTTTCACGGCCCCGGCCTCGCAGTGTCCGTCGATGGCGCCCGAGTGGCAGGATCCGGCTGGTGTGCCGATCTCGGCCATCTTGTTCGGCGGTCGCCGTCGGAGCACCGTGCCGCTCGTGACCGAAGCCTTCGACTGGGAGCACGGCGTGTTCCTCGGGTCGATCATGGCGTCGGAAACCACCGCCGCCCAGCAGGGTGCGGTCGGCAAGTTGCGCTTCGATCCGATGGCCATGCTTCCCTTCTGCGGTTACAACATGGCCGACTATTTCGCCCACTGGCTGGCGATCGGCTCGAAGTCTGATGCGTCGAAGCTGCCCAAGATCTTCTTCGTGAACTGGTTCCGACGTGACGAGAACGGCCGCTTCTTGTGGCCGGGCTTCGGCGAGAACAGCCGTGTGTTGAAGTGGGTGTTCGATCGTGTCGACGGATCGGTCGACGCCGTGAGTACCGCAATCGGCCTCCTGCCGACTGAAGGCGCTCTTGACACCAAGGGCCTCGATATCGACGCCAATGATCTGAAGGTGCTGCTCGACGTCGACACCGAGGGCTGGAAAGAAGCCGTTCCCCAGATCCGGGAGCACTTCGCCCAGTTCGGACCGAAGCTGCCGGCGAAGCTGTCCGTCCAGCTCGACTCACTCGCCTCGGCCCTCTGATCACGACCAAATTCGCGCACCCTGATGCGCTCGGTGCCTTTTTTGGGTGCTTGCGCAACAGGGTGCGCGTTTTCTATTGGCCGACAAGGAGGGCTCGGATACCGAGTCCCATCACGAAGAGGCCGCCGAAGCCGTACAGCAGGTACAGCCGGTGCTTCATCTGGTTGCGATAACTGAAGATGATCGCAACGGCCATGATTCCGACGAAGCCGTAGAAGGCATGGAACTGCGGGAACTCCAACTTGTCACGATTGACCAAGGCCACACCGAGACCCACCTGAACGAACATGGTCAGCTGAGCGAGCAGGGTGTACCACCAGAGAGCACGTGACCGCAGAGACGCAAATCGATGCGCCCCGAGGGCCCAGAGTCCGGCCAGACCGTTCGCGATGATCACGAACCAGGCCCACTGCTGATGCAGGTCGAGCAACATGAGAGCAGCCATTCGTGTCGACCCTACTCGGAGCCCCTGGGTGCCTCGCGGGTGTCACTCACCACACGGAGTGCCGCCCACTAGGGCGATGACCCGACCAGCTTCGGAATCGTCGGTCAGAGTCCCCCAGAGAAGCGGTTCGAGTTCGAAACCGGGACCGAACACGTCGTCAGCGAAGATCTCGACGTCGGGATACACCCGGCGCATTTCGGCAACTGTCGAGCCGAGCCCGATCAGACCGTCGGTGAGTGGACCGTTCGGACGAAGCGGTGACGACGTCTGCGGGCCGTACTGCCATTGGTAGAAGTGTCGGCGCCCAGAACCGAAGTCGCTGTCGTCCCCAAACAACAAGAGAAGGTCTCCCCAGCGCACTCCCCGGACCTCCGAACCCGGACACATTCCGAACTCGGAGAAAGAGTCGATGTAACCAGTGTCGGAATCGGGCGGGCCGAGCAACGACGTTACGAAGGAGATGACTCCTTCGGGCTCGACACCGAAACGAGCACTGCCGAGACCGTTGCTCCGCAGGATCAACTCCTCCCCTTCCACCACCGTCGTCGTCGTGGTCGAGGTCGTCGTGGTGGTGGTCGACGTGGGAGCCGGGGCCTCAGAACTGGACGAAACGACAGGCGCCACGGTCGTCGAGGTCGTCACGAGTGGCGCCAACGTGTCCGACGAACCACCTCCCCCGCCGCACGCCGCCAACCACATGAACACCGATGAAGCGACGATCGCCACTATCGAGCCTCGTCTTCGCATACTCCACAGTCTGCCGGTTCAGCGAATGAGAGTGTCGGCTTCTCGTCCTCGCTCGACGAGCTTCACACCGCCGTGCTCGTCGACTTCGACGACGGTGACCGACGCGTTGTCGAGACTGTCGATCACGAGTCGATCATCGCCCGTGCAGGCGCCGATGACGGCATTGATGGCGATGAAATGACTGAACACCACCGTCGGACGGCGTCGAGTTCGCACGTAGTCGATCACCCCGTCGCGAAATTCGATGAAGGGTGAACCGAGATCCAGCCACGATCCAGCCATGGCTTTCCTCAACCACTCGACTCGCTCCGACATCGGGATTCCCGCCGGCGAAGGAATCTCGCGAACCGCCTCGACCACTGTGAGAGATCCATCGGGTCGACCCCACTCCCCGAGGAGAAAATTCGCCGTCTCACGACAACGGCGCAGTGGACTCGACACCACGTCGATTCCGTCGCCGCCTTCGGACATTCCTGCCAACACTCGAGCAGTCGCGCCAGCTTGCTCGCGCCCCACGTCGTCGAGACCGGGGTCGGGATCGGTGTCCCAACCCGCCGCGGCTCGCCCATGACGGATCAGGTGCACCCTGATCACATGAACCAACCTGGTTCCGCGCCTCCCGGGCGACCTGCCTCGATGAACCACTCGGTTCCGAATGCCATGGCGAACATTTCGGGCGACATCTGAAGAAAGAAACTTTGGTCGGTGATCTGGCTGGCGTGACAAGCCATTGAACGACGTTTCTGGTCGACGTACGACGACACATCGACCGCCATCGTGATCTCGTCTTCGGTCGATCCGAAAGGATTGCCGTCATCGGCCGGCGCATTGGGATCGAAGTCACCATCGTCGGAGATCTCGGCTCTCATGCGCGCAATGCGCGTGCGATTCATGGTGGACTCGAGCAGTCGAACTGAACGTCCTCTCTCGGCGAGCAACTCCACGGCGCGGTGCCCGACACGATGCACCATGATGTGATCGGGATGCCCATATCCCCCATGCCAGTCGTAGCACGTGACCACATCGGCATCGACGTCGTCGAGTATCTCGGCGAACAGCTCGGCCGCCTCGTCGAGATCGGCGCCGACGAAAGCTCCCGATGCCCGATTCTGTTCCCAGCCGGTCATGCCGCTGTCGTGGAATCCGAGCCATCTGATCTCGGACACGCCGAGCACGTCGGCCGAGAGCTCGGTTTCCCGTCGTCGACGATCGACCAGCGTTTCACCGGGTGCCAGATCGTCGGGGGTCTCCCCATGGCGTCCGTCGGTGGCTACGACCAAGACGACCCGGTGACCCTCGTTGGCCGCACGAGCGATGCTGCCACCTGTGGCGATCGACTCGTCGTCAGGATGGGCGTGGAGGCAAACGAGTGTGCTCACGCGTCGACGACCGCTCCCGATGTGAGAAGAGCATCGATGCGCGCCGCGTCGAAACCCCACTCGGAGAGAATTTCCCGGGTGTGTTGACCGGGATGCGCCGGAGGCCCCGACACTTCGGGAATCGTTCGGGAGAATCGTGGCGCCGGAGCAGGCTGCTTCACACCGGCGATGTCGATGATCATGTTGCGTTCGACGTTGTGTGGATGGGTGGCAGCTTCGCTCATGGTGAGGACTGGTGCGAAGCACACGTCGGTCGCCTCCATGATCGAGCACCACTCGGATCGGGTCTTGGTACGGAAGACCTCGGCGATCCGCTCCTTCAGGTGGGGCCACTGCGACTTGTCCATCTGACGGGCGAATTCGGGATCGGTGTCGAGTCCGGTGAGCTTCAACAATTCGGCGTAGAACTGTGGTTCGATCGAGCCGATCGACACGTACTTGCCATCGGCACATTCGTAGGCGTCGTAGAAGTGAGCGCCGGTGTCGAGCAGGTTGGTGCCTCGCGCGTTCTCGTCGTGAGCCCCCATCTGCGAAAAGGCCCAGAACATCGTCATGAGGATTGCCGTCCCATCAACCATCGCCGCATCGACCACTTGGCCTCTTCCGCTCTTGGATCGCTCGAGAAGTGCACACACGACGCCGTAGGCGAGGAACATGCCGCCTCCACCGAAGTCACCAACCATGTTCATGGGCGGAACCGGGGCTTCACCTGCTCGGCCGAAATGAGCCAGAGCGCCAGCGAGCGAGATGTAGTTGATGTCGTGTCCGGCCGCCTGCGCGTACATGCCGGTCTGCCCCCACCCGGTCATGCGACCGAAGACGAGACCGGGGTTGCGCGCGAGACATACATCGGGGCCCACGCCGAGTCGCTCCATCACTCCGGGGCGGAAGCCCTCGATCAGAGCATCTGCCGACTCGACGAGAGTCAACAGGGTCTCGACACCCTCAGGATTCTTCAAGTCGATGGCGACGTTCCGACGACCTCGCTGCAAGATGTCGGCACCGGGGGAATCGGGAGCCGGCCCGCGAACGGCCTGACTACGTTCAACACGGATGACTTCGGCACCCATGTCGGACAGCAGCATGGCCGCGAACGGACCCGGGCCGATACCGGCGATTTCGATGATGCGATAACCAGACAGTGGACCAGGCATGGTCCGATCGTATTCAGCAGTTACTCGTCATGGACCATTCGGCAAGGCGAACGTGGCCGCTGATGGCATCGACGATCATCGGCTGAAGTGGTTCGGGCAGATCGTGGCCCATATCGGCCACCAGAAGAAAGGTGGACCCGGCAACCAGTTCCGCTGTTCGCTCTCCTCCGGACGGCGGAAGCAACGTGTCGTCTCGACCATGGATGACGAGAGTGGGAACGTCGAGGGTGGACAGACCCTCGGTTCGACGACCACTTGCGTAGATGGCCGCCAACTGCCGTGACGACCCTTCGGGGTAGAAGGAGCGGTCGAACGAGCGAGCCGCCTCGAGCTTCACACGGTCGGCGTCGAAATATCGACGCGACTGCCACACGCCGTACTTGACCGATTCTTCGATGTAGGTCTCACGTTCGACGGCCGGTGGAGCCAACAGCACCGCGGCCGCCTCGGGAAGAGGTTGACCATATTCAGGTTCACCTGTGACCGACATGATGGATGTGAGCGAGATCACGCGATGGCGGTGTTCGATCGCCACGTGTTGGGCGATCATCCCACCCATGGACGCCCCCACGACATGGGCCTTTTCCACTCCGAGGTGATCGAGTAGTCCGACGGCGTCGAGCGCCATGTCCGAAAGCGTGTACGGCACCGGTGGCACGGGAAGATCGGCCAAGGCGGCCACCATCACCGAATCGACGTCGACGCCCACTCCGTCGAGTTTGGTCGACAGACCGCAGTCACGATTGTCGAACCGAACGAGGTGGAAGCCCTGCTCGACCAGTGCCGAGCAGAAAGTGTCGGGCCATCCGATCATCTGTGCGCCGAAACCCATCACGAGCAGAATCGTGGGATTCTGCGGATCACCCAACTGTTCGAATTCGAGCTCGACAGATCCGATGTTGGCGGGGACGATGGCGCGAGGCACGCTGAGACGATATCCCTTCACCATCACTGAACTAGCGTGGAGACATGGGAAGCGACATCAAGTTCTCGGGAACCTCGTTTGGCGTACACACCGGTCTTCAGCACACCACTTACGACGTCTTGCGCCCTTTGTGGCATCGCATCGAAGAACTTGGCTTCGACTGGATCTCCATCTGGGACCACTTCTACGGGGCAACTGGCCAACCCGATGACGCCGCATGCTTCGAAGCCGTCGCCATGCATGCCGCCCTCGCCGCCGAGACGACGAGGGTGCGTGTCGGGTCCCTCGTCTATTCGGTCGGTTATCGACACCCTGCGGTGCTGGCCAAGATGATCACCGCCATCGACCATGTGTCGGGCGGTCGCGCCGACCTCGGTCTCGGAGCCGGATGGGCCGTCGTCGAATACAACGCTTACGGGATGCCCTTCCCCGAGACCAAGGTGCGCATGAACCAACTCGAAGAGGCGGCCCAATGCGTTCGCGGCTTGTTGCACGACGAGGTCACGTCATTCTCCGGAGAGTGGTTCAACCTGAACGAGGCACGAAACGAACCTCGTCCCGTGCAGCCGAAGATCCCGATCTGGATCGGCGGCGGTGGAGAGAAGCGAACGCTCGCCATCACTGCCAAGTACGCCGACGGTTGGAACGTGCCATTCGTGTCGCCGGAAACCTTCGCCCACAAGAGCCGCGTTCTCACGGAACACTGTGAGCGAGTCGGTCGCGACCCCTCTCATGTACGTCGAACCGTCAACGTCGGGATCGCCTGGACCGAAGAGAGCCTGGTCGGCCAATTCGGACTTCTGGCCGAAGGGGTTCGCCCGGGAGTTCTGACCGGCTCCGACGACGAGGTGATCGATCGCATCGGACAGTACGTCGAAGCCGGTGCCGACCAGATCAACCTCGCGCTGCGAGCCCCGTTCGACGCGGATGCACTCGAAAGGTTCTCGGCCACTCTCGGTCTCGCCTGACTGCGATCTGACGGACCGGCCAGATGGCGATCGACGTTCGGGCCCACGGACGGGTCAACCTCATCGGCGATCACACCGACTATTCCGGTGGTTGGGTGCTGCCGATGCCGATTGCCCCGTTCACTTCGATCACCGGGGATTTCGTCGACGGCGACGACTGGCACCTTTCGTCGGAGAACGATCCCGACATGGTGCACCTCCATCCGCCGATCGACGATCCGTCGTCGGTTCGACCCGAATGGGGCCGTTACGTCGCCGGAGTACTCGCGGAAGTGGCGCGCTCCGGTCGAAGAGTTCGGGGATTTCGCGGTCGAGTCTCCACCGAACTTCCGATCGGGTCCGGCCTCTCGTCGAGCGCCGCTCTCGAAGTGGCTGTGGCCAGGGTGGCCCTGAGTGGCGAGCACGCAGATGCACTCGAGATGGCCGAAATGTGCCGTCGAGCCGAGCATCGAGCATCGGGGGTGCCGTGCGGAATCATGGACCAGTTGTGCATTGCGGCGGGTGAGCCCGGTCGACCGGTTCTCATCGATTGCACCTCACTCACCGTCGAGCACGTTCCCCTTCCTCCTGGAGTACGCATCACCTACGAATTCGTGACACCACGACGACTGGCCGGCAGCGAATACGCGACTCGTGTCAAAGAGTCCCAACTGGCAACCGAAATGATCGGACCGCTACGGGAGGCCGACGTCAGCGACGTCGAATCGATCGCCGATCCGGTCGTTCGCCGACGCGCCCGTCACATCGTCTCCGAGAACCACCGCGTTCTGGATTTCGTAGCCGCCATGAGGTCGAGGGACCACGAATCGATGGGTCGCTTGATGGTCGAGAGCCACCGGAGCATGCAGTTCGACTACGAGACGTCGACTTCCACGATGGATGCCGCGGTCGAACGAACACTTGCCGAGCGCGATGTGCTCGGAGCACGACTCACCGGAGGCGGATTCGGCGGGTGTGTTGTGGCACTGCGTCGTGACGGCTAATCACATCATTCGAACAGACGCCGTTTGGCGCTCTCGAATTCCTCGTCGGAGATCGAACCGCGGTCGCGCAAACCTTCGAGTTTGATCAACTGCTCGGCCAGGTCTCCCGGCTCGACCGATGGCGACGCCAACGGGAACGACCGCCGATGGTTCTCCTCCATCTGTACATGGATCAGATTCTGGACTCGATCGGGCTTCAAGATGTCGGTGAAACGTTGTTGACCGTCTTCTCCTCCCGACTCGATGAGAAGGTCCCCGGCGTCGATCAGGCGTTCGAAAATCGACTGCTTGAAACTCACATTGTTCACCCGTTCGAGCGGAATCTCGATCCCGCTCTTGGCCAACACGCCTTTGCGGGCGATGACCCGGTCGCTCGTGATGACGAAATGAGTCGTTCGCCACAGGAGCCAACGAATGACCAGCCAGACCAGGCTCCCTAGGGCCACCAGGCCCACGATCCATTTCACACCGGTCTCCCACACGGCCCCATCGAGGGTTGCCAGCAACCACAAGAAGAGAACTCCCGAGACCAGGAATGCGCCAGTCGGCCGAGACATGAACCACCAATGAGGGTGGATGTCGAGTGCGATCTCTTCTCCATCGTTGAGAAGGCGGCGAGGATACGGCATACCGGAACGCTAGTCGGGCCGTTCGGCCCGAGGCCCTAGTCTCCACTCGATGACCACTCCCGAGCCGCACGACTCGACAACCGACTTGTTGGACGACGTGCTCTCGGGTCTCGACGAGATGCAGACGAGAGCCGTCACATCACCGGCTCCGCTCCTCGCGATCGTCGCCGGAGCCGGGTCGGGCAAGACATCGGTCCTCACTCGTCGGGTGGCTCATCGTGCATTGCGAGGGGAATCCGATGCGCGGCACTCCGTCGTCTTGACGTTCACTCGCCAGGCGTCCTTCGAACTCAAACGTCGACTACGTGGATTCGGCCTCGACGAACCACCGACTGCCGGCACCTTCCATGCGATTTCTCTCGCACTCCTTCGGCAGAAATGGGACGACGAAGGTCGACGACATCCCACCGTGATCTCAGATCGAACGCGATTGGTCGCCGAGGTTCTCGGCGAGAAGAGGCGAGGACGACTCCACGATCTCGTCGCCGAGATCGACTGGGCCCGAGCTCGCCGGCTCTCACCCGACGAAATCTCGTCGGCG
>Ga0181581_10002806_pt1 | contig 13652 bp, 10 predicted proteins | sample 071ome_22_FD_132433 | JGI IMG/M metagenome (GOLD analysis project Ga0181581, IMG submission 132433) | Coastal salt marsh microbial communities from the Groves Creek Marsh, Skidaway Island, Georgia - 071404AT metaG (megahit assembly) | ecosystem: Environmental > Aquatic > Marine > Intertidal... | reverse complement strand
TTTGATCAAAAATATAAGTAAATCCTGTTACTAAAACTAAACTTGGTTGATAGTCTCCATTAATCGTATATTTGTTTCCTTGCCCATCAAGAGAAGGAGTAGTTCTAACAGTAAGAGTAATTGTACCCGTCTGTAAAAATTCTAAAGGTTCGTATTGTGCAGATGGTTGTTGATCATAATTGTTTTGAGTTGCTTGATAGATATCTCCTCCGTATCTAACGACATCTCCTTGATTATAGTAAACCACATTCGACCATTCCTTGTCATACTGTTGTCCAGGAATTTCTAGTTCAAATCTAAAAGGATCTATGAAATTACCTATGGCTGTATGAGTTTCTTTACATCTAAAAATACTTCCGCCATAACTTACTAAATCATTTAGTTTGTAAATCACCGACGGTGCCCAATTATCTTTCCATTCAACTCCTAGATAAAAAACTTCCCATTTATCTGTTTCGCTTTCAAATACAGTAGATACATGGGTAGAAGTACACTTATAAACAATACCTCCGTATTTAACTAGAGAATTTAAACCATAAACAGTTCCTGTTATCCAGTTATTTGTATATTTTTGTCCTAAAGCATAAAGTTGCCATTTTGAATCTCCTATATCAGTAGAATCATTTAATGTCAAATCTAAACTGTCAGATGCAAAAGATCCTGATGTATGTGGCACTTTACAAATATATAATGACCCTTGATATAAAACAATATCATTTAAATTATATGCATTTCCGGTATTCCAATTACCGGTAAAATGTTTCATACTAGTCATTACTGCCCATCGAGGAGCAGGAATAGGCGGTGTTGTATCTGGAACAATCTGCTCTTGATCTGTTCTAAAATCACTTGATGATGTATGTGTAACAATACATACATAACTACTACCGCCAACAAGTACTACATCATCTCTAATATAATCGTATCCAGGCTGCCAATCGCCCTTCCATTGATACTTAAATCTATCTAAATTAAAACCTGACATTAATAAACTCCTTAGTATCCTGGTGCAGATATTCCCTCAGGATAATTATAACCTTCATTTATACGCATAACAAATTCGCCATTATCATTTATGTAATATGTCATATATCTTGCATCCCAATTAAATTGAGGATATCTTAAATTATCATAAACTTTATCGTGAGTAGCATCTATTCCATCTAAATAATCTATTCCTTCTTCAAACCCTTGATACGATTCTTCCCTTAGTCCATAATCATTAATTGTTACGGCATCGTCAAAACCACTTAGTTGATCAAGAAAAATCAAAAATAATTCTCCGTCATCGTTACGTCTTAACCCATAAAAATAACGTTGTACGAAGCTATTTATTACATCTGATGGGTTAGTTCCTATAAAGTATGTCATTACGCTGTCTCCACATAACTTACAATTACATCCACTGAATCATCTATACTCGATTGTACACTTAATTTATTAGATGGTGCTAATACTAATTTTTCACCTGTTGAAACCGCACGTAAACTAGTACCTGCCGGTAGAATAGTATCTTTTAAATAATAACCAACTGAGGATCCGTCATCCTCAATTAAAATACTAACATTTACAAATAACTGTGTAAGATTGGTTAAACTTAGGCCAATAACTGTAATCCTATTAGACGGAGTAGTTGTAACTATTTCTACTGGTAATTTTCCAATATTTTTTTCTACTTTATTTTTTACTAAAACTGCCATATTTTTTTATCCTGCTATTAATGCCATTCCTATTGCATTGTCTTGAGCTGTGCTTAAATTTATGCCGCCGGTTAATCCTGATATTGCAACCCATGTAGTACCGTTGTAAATTTCTACACGAACATCATCGGTGTTAAATCGCATCATGCCAGTAGCTACGTTAAATCTGGATGCTGTATCACCTACTGGTATCACAACACCTGTTGTTCCTGTAAATTGGGTATATCCAGTTCCTGTATTTTCTATAACTGTTATGCTATCTGATACAGTATTTGTAATGGTTTCTTCGCTAAAGGCAAAATTTTCAATAACAACAGCACCTGTACCATTTGCTGAAAAAATTAAATCATCATTTAATACCGTAGTGCTAATAACATTGTTATTTATGTTAATAGAATCTACCTGTAATTGTGGAATATCAAAATTATTATCTGTTAAGGTTGCTTTTATACTTCCGTCTACGTAAAATCTTATTGTATTATCGTTACTGCCTGGTGTTAATTCTGCAGTAATTTTAGTGTTTCCGTCGATATCTTCAACACCTACTAGATTAAACCAATTAACACCATTATAACCTTCAAATCTTGAAAGATCAGTATTATATCTTATTTGTCCTGCACCTGCACTGTTATCTCTTTGTAAACTTGTACCATTTGGTAATTTTAAGCTTCCAGTTGATTGTATTGTAACAGACTCAGCTGCTGAATCAAGTACAATAGTATTTGAAGAACTAATTGTACTGTTATTAATAGATAAATCTTCAAAGACGATAAAACCAGTTCCGCTTGTACGTAATTCTAAATTACTATTTGAATCAGTTGTGGTTATATAATTATCTTTGATAAAAATATTATCGGTAGCAAAAGAATTTGCGGTTACAGTAGTACTTGGAATAACTTCATTTGCAGTTATAGTGCCAAGTACAGTAGCATCATTTGTTACTTCTAAATTGTCATTTGGTATATAGACTGTTCCAGTGCCATTGGCCCTTAATTCAAGATTGCTATTAGATAATGTGGTTGTTATTACATTACCTGATATTTTAATATTCTCAAATTGCGCCTCTGAATCTACTGTAAAATTACCTGTTACAACAACAGAACCATTAACTGTTATATTGCCTGTTTGATTTACTTCGCCGTTTACTGTTAATGTACCGTTAACAGTAGTGTCAGATAATGTAGTATCCCCTAAAACATCAAGTTTTTTACCAAATTCTACATCATTTAACGGAACAACCACACGTCCAGTTCCGTTTGCACGTAATTCTAAATCTGCATTACTTGCTGTAGTTGTAATGTAATTATTGTTAATTTGTATATCATCTATATCAATGAAATTTACATATAAATTTTTCCATAATAAATTTGTTGCGCCTAAATCATATGTGTTAGATGTATTTGGTACTAAATCTGAACTAATCCTAGCATTGATTGTTACACTATCTGCTGGAGAATTTCCAATAACAAGATTACTGTTCAGTGTAAGTAGTCCTTCTACAGTTAAATCTTGTTGCATTTGTACATTGTCAACTAATACTATATTTGCTGTTGCACTATCTAAATTCAAGTCACCAGTTAAGGTTTCTATGGTATTTCCACTTATCCGTATATTACCAGTCTCTATTTTAGTGCCGTTAATTGTAGTAGTATTAACTCCATCAGTTAAAGTTAATCCTTGTGACAAATCAAGATTTAATGCAGTCGAAGCAAAGTTAACTTCACCTGTTTGTTGATTTATGTGGAACAAATCGCCTACACGGAAATCGCCTTTATGATCTACACTACTGTATCTTATTTTAGCATTGTTTAATTCAACAACTTCATTAGCTTGTATTGTTGTAGTTGGATCATTTGTATATTCTTTACCATTACCAATATAAGCTAAATTTTGTCCAATTGCATAAACCAATACTCCAGGTCCATCTCCATATAACCCATAATTTCCGTATACACAAGCAGAACCTATCATCCTAATTTCTGCACCAAAATCTCTATAATCAACTAAGGTAAACTTCGTTGCTGTAGCACTGCCTGAAAATCTAATGTCTTGAGCATAAAATTCGTCTTCTTCTATTACAGTAGAACCATTGTCCCCATCAAATCTTAACATCAAAACCGTTTCAGGTGTAACTGATACTTGGAAAGTAGGAGCTGTAAAAGCTGCTGTATATTCAGCAACGCCTTTAATTATCCTAATATCGTCAAAATAACCATTCCAAAAAGCTGCAGATGCATCATAATTTGCTCCTACAAATAATGGCTTGTTTGATCCGAGATCAGTTGTAACAGTATCACTGTCTTTTTCAACTCCGTTTACAAACAATTTCATTGTGCCACTATTGCGGGTGACTGCTATATGATACCATGTATTATTTGATAATGCATCAGGGCTTGCTAGAACAGCCGATCCATTAATATACACACTAGGCCTTGCACTAGATGTATACAAGTATAATCCATTGTCTGTTGCTGTTGCTGCTCGGAAATCTAATAATGCTCTAGTGCCTGACATTGCTGTAGAATATATCCATAATTCTACAGTAAAATCTCCAGTTCCAAAACCAAAATCATCGTTTGAATTAATAAAAATATTATCATCGGTTCCGTCAAGAGCTAAACTACTACTACCAAATTTAGATTGTGTTGTGCTTATACTAGCGTTGTCATTGATATTTACTATTTTACTAATTCGTCTGCTTGGGTCTAAAAATCCGCTACTATTGCCATCGATAACAATCTTTCCATCTGCTTCTTTGGTTTCAATTGTTCCACTTGCTAATAAAGTGACGCCATCGGTGTCATAAAAACTAATAGTTTCGCCTTGTGCAAAACTTCCATTAAGATTATCAACTCTTAATCTAGTTTTACCGTCATTATACTTTCCACCCGTTCCGTCAAGTGCATACACTGCTTTATCCGCAAAGTAGGTAAAACAATTCAACCATTCAATACGAACACCATTTGTAGCAGTTAAAGTATCAACACCTGGACAAATAAATGTTACACTATGAAAAAGTAAACTCGCTTCGTTACTGCTTGAATTTATAACACTACCGTCGGCATACACACCCCTACCTGCATCTCCTTGATTAAATCCTCTAGGGTCTTCGCTAGTAGTTACACTTCCTTCAGTAATAACTGAAACATTACGTATGTAAGGACTCCTGGTAGATACTAATGCGTTTGTTGCGAAACGGAAAGCATGTCCAGTATTTCCAACACCGTCATAATAGAAACCTGTAATAGTTAAATCTTCAATAGTAGTTTCGCCATTTAACAGGAAAGCATCTTGATCATTTGTGCCTACAGTTGGTTGGATAGTTACTGCTCTAAGATTGTGTCCTTTTATACTCACACCAACAGGAACAGTTAATGGAAATGTTTCTGTATAAGTACCAGGAAATATATGTATAGTGTCACCGCTTGAAGCTTGGCTTAATGCAAACGATAAAGATGCAAACGGGTCTTGCGGATGATCTCCTGTGTAAGAATCATCACCGTTTTCAGCGACATAGTAAATATTTCCCTGACGTAATGTTAAATCAACTCCGTTTGCTACTAAAGATCCTGCTGATACATTTGATGCATTAAAATTTGTTACCCAAATATTAGCCCATGTTCTTGAACTTGAACCTATATCATATGTTCCGTCTTGATCTGGGATTATATCGCTGGCAATTTCAGCATTAAATTGTATTGTATCAGTGTTCTGATCTCCTAATACAATGTCGCCATCGGCTGTTATATTTCCAGTGGCATGTATGTTTCCGCTAACATTAACATCTGCATATACTTCAACTCTTCCTGTACCATTTGTTCGTAGTTCAAGATTAGCATTACTTGCGGTTGTACTTATTGTGTTGTATTCAAATTTAAGATCGTCAATTAATGCAGTTTTTTGATAAATTACATCATCATTAGTACCAAGATTTATAACACCTTGGTCTGATTGTATTGTGTTTCCGCTTAAGGTAATATCAGCGACTCGTAAATTTCCGCTTACAATAATATCTGTAATACGACTAGTGCCAGTTACGTCTAAATCATATTGAGGATTGGAATTGTTTATGCCAACACGATTGTTATTAACATCTAAATAGAGTAAGTCCGTTTCAAAAGATAAATTTATACCATTACGGATTAAATTATCTTTTAATAGCGGTCCCGAAATTCGGCCAACTGCCATTTGTTCTCCTAAAGCGGGGATCCTGTCCCTCCAACCTAATTTTCAGCTATTGCTCTTTGCCGGCTGGCCACAGTATGTCTTATAATGTATTTATATTTTTTTGGTGAGTTTTTTTAACCAAGGATAAGAGACGCTTCAAAATTTAAAAGGTCGTCTACGTCTTGTGACACTTCCTCAACGAAACCTTCGGCATCAATCCAATTGCTTCCGTCAAAAATTTCTAATAAAGATTCTTGTGTGTTCCATCGCAACTGTCCTAAAATACCAACTCCACGTTCAGAACTTGTTCCATAAGGTATTTGTACTCCAATTGTTCCTCCAAAACTATAATAACCTGTTCCTGTACTAGAAAAAATAGTCCTATCATTTATATTTGTTTGGATAAACTTATTGTCATCAATTTCAAAATCATTTAAAAAAATATTACCAGTTCCATTAGCAATTAATTCTAAGTCGGCATTACTTGCGTTTGTTAGAATTGTATTTCCGTTAATTATTGTATCATCAACTGATACTGCATGGATCGATAACAAAGAAGTATCAAGTGTTCCAAGGAATTGATTGTTTGCAAAGAAGGATACTTCGTTATCTGCAGATATTACAATTTTTGTACGTCCATCCTCGGATATTAGTCCTCCAAAATTTTGATAACCATTATTATAACCTTCAAATAACCCTGTTTGCGTATTATATCTTAGAGATCCTAACAGATTATTGCGTTGCGCTGTATTGCCTTGTGGTAAAACAAGAGATTTTTCAGCAGTACTTATATCTAACAAAGGAGTTTCTAAAGTTAAATTTCCAGACGTGGTAGAAATTGTGCTATTTGTTATGGAAACTGTTTCTACATATACACCTCTATCCTGATACCCTTTAAATTCTAGATCGCTATTGCTCTCTGTTGTTTCTATTACATTTTGATATATTTTTATATTTCCTACATCAAGATCTGATCTTAAAACATTAAAGTAAGTTTCATTTACAAAAAGCTGATCAAGGTTAAAGTCATTGTCTATTTTAATATTTTCAAATATAACTTTTCCTACACCAGATGTGCGTAATTCTAAATTAGAATTACTTAGACTAGTAGTAATAAAATTATCTTCAACAATAATGTCTTCTGTATAAAACTGTGATCTTACATCTAATCTCTGTGTATTAAAATCTTTTGCTGTACTGTAATTCTCATTAATTACAATTGATCCGTTACCTGTTAAATTAGCTGTTATAGTTTCAGGTAAAGTCGTTATTCCAGTAACTGCTAAATTTTGGCTTAAGATAACATCTGTGTCATTGACTTTGATTTTTTTTGCTAAGGATTGTAATGATAAATCTGTGTTTAAACTATTTGTAGAAATGTATGTATCTCTTATCATTATATCAGAGATATCAATACCACTTACATATAAATTGTTCCATCTATAATTATTCTTTCCAAGATCATAAGTTCCTGTAGTTGCTGGTACATAATCTGCTGTTGCATCTTGTAAAATGGTATGATCAGTACCATTATACACAAAATCTCCATTAAGATATAAATTTTCACTGGTTAATGTTAACGGTATCTGTGTATCAGCAAGGAAATTTATTATATTTGCAGTTCCTTGAGGATTAATGGTAAATTCTTGATTAAGTGTTTCTATTGTATTACCGCTTATCCTAAAATCTCCAATAGTAATCCTTGCAGGATTTATTATAGTATTTTCTATGGTTATACTATTATAATCTTCTATTTCACCAGTTTCTGGATCAACTTCTCCACTGAAATCTACTATACCAGTTCCGAAAACAAAATCTGTTAATCCCGTTCCAAAATCAACTAAGAAGTTTTCACCAACCCTATAATCTCCTGTATGATCTGTGCTTTGATAATAGACCTGTGCATTGTTAGATTTTACAATTTCATTATCAACAATTGCTAGAGTACTATCATTTGTAACATCAGTTCCGGCGCCGATGTAAGCAAGATTATGATTAATAGCATAAACTATAACTTCATTACCATCACCTACTATACCATAATTTCCATAAACACAAGCACTGCCAATACTTCTAATTTCAGCACCATATTTTATTGTGCTACCGTCGCTGCTAAGATGTCCAGTTGTACCATTGTATGCATAAATTCCTCTGTTAGCAAAATACGTAAATGAATTTAACCATTCAACCCTAGCTCCGTTTGTTGCAACTAAAGCATCGCTATAAGGAGTAATAAACGTACAGCTATGGAAGAGCATACTTGCTTCATTACTATTTGGATCTACATCTGCTCCGTCAACTAATGCGCCTTTAACATTTTGATAATAATTTTCTTGTAAAGAATTTAGTGCTGGCGTATGATTAAATATAACAGAACAGTTTTGAATGTATGGACTCCTAGTTGAAACAATAGCATTTGGTGCAAATCTAAAAGCTGCTATTGTATCAAAAACAAAGGGATAAACATATGCTTTACCAGAATCTGTCCCACCTGCATCATCTTCAAATAGCGCACCAACTATGGCATATGATTCGGTTATTGCAACTGAATAACCAAATCTATCACCTGCTGATGTATCATATGCATTTGGATTATCTAGAGTATGAAGTAATGCACCAGTTGAATTATCATAAATGTATGCTTTACCAGAATCTGCGCCACCTGCATCATCTTCCCTCCATGCACCAACTATGGCATATGATTCAGATATTGCAACTCTATAACCAAAATAATCACCTGCTGATGTATTATATGCATTTGGATTGTCTAGTACGAAATTTGGTGGATCTTTTTTAATTGTTAAATTTTGTATGGTAGTTTCACCGTTAAGTAAAAATACATCATTTCTTTCATAACCTGCAGCAGGTTTTACAATTACGTTACGTATATCTTCACCACTAACAGTTGTGTTCGGAGGTACAGTTAGTGGCAATGCTTCTTCATAAGTTCCAGGAAATATGTGTATTGTAACAGGTCCTGCTGTGCTACCGTCTGCTGCATCTAATGCTCTTTTAATAGTTCTAAAGGGTCCTTGTGGATGGTCGCCTTCATTATTGTCATCGCCTCCTACGGCTACATAGAAAGTATTTCCTATTTTCCTGCCTAAATCACTTAATGCGCCAATTGCAATTGATTGGACTGTTAAAAGTTCTCCATTCAACAAAGGAGAATATATCTGCCCAAACGTTTTATCGGCTGTTCCAAGTGAGTATGTGTTATCCTGTGCAGGAGTTAAAGGTACAGTTAGTTCAGCGTTAATAATAATGTTATCTTCGTCGCCGCTTCCTAAAACTAAATTTCCATCAGCAGTGATATTGCCTGTTGCATGGATACTTCCGTCAACCCAAGTATTTGTTTGGACCTCTACTGTACCAGTACCACTAGGATTTAATTCGAGATTAGTATTGCTATTATAAGTTTTAATAAAGTTATTTTGTGCAATAAGTTGATCAGTGCCGAGTCCAGTTAAATTAATTGTAGACTGAGAATCAAGATATATAGAACCGCTATCTATGCCTATAAAGTTAGGACCTACTGACCAATTATCAAATCTAGCAGTATTAACGCCAATTAAATTTTGAAATTGAGCTGTATTTGGAATATAGAGTTCTGATAATGGCTCGCCATTATAGTTTATGCCTATTTTTCCAGTATTTACATCTAACCATAAAACTGGTGTAGTATCTAATGTATTTCGGAATTTGAGATTACGTCCTTGACGTTCTAAGTTTGAGGATAATAACGGTCCAGAAATTCTACCAACTTGTGCCACATTTTTCTCCTTGCACAGTATTTATAGTGTTATTTGTCAAAATTATGTAGGACTGTTATAGGCTTATCTAGATCTGGTGGGCTTGAAAATTGTACATACCATCCAGGAAAGTATACTGTTGTAGTTCCTGCTTTTAGGATAGCTCCTGAATTTACAACATATTGTCCTAAATCTGCACCAGTTGTATCAACGCCAACTTCAATTTGGGTAGGACTAACAATACTGATAATATTATGGCTACCTGGACTGTTATTTACATCTGTATTTAACGATTCTAATATATCATCTAATAAACTATCAACACCGGATATGTACACCTGATCAGTATCAGTTAATAAATGATTATTTGCAGTTTCAATTACAGTAGTAGGTCCTGCACTTATAATATTACTAATAGGATTAGAAACTGGTCCTGGATTTTGAACTAAGGTATAGTTGGTTCCTGAAATTTGAAAAACATTTTCAACAAAAACTAATATGTTTTGTGCTGCTGCAGGAACGGGATAATCTGAATCTCCACTATTTAAAGGACCAAAAATTGTTTCAACAGCATCTCCACTACCTAAATTTTGCTGGGTTATGCCAACATGGTTTGGTTCTTTATATCTAACTTTCCTCCATGCAGAATTTTGATAAAATTCAAATTCATTAACATCAGTATTATAACGCAAATAACCATTAATAGGAGTAACTGGTCTTTCAGCAGTTGTTCCTTTTGCTACAAGCATTGCTTTCGTAGTGTCAATAACCGTATTATCGGTTATATCATGTTTAACACCTGTACCTTTAATGCTACGAAGATTTGTTGTTTGTGCTTTTATTAAACGCATTACAACTCCATGTAACTAATAGTAGCACTTAAATTTGTAAGACCACCGCCGATATCAGGCTCTGCAACAAATACAACCCTGTCACCTGCTTCTAAGATTATCCTTTCGCTATCAAAAGTAAAAGTTTCAGTTGCAGGTAAAGTTAAATTATTAATAATTCTAGTTACGCTATTACTAACAGGATCACCAGGAGGTACAAAATGTATGTCAAAGGTAGCTTCATCAGTTAGACTATTATTACACACTAGTATATTTGTGATAGCATAGGTTTTTTCAGACGGTACTAGTAATAGGGTTTGTTGTGTTGCTTGTAGTTGTGCATTTGTAATTGCCATCAATTATTCCTTAAAAAATCATGCTGTATACAACAGCCCTGTTCTTACTTATTAGTTCATCTCGAGTATTACTTTTATTTACAAAATATATTCCTGTATTACCAGTATATTCTGTTTTTGCATACAATTTTACGCCATCACTAGGAACTGTTGGATCTAATAATACATCATCCACTCCAGGAGTTTCTGTTAACTGAAGAGTATCTCTTATTACAACATTTCCTGTTCCTGGTGCATCTATAATCAAATCTTCGTTACTATCTAGTAATGTTATTTTGTTTTTTAAAAATCCAATACTCTCAAATTCAACTCTATCAGTATAAAAATTTGCTGTTGGCAAATTATCAACTCTGATATTCACCTGACTTTCATTACCGGTTGTATCAATATCTCTAGCTGCAACCACAGTATCAAAATCTGTAATAATACTTGTTCCTAATGAATTTAATGAATAAATGAAAAAATCTTGTATAGCTTTTGCGTTTGGAATATGATCATCGTCTACAATAACACCGGCACCTGCAAATGCTTCTTCAATTACTCCTGAATTATTATATGTAAAAACTTTCTTTTCATAATCATTTGTATTAGTTACGCTGATTACACCGTTACCTACGTCAACAAATAGTGTTCCGTCGGCTTTAATACCGTTGGTGTGCAACGGAATTAATCCATCAGCAGTGTTTTCTAATTTCCATGTACCAACTCCACTATTTCCACCTAATGTCCAATTAATATTTTCATCAAATACTATTCTTGCAGTTGCTGCTGAGCCTCTATCAACTTCTATTCCACTTTGATAATTTTTTAATGCACTGATTCCAATGCCGGTTTCTCCACTATTAAGTGTAATAATATTATCTTGAACAAAAGTATCAGTTGATTCCACAGTAGTTGTTGCGCCTTCAACTTCTAAACTTCCACGGATAACTACTGTTCCGGCAGGTTTCCCGCCAGAAGTTGCGCCTCTAGCCGTGTCAAGGATAATTTCTCTGCCTGATTCTACTTTTACGGTATAATTCCCGTTTTCTACTTTTAAAACTTTTGACATAAATTTCTGTCCAAAATGTGAGGCATTAACTGCCTCACTTTAAAATAATATTAAATTATTGTTTAGGTAATTCAACACTTAAAACTGCATTAGGAACGTCAGCATCTTCTCTATTATCTGCATCTATTCCAATATTGTAAATAACGTTTTCTGCGTTAGGTAAAGCAGCTCCTGCTCCTGAACCTTCGATTTGCACAGTTTTATTTCTTAGTTTAGTTACTTGATAAATTGTTGAATCTGAACCTCTAGCGTCGATTGTAAATTCACCTGGAGCTAATGCTTCTCCGCCGCCTGTTCCTGCTTTATTAACTAATTTTAATGTTTCACCAGCAGTAGGATCAGCATTATCAGAATCAAGTCTTACCCAAAATTTACTATCACCTTTTTGTTTGTAGATATGAGCGGCTGTTGTAGCTTCTGCTCCGCTTGTAAAATAGTGACGACTTACTGCAATACGTCCTGTACCATATCCAATTTTTCTTTTATTAACCGGTCTTCCCATTTGTTTCTCCTTATAAATACGGGTTCTATCCGTTACGCTGTGGGAACAGCATAAGTCCGCCCTGCGGCACACTTAAAGTATTTATCCTCTATTGTTGTTGTTTTGTTTTTGTTCTAACCATGCTTTTTTTGCCCAATCTGGTAAATCCTTAAACTTGTAATTTGTTAAACCTATTTGTTCATTTTCGTCTTGGGTTTCTAATTTTTTGTGCATTGTTTACTCCTGTAATCTTTTATTGCTGCTTTAATTGCATCTTCTGCTAAAACTGAACAATGGATTTTTACTGGAGGTAGTGCTAATTCTTCTACTATTTCTGTATTTTTAATTTCAAAAGCTTCGTTTATTGTTTTACCCTTTACCCATTCTGTTGCTAAACTACTACTTGCAATCGCACTGCCACACCCAAACGTCTTGAACTTTGCATCAACAATACGTTCATCTTCTACACGAATTTGTAATTTCATAACGTCACCGCATTCCGGTGCACCAACTAGGCCTGTACCAACATCCGCTGCGGATTTGTCTAAACTGCCAACATTCTTAGGATTATTATAATGTTCTAGTACTGCATCTGTATACGCCATGGTTTTTTCTCCAAAAAAAAAGCTCTATAAAAATATTTATAGAGCTTTTAATATTATATATCTAACTTAGATATAATTAGCTGAAGCTTACATTACCATTAGTAATTGCTACTTTTCCTAAATAATCAGCAGCGTTACCAAGAGATGATGCTGTATTTGTAAGTTCTACATAACCATATCGTGTCATAAAGCTCACGACTGGCTCAAATGTAGCTGGATCAAGTACAACACCACTGCTCATCAACGGAATGTATGGGCAGTAGAATGCAGCAGCATCACTTTCTGTTGAACCTTTGTATCCAATCAATACATCAGTAGCATCACTTGCATATGTATCAACATATACTTTCATAGCGTTATTCAATGTACCAACAAATTTTGTATTAGTTGGTGCTTCAAATGTTCCTTCTGTAGTACGTGCAAATGCACTTGTTGTAGCACTTTGAAGGATTGTAAGTGCAAGTGGAGATACCACAGCCCAATTACCAGCGCCTCTTCGTGTTCGCTGTGCAATCAAGTTTGATACTCTGTTGATCTGAACTGCAAGTGCAGCATGCTCATCACCAACAAATGTAGCTGTACCACTTACTGCTGCCTGATCAAATGTTTCTGCAGCACCGCCTGCTAATGTTCGAAGGCTGTTAAGTACTTCTTGATCAATTTCAGCGGTAATTTCTTGGGCTAAAGCAGCCATGATTTCAGCTTCAACG
>Ga0181581_10002799_pt1 | contig 13664 bp, 9 predicted proteins | sample 071ome_22_FD_132433 | JGI IMG/M metagenome (GOLD analysis project Ga0181581, IMG submission 132433) | Coastal salt marsh microbial communities from the Groves Creek Marsh, Skidaway Island, Georgia - 071404AT metaG (megahit assembly) | ecosystem: Environmental > Aquatic > Marine > Intertidal zone... | reverse complement strand
TTCAAAAACTGAGCCAGGAAGAGATGTGGGAAGTTTGGCACAAGTTTGCGCAGGAGAAGGGAATCGAGCAAAATGAGATATTTTCCATGCTGGATGAGATTCAAGAGATGGTCGCTTTTCTCTATCAGACTTGTCGTGAACGAGATCCTGGAAAATTCAAAAGCTCCATTGAAGAAGGAGCGATGCTTCGCAAGAATCCGGCTTTTCGAAAATATGGGATCGGGTATCTGTTGGCTCTGATTCCCCGACATCGCTGGGAATGGGCTTTTCATTTGAATTTCAAGTTTAAGGCGATGGATGCCAAGAAAGTGAAATTCAAGTTTGGCAGGGTACTCAATCAGGAGTTTTATCAGGACTTGCACTATATTCAGGCGCTGCTTGATCACAGTAGTTATGAAATGCGTGAAGAAGCTTTGCAAGAGGCAATTCCAGTCCCTGAAAATCCTGTTGCCGCAATCAGTAGTCCCAAAAAAGCTCTCTACGAGAGCCTCTATCGATAGTAGCTTACCATTGAAGTAATTCGCTGGAACGGCAATACTCCGCCCTGGAGGGCGTCGTACTCCGTTCAGCTGAGGGTACTTCAGAATTCTTTGTGAGGTTGGAATTGAATGCAAGCAACATCCGGGAAGGGTAGAGAGAACTTAATCTCTGTAGCAGTGCCAGTTTTGCATCATAATGTGAAAACGAAAGCTCTTTCAAAAGTGGCTTGAGGCATCCGTGTAGCAAGCCAGATCAGTCGGCAGACTTGTCGTTTGAAGGGGAGCTTTGTTACGAAATCTGGTTTCGATAGTATCCTAATCTCTTGCAGGGTCCAGGAGGAACTGGATTCTGTCCACCTGCTCTATGACCCACTGACTGTTTTGAAGACTTTGCCCTATCTTCTGAGCATCCCTTGAAATTTCAAGAAAACCCTGCAGGGAGATCTCTCTCAGATTGACTTTGGGTAAGGGAATCTTTTGGGGTTTGCTTCCCTTGATCTCTACAATCATGGATTGGGTGTCCCATAAATTGGGGTGAATAGTGAGCGAGCCGTTCTCTCCTCGCACATGGCATTCCCATTTGCTGAATTCATAGAAGCTAAGCTGGATTCTGGCGAGCTGCCCCGCCTTGGAGTAGAGTTCCAGGTAAAACTCTCCCGCTCCTGACCCTGTTGGCTGCATTCCATTCACATGAAGCGAGTTTTCCACAGGCCAGCCAATGAGTTTTAGAAAGTGCAATGGATAAATCCCCAGATCTTGTAAAACTCCTCCATCCTCCCAACGCCAGTCCTTCTCATCGAGCTTGATCCCCATATCCAGTTGAACAAGCTGAATTTGACCAAGTCGTGGCAACCATTTCCGGACTTCACCCAAAACCGGATGATGAGCCAGCCACAGGTTTTCTACCAGCCGGCCTTTGAAGTCCTCTGGAAGGTTGTTGAACTGCGACAAGTCACTTACCATAGGTTTTTCCACAAGAATGGCTCCAGGGAGCTCTTTCAATCGCAGAATGTCCTCGTGATGATCCTTACTTTGACTGCCAATGAAGTAATGAGAGTGCGTCTTGATCTGATCTTTTGCCAAGATCGTTAATGAGGGCAGTGCAGGGTTCAATGTTTTGGCTCTTTCTTGAGCACTTTCCGGGTTGTTGGTGTACAGAATTGCATTCTGCCTGTCCTGTTCCCGTAGACTGATGTAGAACTCCAAACTTGCTCGGGAAAATCCGAGAATGCCCCAACTCACGGCTCTGTGAGTCCTTCATCAACGGTGGATTTAATTAATTGAGCCGATTGATTGGGAGTGCCATTGGACGGTTTTTGCCGAGCTAGTAAGTTTTGATTGAGGGTGGCATCTTTTTTTTGAGAGTCGTGATGGGAGCTGATAGACGGACTTTGTCCGCTCCATAAGTTTTGATTTTCGATATTCAGGTTTTTTGAGTTTCCAAAATAAAGAGTACTGGATTCATTGTCTTCTTCTTCTCGGGTACGGTCTGTGACCAATGCGGAGGCAATCAGGGCAGAGGGAATAGAGACAATCCCCAGACCGATAAAGAGCATGACACCTGTGAAAATCTTGCCACCGGTCGTCACTGGAACCACATCCCCATAGCCGACTGTAGTTAAAGTAGCGACTGCCCACCACAAAGCATGGAAGACACTACGATAGTTTTCTGGCTGAGCGTCGCGCTCAAACATGTAGATCCCAACCGCGGCCATGTAGACCAGAACAATTGTCATAAATGTGTAGACGATGAACTCTTCTCGAATTTCCTGAAAGGCCCGGGCCAATCGTAAATAGGCTTTGCTGTAGCGAGCGATTTTAAGAAGCCAGAAAAAGCGCATGAGTCGAAAGAACTGGGCGAAAGACTCGCTGACCAGGTCCGTACCCATAGCGATGTAAAAGGGAGCAAAGGAGAGTAGGTCAACGATTCCTTCAAAGGAAAGAATGTAATCGAGTCTGTTCTTTGATGAGTAGACCCGCAAGAAATATTCGATGCTGAAGATGATAACTGTAATCCACTCCATGGTCAGGAAGAAGGGGTGCCATTCCTTGAGTTCGGGAGTAGTTTCCAGAGAAAAGGAAAACAGTGAGCCAATAATGAGAAAGCGAATCAGATTCTGAAATGGCTTGCTTTCCAACACTATGCGAATGACTTCTTTCACAAGGCAATTATACTCCTGCTTAACAAGTCTTGCCTGCATTGCAGTGAGCTCATTGCCAAAAGCAAGCGGAAAGGATACCTTTTGTCAGTGAAACCATGAAAAGACTCGCAACACTCATCCCTATTTATTGCTGTTTGATTTTCTTTAGCCCCAATAGCGCTTGGGTTGCTGACTTGTCTATTCATTTTCCAACTGAACTCTATGCTGGTGATCGAGTTTTGGGGACAGTTAGTATCACTTCTTCTCAAAGTATGAGTGGAGGTCTGGATTTGAGCTGTGAGCTTTCAAAAAATCTTCATTTGGAGTCAATTCTACCTGAGAAAGTTCTGATGAATACTTCAAAGCAGAAAGTCTCTATTTTGGTGGAAGCACTAGCTCCGGGCCGATGGACAATGAGCTGCTCTCTTGGCAATCTTTATAAAACACAAATCCAGGGAGAGAACCGCTCTCGTTTGCTCGTGATCAAAGAATTCAGACAAAGGGTTAGTAGAGCTGACTTTACTCAGAAAACTCCGGTCGAACTCGCTGGACTTCCAGGGGTGAAGCTTGAAATCAAACTCGAAGAAAATGCCTACAGGCTGACTGAGCCTCTGATCGCTGATCTGATTCGTCCTTCGAGAGGAGACAGTTTCTCTTTGGGTAGCCGTCTGTTAACCATCCAGAGCTATCTTCAAACCAGAGATTTTCTTGATATGAGTCTCCCGGCAGCTGTAGCTCAAGGTCTGCAGCGAAAGCAAATGAAATTTCTTTCTCAACGTCATAGTAATTCCACTGGATTTCAAGTGGACTCCGGGGGTAAAGCTGCATCTGATGTGACGCTTTATCTGTATTGGGTTCTCCAGTCGATTCGAAAGAGTCTGCCATCAGATAGTCTTCTTTCCAGCTCCCGGGAAGTGTTGCTCAATATAGCTCAAAGTGAAGGAGAACTGCTTGAGCAAATGTTTGCCGTTTATCTCCTGTTTAGAGGAGGGGAGGCCATAGATGAAACCATTTGGCGACCCTGGCTGGATCGAGTGGGAGCGTTGGGTAAGCTGGAGATACTAATCCTGAGTGGTATTTTGAGGTTTAATCACTTGAAAGAGTTGTCGGACCAGATCTGGATAAAGCAGTTCGACAAGAAATTCTCAGCTTCCCAAAGTTCTATCTTTAGCGGGCTTTCCCAGGAACTTTGGTTTGAGATTCTAAGCCTGGAGCAAAGGCGTTATCCAGAGGCGACCGTGAGGAGCCATCTATTTCACTCATTTGAAGGTTCCTATGGAATACACTCTCACAGGACGTTCTTCCAGTCCGCCAGCTGGGCAATCAACGGGGCTTCGCTTGAAGCAGAGTTTGGTTGAGGCTGATGACGAGCTGATTCTCAGCCATCAGATTTTGAGCGAAAATCCAGGGCATATTCACCTGCAGATTCCTCTGACCGCCTGTCTTGAGCTTGTTCATGGGACTGAAAGTAGCTCCGGTAGTTTGCTTGTTAATGATCTAAAGCTGGACTCAACGGGGGCTGAATTGTTGGCCAAAGTGGAGGCGGGTCCTGCTAATTTTCAAATGAAGGTAAAAAGAGTCTACCGGGGTGAATGCCATTGGCCGTGGTCACAACTGGAAAAGCTACTGGACCCCACAGAAGTTCACTATAGTCGAGCCCAGTCCAATATCAGGGTCTCGGATTAGCCTGGAAAATGAAACTCGAAATCGAGTTCTATATCCGGATTAATGCTCTCACAAACCGGGCAGCAGAAGGCCAGTTGCTGAATTTTTGAGCGAGTATTGGCATCGTATTCCTGGGTAAACTGAAAGGCGATGAAGATGCGTCCAATTCGTCGAGGGTCTGCTTGCATGTGTTTCTCAACTCTTGCGCTGACACCTTCCAGAGAGATGCCTTTTTTCTCGCACTGAATTCCAAGAATGGTCAGAATACAGGCTCCCAGGGAAGTGGTCATGAGATCTGATGGCGAAAAACTGCTTCCATCGCCATGATTGTCTACAGGGGCTGCGGTAGTTATTTCTGTTCCGCTCGGTCCATGCTTTGCCTTCACATTCAAGTTGCCTAGATACTCAAGTTCCATTTCTACCATTTCATCTCCTGTTGTTCAGCCCCATAAGCTCAGACTCAATTGTTATCACAGAATGTGTAAACACCAGGCTACACTACCACTGCCAAGGATTAAAAACCAGCCGGGAAGCTTCCACACGGCGAGAAGAATGTAGAGTAACAAGAGAAGAGCAAAATCTTGAGCCGAGTGAATTGTGCTAACAAACATTGGTTGATACATAGCGCTCAATAGTAATCCTACCACTGCAGCATTGACTGCTTTGAGTACAGCCTTGCTTGTTCGATTGCTGCGGAGTCTCTCCCATTGGGGAAGTAGCCCGAATATGAGGAAAAAGCTGGGAAGATAAATCGAAAAGAGACAAAGAAAGCCTCCAAGCCAGGGATTATAAAGAGCGGGAATGCTGGCACCAAGGTATGCACTGAATGTGAATAAAGGTCCGGGCACAGCCTGGGCCATTCCATACCCGGCAAGGAAGAGGTCTCTTTCAATCCAGCCAGGAGGAACAAAAGTGGACTCCAGAAGGGGCAAGACCACGTGGCCACCACCAAAAACAAGTGACCCTGAATAATAGAATCCGTAAAGAATCTCAACCCAGTGATGACTGGACAAAAACAGAGGTGTGATGAGAAGTAGAGCAAGAAACAGGCTTGCCCAGATCAAACTGCTCTTGCCGGAACCAGATCTTGTTTCTACTTCACTGATTTCTACGGAGTTTCGATAGAAAGTTGCGCCAAAGCAGGCGGCAATCAGAATAATCAGTACTTGAAACAACGGGAATGGATAGAAGAGGAGTAGTGCAGCACTTAAACCGGCGATCGTGAACAGCGATTTACTGGTTAGAATCTTGTTTCCCATTTTCCATAGAGCGTGAAGGACAACAGCCAGAGCTACTAGTTTGAGCGAATGCAAAATGGTGGGAGGCAAACCTCCCTTGAGCTTCGAGACCCCGATAGCGAAGAGAATCAGAAAGATTACACTGGGGAGAGAAAATGAGAGGAAGGAAAGCAAACCTCCCGCTATTCCTGCTCTCTTATAACCCAGGGAGATAGCTACTTGTGAACTTGCAGGTCCGGGAAGAAACTGGCAAAAGGCGACAAGATCGGCGAACTCCGCTTCATCGAGCCATTGTCTTCGGCCAACGAACTCCTCACGAAAGAAGGCGAGATGAGCAATTGGTCCGCCAAAGGCAGTAAAACCGAGCTTTGAGAAGCTTTGGATAATTTCCAGGTATGAATTCACGGAATCAAACTATCGAAATTTTAGACAATTGTTAAGGATACTGAGCTTTGAAATCAGTGAGCCTCTACAGATAAGAGAGACGGCAACTTTTGAAATCCCATAACTGTTTTTGCTTAGCGGGGTTTCCATAAATGAAGGTGAAGTCCGTTCAAACTTTCCTTATGGAGTAAACAGCACAATCAGTATTGTAATAATGTGCCTTCCCACGACTTTCCATACCAAGCTTCTCCATAACCTTCAGAGAGGCGATGTTTTGTTCCGCTGCTACTGCAAATACTTCCTCTACGCCCTGGTCAAAGGCTAGATCAATTAAGGGTTTTGTCGCCTGAGTTGCATAGCCTTTTCCTTGATATTCGGGGTGAATCAACCATCCAACCTCTGACTTGTCTGTTTGATCAAGATATTTCAAGACGGTATGACCAATAAGCTTTCCGTTTCCTTTCAGGCAGACAGCAAGAAATCCGTTTCCATGCTTTTGGAAGTACTCCATATGGCGATGAAGGTGGGTGTTTCGAGTTTGTGGGTTAGCCCACCCTTTGCCATCACCAATGTACTTCATTAACTCAAGATCACTATAGAGAGGATAAGTTTGTTCATGGTCCGAATCCTGAAACTCACGAATGAGCAAGTCCTTCGTCTCTATAGGCAGTGGGTAGATTTTCATAATTCTCTGGGTTTAGTCTCCAGTAAGTCCCAGCTGAGGTACTGGATCAAAAAGAAGACAAAGAACAAAAGAAAGTCCAGATGTTGTTGTGCTGAGACTTTCCCAAACACCAGGGAAAACAAGATACCTTTGAACCAGTAAAACTCCATTGCCAGAAGGATGATGAGTAATGCTGCGAATCGAATCCATGGGTGCCAGGCTTCCCGATGACGTGCAAGTCGAAAGAGAAATCCGGTGAATAACAGGAACAGGAAGGGAGTCAAAGAGTAGTCCCTTTTCACTTTGTTTTTTCCTTGTTTCAGTTCTGACACTTCAATTTGAATTGAGGGGCTTCGTGGAAATCCCTGAGACTCTGCCAGATGAAGCTTTCTACCCAACTTCGAATTTGAATAAGTGCTGTGAGTGCCTTTCCTGGAGTTGTAACCTTTACGGTGCATATCACTGGATTTGAGTTCAAAGTGAATGTTCTCGTTGGCAAATTTAACTTCTACGTCTCCATGCCAGAATTTCCAGCGAAAGGAATCCACATCCACCTCAGGTTTGGGTATTGTCAGACTCTTGCTGCTTCCCTTGTTCAAGTCCACATCAAAACTTAACTCTATGGGAAATCCACGTCCCTTGCGAACAAGCTTCAAGGGAATCAGATAAGTGTTCTCTCCTTCAATTGCGGGAGTAAACTTACTATTGGAGATCTTACCGTGAACAAAGCGATAGTTATTCGGGACTTCGAGCTTGAGAAACTGGCTTCCGGTATTTCGAATGTACATAACAATATTCATTCTTAAACTGTTGGAACCTCTGTAAGTACTCAATACATCATAGGAAGTACAGCGTACGGAGGATAGTTCCACCAGTGAACGCTCTTCAAGGTCGAGAATGTATTCCAGATCTTTGACATCTTTGAGCTCCAGCCGCTGGGCAGAGATGGAAGTTCTTGTTTTTGCAAACTGTTGCAATTGATTGCGGTTGCTCACTGAAATTACCTGACCTTCCTTCGCTTTGAGTTGTACTTTATAGAAATTGTCCTGAAACTCAGAGCTTTCGAACGGAAGCTGCACGGAGAAGTTTTCAACTTTCTTCCCGGCAATTCTGCTTAAAGTGGTCGCTCTGATTTTTAAGTTCTCTGAATTATTATGAAAACTCAAGACCAGCTTTTCCTTATCCCTGAAAGCGCCGAAGTCAATCCCTTGTTTGAGGGTTTTGCGTCCTTGCAGGACCTCCAGCGACAGGAGCAGATCAGTTTCCTTGAGTTTCAGGGTCAGTTGCTTGGCTCTACTGGCGAAGGCAGCATGTCTGCGGTATAGAAAAGGGCGGTCCCACTCCACATCTTCATTCCAGTTAATCAGGGTTCTTTTGCGTTTGAACTGATCTGGTTGAACCTGGATTACGGAGTGTTTTGCAGTTTGAGCGCGAGACTTCTTTTGTCCTTTGCGGAAATGAACCGTGACTGGATTGAACAAGTTTGCGAAATGCAGATTTTGTTTGTGACGAACACCTGAGCTTAATTCCACATTGAGAGTCAAATTACGACGATGAGTCAAACTGTGAGCAGTGGCAAAGGCTACGGGAACATAAGCATCATACTCTCCTGTCAGACCTATGCTGTGTAATGCAACGCTTCCCTTGATATGTATTTTTGCTTCGCCCTCAATTTCTACAAAGAATTGATTGGAATCAGGTTTGCTTACCAGCTCCAGAGCTAACAATTCAAAACCCTTCAGAGCTTCATGAACCTGAAAATCCTTGTTGGTTTCCAGAAGAAGAAGCTTTCCCTGGCCATAGACTTCAAATTCATAGCTGAGGTTTAGACGTTGCTTTTCAAAATCAGGCTCGAGATGAATCTTCTCCTGAAAAATCTGACCCTTGGCAGACAGTTCCTTGTCCTCTTGAATCTTTTCTAATCTCTTCAGGTTCTTCTCTTCTACAAAGTAGTAATCCGAATGAATTTTCTTTAAAGATTGTAGATCCACCAGTTCATAGACCTGTACGACTCCATGCCTCGGATCTCTTCTGCTAAAACTCATTCTATTGAGCTGGGAAAAGCCGAGTTGTTGATTTCTTGATTGGGAGTATTGATTCATGGATGCATTTTGAACCTGCATCTGACGGGCTGAGCCAACCAGGGCAGAATTGGATTGTGCTGAATAGTTCACCAGTTGTTGAGACATCACTTGATTGGCGTTCTTCAGACGATTTTGAAGGTACTGAGAACTTTGAACAAAGGGTGTTAGCAACAGAAATATAAGGATTGAGCGAATCATGATCGAACTCCCTGAAACTTGAAATAGAGTCGATGCAACAACCACAGGAAGTGCAAAATTAAAAATCCTGCCAGAAGCGTTTCCAGTGGTATAGAGTCTGGAAGTGCCTTGTGAATGGCCATCATGCCGGCACTGCAAAAAGCAGCAAAAAGAACATACTTGCGACGGAGGAGACACTGGATCGTAAGAAAACTCCAGAGGGCCATCAAAACCAGTCCAAGAATCCTCAGGTTTCCAATTCTTTGCTCTGTGTCCCACCTGAGTTCCAGATATGGAGCATCCAGGGTTTGATAGGAACTGTGAAACTGGATCTGACGTGCAAGTTTTGGAAATTGAATTTCCACAGGTTTCACACCACTGCGGCGTACCTTTTTATAGGGACTTCGAGCTTCCCTGGCCTTCTCTTCAAAGACGTCCATTTTTTTAGCGCTCCTGCTGCTAAAAACTGCAGAGTGTCTTGCTTTTCTCTTTACGGGTCGACTCTTTTGTTTTTTCATGCGAGGTGGAGGGACCGCAGCGGATAATTCGCTTTGCACAGCCATCTCATCATCAAAAGCGTCAAAGTCAGCAAAGCCTTCTGCACTCCCCCCACCACTTCCGCCGACCAGTCCCATGGCATTCTGGCGATAGTTTCCCTTGTCCATAGTCATCACTTCTTTTTCAAGATGCCCTTCGCTATAGCGCACTTGAGCAAACTGCGAAACAAAAATCCCTGAAGTGATTCCAAAGAGCCCCAGACAAAAAATTAGAAAAAGTGAAGGAAGGGCCCAGAGTACTTTGTTTTTGACGCTGTAGTTTGTATTTTTCCAGTTCCAGACAAGTTTCAGGAATGCTGAAAATGAGTAGATCAAAGCAAGCAGGAAGAACAGCAGCGGAATGAGAGAGCTTGGAGAGAGAAGCTTGTCGATCACGAGTTGGACTGACTGTCTCCATGGTCTTGTCTTTTCTATGGAAAAGTCCTGCTGAAGGTTTGATTTTGCATGTTTGAGCTGCCAGCGTTCTGGATAGTAAACAGACCACTGGGTAGAGTTGCCGTCCACTTCTTGAGGTATTTTAAGTTTCAGGGCTTTGGGGAGGCTGGTGTAGCGCTCCAGGTATTTAACCTCTACATTAATCTCTGTGTCATTGTTTTTCACCTGACTTCCCAGATGCAAGTTGAGTTTCCCGGTTTCACTGCGAAAGGTTTTTACCGGTTTTCCCCGTACATAAGCCCCCAGAAGTTCTACGTCTTGCGCAAGTGGCAGGGATAGATTGTAGGCACCGAAATTCTGTACTTTAATCTTCCATGAGTGAGCTGCCTGTCCGTCTTGAGTTAGCACAGTGGTTAGAACGTTGCTCAGGATCTGATAGCTGGAACCTTCTACTCCAGGCAATGCGGTGTAGCTCATCTTGAGCGCTTCACCAAGTTTTTCATAACGATACTCATAAAGTACTGGTACATCGAGTTTCTCAAGAGTATCTCCCTGATCAGGATTCACACTTTGTAGTGCTTTCCCTTCAAGCCCGTCAACACGAACATTTTCCAGGGCAAAGATCTGAATTCTTCCGGGTAAATCTGTTACCGCTTCAAATGCCGGCAACTGAATTTTCGCTGGAGATTGTCCTTGAGTGGTTAAACTCGTATTCAAATAAAATTTGTACTTTCCCTCAATCTTTCTGGGGAACAGAATACTCGTGCCGGTCCACTGAAAACCAAGGGCCGGTTCAAAGCGCATGGCACTGAAAAATTGACCTTCAGGTATCTTGAGTTTCAGTTCATCAACACCTCCATTGAGAAAGTTGAGCTCCAACATTGTGGATAAATGGATGACGTTTTTGTGGACTTTGATTTGGGTTCTTGGTTTGGCAAATACCTCCGGTGCCAGCTGTTTGAACTCGGGCTTGGGAGCAAGCTCTTTGTTTGACTTCTTTGGTAGAACTTTTGCTGCTTTCATTTGATGAGCTGGAACGATTTCAAACTGTCTTTGATTCAATAGATTCACCGCTTTGGATTGAGCAAGGTGAAAGCGACTGTTGGAAGGTCCAAACCGAATGTCCCAATCACCGGAGAGCGCAGCCCAGATGAACACCACAGAGTGAGCGGTTGGCAAAGAGAGTTGGCGCTGAAAAGGAATAAGGACATCCAGATCAATCTTTTTGGTTTTGGAGTCCACTTCCCAGCTGCCGCTGCCATCTTCTCGCCAGTGTAGCCCCTTGGGAGAGGAGAGAACAATCCAGTCAGGCGGTAAAAAGGGAAAGTAGGATATCTCCTTCTCACGATTGAGTTTCTTGAACTTCTCTTCACTCACAGAACCCTGATATTGAGCCAGGATACCTTCGTCCTGAATCTCTTTTAGAACCAGCTTCAACTCAAGTGGACTTGGTGACTGCTTCTGGTCCTCATTCTTGAGAATCTCACGGGCCTTGTGAACCTCCTCTTTGGGAATCATTAGATATTTGATTCTTGAGGAACTGGACTCCCATTTTTCGAGGGGCAACCAGTGTTTTTGAATTGTAGTTGAATGAACGAGGGCCGTGCAGAGTATTTGAATAAGGAATAGTTTAAATAAAGATCTCATGAGAGCTCCTTTACGCTTCGTCTGGTCTGAGAACTCCACTGCAGCCATTCACTGATGAGCATCCAGCCTCCACCGGTTAAAAAGCCCAGGCAACAGGTGTTTGTGAAGGAGGGGTGGAAGGAGGCCAGAATCACAAAACCAAAATAGAGTTTGATCAATTTGGGAAAACGTTGCCTCAAAGGATTGGGGTTGGGCCACAGGAAGCAGGCTATCAGGCAGAGGATAAAGATGACAAAACTGAACTTGTGATCAGGCGAGGGCTCCATAACGATGAGTCTTACAAACGGAGACCCTTTGTCCTGCGCTGTGAAATGTGCCTGATAAACGTGGGGTTGATTGTTTCTAAAAACAGGTATATCCAGTGGAATATCCTGTATTGATCGTAGCCGGGCTTGCTTGCTCAGGCCAAGAAACTCCATTTTAGAAGTATTTTTCACGGGAGACAGAGTTCCCATAACAAACTGTAGACGGGCTTCGAATCCCAGGCTCAGTTCCAGCATAACGCTGGCGGCTCGAATGGAGAAGTCGGGCAAGCCGACCAGAAGGTCTGGTTCACTCCTCGCCTTACGAACAGTGGTAAATTCCAGAAAAAATGGCTCAATTTCATTTTTATCATTGAAGACCATTTTCATGGGGATCAATACTTTGTCTTCCTCCAGTCCCAAATAAGCCTTTTCGCCATTGATCTTGGCTGTGAGTATCCTCTCACCTTCCTGCAGGCCTACCTTCAGGAATTGCTGGCCATTGTTGCGAATCTGGAGTTGATAGCGAGTGTAGAGGTTACGATCATAGTGCAGGTAGGCAGTTGCCTTTAAGCTGTCGATGAAAGCCTGAACCGTATGGACAATCTGACGGGGTATGGTCTTGATTTTCAAACTTCCCATGAAGTTACCAGGTCTTTGACGGATTTCCTGAATGAAGACAGGCTGGGCAAGTTGCTCAGAATCTCTATCAATTAAAGTAGTGATCATTTCCTGATTGGGTTGAACTTCAAACCCCAGGTTCTGGTCCGCTTCAAAGATGTAAAGGTTCTTAACTTTGCTGGCTCCTCTTAAAAAGAAAGATCCCAGATCACCCTGTTTGTCCGTAAAACGTAGTTCCCCGGAAACAGTGATGCCGATGATCATGGACTCTTCTTCCTGAAACTTGAGTACCAGGATGTCTTTCTCTTCATCAACGAACCAGTCCTTCAAGGTAGCGTCGCAACGTACATTCTTGACCTTTAAATCCGGAGGAAGGTCAATGAAGAGCTCTTGATGGCCTGAACCAGTGATTTCCACTTCAAGACTTGAGTTGGAAAGCAGGAAGTTCTCCTCAATCTGTAACTGGTGGCTTGCCTCGAGAGTCATTCGGTCGGTCAGAATGGACCGTGTCTTCACGATGTCTTTCTCAATCACCTTCTCTTCTACTGTTCTTTTGAGCAGGAGGGAGTAGGTCCGGGAAGAATCCAGATGATAAAAACTGTCTTCAACCCTTTGATACTGATTAGGGCTGAGAATCCATTCAAAACCCTGACTTTGAACAAGGTTTACGCTGGCAAGGACAATTCCTGGAAATTCAATATGTCCTGACCATTCTCCCTGAGAAGAGAGTTCTGCATTAAGATTCACAATCAGCTGCTTGCAGTCTGGGGACTCTTTGACAAGGCTTAGGGTATTGGTTGATCGGTTGTGCAGGAGTTTGCACTGTGCTGAAGCACTTTGGGTCTTGTCGATTGTTGCGAGTGCATTCTTGACCGGTATTGGAATTTTCACCACATCACTGGAAACGGGTAAGTCCGACAGATCCACAAAATACTGGATCAAAAGCGATTTCTCTGTTTTTTGAAAGGAGAGATTTGCTCTTTGGATAGCGAGTGTTTTATCGCTCGGTCTGGAATGCCTTTTTTGATGCGACTGCAGAGCTTTGAAATGTCTGGTTTCAACGAAGTGGTAAGTTTTTTCTCCGTTACTGTAATTGTAGACAGGTAACTCCATGGCCTCCTGCACCGGAGAGAGTAGAAGGGAGAGTGCTGCGACTGTGAAAAAGGTTCTTTTGAGGGAATACAACTCAAGGAGAAGGCTCCAGAGGAAGGCGTAGACAAGATAAGCCCATGGGGAGAGGATTCCGGGTACAATCTTGCCGGTTCCGTAGGCGATGTGTAGCAGCAAATAGCTAAGAACCAAACTCACAAGAGTCAAGTTGAGCTTCCTTCTTCTCAGGAAGAAAACAGGAATAAAGGCGAGCAGTCCATAAAGAAAATGCAAGCTACTG